>Ga0310124_10002538_pt1 | contig 12525 bp, 6 predicted proteins | sample CB11b_AW_Bot5_MG_FD_203507 | JGI IMG/M metagenome (GOLD analysis project Ga0310124, IMG submission 203507) | Marine microbial communities from Western Arctic Ocean, Canada - CB11b_AW_Bot5 | ecosystem: Environmental > Aquatic > Marine > Oceanic | place: Canada: Western Arctic Ocean | collected...
CCACCGAGCGTGCCAATCAAACTAAGGTCGTTGAAATCGCCAAGATGACCAATCCGAAAAATCTTTCCTGACAATTTTGATAAACCGATCCCAAGTGACATGTCGAAGCGTTCCAGCACAACACGGAGAAACGCCTCCGCATCATGCCCATCTGGCATCATGATTGCAGTAATCGAGGAGCTGTACTCCGCTGGATTGGCACAAAGCAGCTCTAACCCCCATGCGCGCGCAGCGCATCGAGTTGCCTCTGCGTGGCGGTGATGTCGAGCGAAAACTTGTTCTAATCCTTGAGCCAGAAGCATCCGTAATGCTTCGCGTAACCCGTATAAAAGATTGGTGGCCGGAGTGTACGGAAACAAATTCTGCTTATTGGCTTTTAAAACTGGCGCCCAATCCCAAAAACTCCGTGGAAGTGTCGCTGACGAATGTGCACTAAGTGCTTTGTCACTCAACGCGTTAAAACTGAGACCAGGCGGAAGCATTAAACCTTTCTGCGATGCCCCAACCGTCACGTCCACACCCCATGCATCATGCTGGTAGTCCATCGACGCAAGCGATGAAATCGTATCGACAAGCAACAGTGCTGGATGGTGAGCAGAGTCAAGCGCACGCCGCACGGCCTCAATATCGCTTGTCACACCAGTGGAGGTCTCGTTATGAACGATACAAACGGCCTTAAGCGCATGCGCCGTATCCTCGACCAGACGCGCTTCTATATCGGCTGCATTCACACCGTGTCGCCAATCTCCGGCAAGGAACTCGACGTCCAACCCGTAGTTGGCAGCAATTTGCTTCCAGAGCGTCGCAAAATGTCCAGTCTCCACCATTAGCACACGGTTCCCTGGTGAGAGTGTGTTAACAAGTGCGGCCTCCCATGCCCCTGTACCAGATGCCGGAAACAGAACGACCGGAGAACGAGTCTGAACAACTTCTCCCAAGCCAACGAGTACTTCTTCTGTGAGTTCTTGAAACTCTGGACCACGGTGGTCAATCGTCGGAGCCGCCATCGCACGAAGGACACGATCGGGCACATTCGTGGGGCCAGGAATCTGCAGGAAATGACGACCACTCCGCTGTTGCATGCGCAGCATCATATACTGCGCCGAATGGCGGACCTACAAACAGAACTTGAAACACGCCTAGAAGGGGACGTTCGCTTTGACAAAGTTTCGCGCGCCCTCTACTCCACAGACGCGAGCGTCTACCAAATCGAACCGATCGGTGTGGTGATCGTCCGGTCTCGTGACGACATTCTTTCCGCGATCGAATGTGCACGACAACACGGCTGCTCCATTACGGCACGAGGAGGCGGCACCTCACAAGCCGGCCAAGCGATTGGTGCGGGACTCCAAGTCGACACCTCAAAGTATTACAACAAAGTTCTAGAAGTGAACGTCGAGGAACGATGGGCACGCGTGGAGCCAGGAATCGTACTCGACGAACTCAACGCCCAGCTAGCGCCGCATCGTCTTCGATTTGCTCCAGATATCTCGACCGCCAGTCGCGCAACGGTCGGTGGCATGATCTCAAATAACTCAAGTGGAACCCGTTCCGTACTCTACGGAAAAACCATCGACCACGTACTAGACCTCCACGTAGCCCTCGCTGACAGCTCGGTCGTGCACTTCAAACCGCTCAACAAAGACGAACTCGACGCAGTCTGCAATGAGTCTTCACTTGAGGCAAAATGCTACCGGACGGTTCGCCGAATTGTTGCCCAGCACAAAAAGAATATCGCCGAACGCTATCCGAATATTCTTCGCCGGGTCGGCGGCTACAACCTTAATTGTTTCGTCAATCAGAATGAACCGTTCAATCTGGCAAAGCTTATCGTCGGCTCTGAAGGAACACTCGGACTAATTCTAGAAGCACGATTGAATCTCGTTCCCTTACCGAAAGCCAAAGTAGTACTGACCATCGAGTACGACAACCTACTCGATGCGCTCGGCGAAACACCCGCCATTCTGTTGCACAAGCCATCAGCTGTCGAGGTCATGGACCGTTCTATCCTGGACCACACTACTGAAAACCCCGCGCTCAATAGGATGAAACAGGCCGTCGTGCATACTGACTGCGGGGCCCTGCTTTGCGTAGAAATGTACGGCGACCATGTAGACGAACTAATCTCACGACTTGACAGCCTCGAAACCGAACTCCGCAATCGGGGTACCGCAGCCCACACAGCCCGGGCTATCGAACCCTCTGACCAGGCGCGCATTTGGAAATTGCGAGAATCCGCGCTCGGACTGTCGATGGCGATGAAAGGCGACGCGAAAAGTATCTCTTTTGTTGAAGATACAGCAGTCGCCCCTGAAAAACTCCGTGCTTTTATCGAAAAGTTTCTGAGTATCATCCGTCACCATGGCACCAAAGCCGGTATCTATGCACACGCGTCCGTCGGGTGTCTTCATGTGCGTCCTGTCGTAAACATGAAAACGTCTAATGGTGTCAGGCAATTTGAAGCGATCGCCAACGAAGTCGCTGGTCTCGTACTCGAGTTTGGTGGAGCTCTTTCCGGTGAACATGGTGACGGCCTAGTCCGAGGCCCTTTCACGGAACGGATGTTCGGAGCCGAGTTATATGATGCATTTCGAACAATCAAACAAACCTTCGATCCTAACGGTCTCTTTAATCCAGGCAAGATTGTCGACTCACCACCATTAACGTCTAACCTTAGATACGGGTCAAAGTATCAGACACCTGATCCACCATCTGCATTTGATTACACCGCGCACGGTGGGTTAGGACGAGCGGTCGAAATGTGTAGCGGCGTCGGAGCCTGTCGCAAGACGTTATCTGGAACCATGTGTCCGTCATATATGGTCACGCGTGACGAAGCACATTCGACACGAGGCCGCGCTAACACTCTCCGGCTTGCCATGACCGGCGCACTCGACTTCAATGACCCACGTGAAGCGGGACTTGGTGACCGTACGGTCTACGACGTCCTAGACCTCTGTCTCGAGTGCCGAGCCTGTAAAACGGAATGCCCCGTCGGTGTTGATATGGCCCGATTCAAAAGTGAATTCCTCTCGAACTACTGGGACCGACACGGCACCCCGTTGCGCACTCGCATACTGGGACATATTCATGATCTGTCCGCAGTCGCAAACCGGTTCTCCAACCTGATTAACCCGTTACTCGACCAAACCTGGTTCCGGACACTGAATGAGTATCTTCTCGGCATTGACCATCGGCGATCACTGCCAAAATGGGCTCCGTTAACACTCTCTGATCAATGGGTGGATGAATTGCAGACCTCGGATCAAACCACGCCCGACGTCATGCTGTTCAGAGATACATTCACCCAGTACTACGACCCAGAAATAGGCTTAGCCGCAACTGACGTTCTTCGCAGTGCCGGCTTTACCGTTCACCTCGGACCAGACGTGTGTTGTGGTCGCCCTCTTATCTCCCAAGGACTGCTGACCGAAGCACGAGAACGGGCAGAAGAAACGGTACGTCGCCTACTCCCTGTCGCCACGGCAGGTCAGCCAATCATCCTACTGGAACCAAGCTGTCTGTCATCGCTCGTCGATGACATTCCATCGCTATTAAGGGGAGAGACACAACAGCAAGCTCAGACCGTCGCACAATCATGTGTCCTTTTTGAAGACTTCGTTGAACAGTCCCTTCAAAATGGCCAGTCTTCACTTACACTGACTCCCGGACCTTTAGAAATTGTCCTTCACGGACATTGCCATCAGAAGTCACTAGGACTCGTACAATCGGCCAAATCGTTACTCGATCGCATTCCTGATGCTCACGTCACCGAATTGGACTCTGGGTGCTGTGGAATGGCCGGCTCATTTGGATACACCAAAAAACATTTTGATGTCTCGCAACAAATTGGAGAACGTCGGCTACTGCCAGCGGCAAGAGCATTACATGAAAACAGTGTGCTGGTTGCCGCGGGAACCTCGTGTCGTCACCAAGTTCATGATTTAACTGGCGTCGACGCCGTCCACCCTGCAGTACTACTGCGTTCACTACTCGGATAAGTACAACTAGCAGAAGGAATGGTGTCGTTTATCCGAGCGACAATACTTGACGCATCGAATATTGCGATCCACACTGCGTAGCTTACGATGCCCATCTACGAATACCGCTGTCGCGGCTGTCACCATGAATTTGAAGCGGTCATACTCCCAAACGGTTCAACTCCTGTTTGTCCAGAGTGTCAGGAAAGTGACCTAGAAAGACTAATCTCCCCGTTCGCCGTCAGTTCTGACGGAACACGGGCGAGTAACCTTCAATCTGCCCGCAAGCAGGCTTCCAAAATCAGGCGCGATAAAGAAGTAGCCGATCATGAGGCCATTCATCATCATCACCACTAAGTAAACAACCTCCGAAGTCGACTTTTACCCTCTCACGAGACCTGAATCTGCCTATATATCAAAAGCTATGGCTTCCTCCTCCAGCCATAAATGACTGCAAATTGGATTCACTGTTTCTTATAAAAAATATTTGCTAATATTAGTGTAACGAATACTAATAGACTCATTTCCCTCCGCGACTTGCACGATCCACCCAGGTTACTTAGAATCACTAGCTGCCCGGTGAGCGGCGTCGTAAACTGAGTCGCCAGCGTATTTAACAATACGCACCGGCTAATCTACGAAGTGATGCAAACCAACGAATCTAAAGCCTCTAATCCCGATACCGCACGACGAGTCAAGTACATCAGACGACTCGATCAAGTGCCGCAACTCAGTGAAGAGTTGAGGCAACGCTTACAGCCTGTTTCGAACGAATATGTATTTCGAGTAAATGACTACTATCTCAGTCTGATTGACTGGGACGACCCAGAAGATCCCATTAAACAACTGATTATTCCCCGTGAAGAGGAACTTAACGACTGGGGTCAACTGGACGCAAGCAACGAAGGTGCCGTCACTGTCGGCCGAGGAGTTCAGCACAAATACACAGATACGGTTTTACTGCTGTGCAATGAAATCTGTGGCGCGTATTGCAGGTATTGCTTCCGCAAGCGACTTTTCATGGACGACAACGACGAAGTCACTAACGATGTCAGTGAGGGACTTCGCTACATTGCGGACCACCCAGAAGTAACCAACGTGCTCCTAACTGGCGGCGACCCGCTGTTGATGAGTACTCGACGCTTGACCGAAATATTTGATGAGTTGCGCCAAATTGAGCATGTGAAGATCATTCGTATCGGATCAAAAATGCCAGCATTCGATCCTTGGCGTGTGACGCGAGATCCGGAGTTGCAGGCTGCGTTTCGGAAGTACTCGACAGCCCAACAACGCATCTATTTAATGGCGCACTTTGACCATCCCCGCGAGCTAACGAAAGAAGCCATCGACGGCATCGACGTCTGTCTCAACAACGGCGTGATATGCGTGAATCAGTGTCCGTTGATCAGAGGCGTCAACGACGACCCGTACGTTCTCGCCAAGCTCTATTCGACTCTGTCCTATATCGGCTGTCCGCCGTACTACCTTTTCCAGGGACGCCCAACGGCTGGGAATGAACCCTACGAAGTGCCGATTGTAGAAGGCTGGCATATCTTCCAACGAACGCTTCGCCAAGGCTCTGGCCTCGCGCGTCGCGCACGATTTTGCATGTCGCATGAAACTGGAAAAATTGAAATCCTTGGAGTTGACAGCGACCGGGTCTACCTCCGCTACCACCAAGCCAAAGACCTCGATGACCTTGGGCGTTTCTTTGTTCGACGGCGCGATGACCAGGCATACTGGCTTGACCAGCTCGAACCCATTGGCTTCGCCGAAACGTACTAGGCAGGCATGTGACGGCGCCTACACAATCGTTTTGCTTATGTGATCGTCAAGCGTGTTCAATCGAGTACGTCAAATAAATAACTGTACTTAAGAATAAGACTACGCCCGGCACCATTCGGAACAATATGGCCGATTCCCTCTATCTCGTTGTACACGACAAACAGACCGGTGTTTGCATCTTGTAACCAACCAAAACGAAAATTAACCGACCAGAGGTTATCGCTATCGTTATGTTGGAGTAATGATTGAACAAACACGCGCGGGGACATATTGTACGCGGCCCGAACGCTTGTCAGGTTAGTAATAGTACTCCCCAGTGGTAAATCAATATCGTTTCGACTATAGCTAAGCGACATATTAAATGTTTCGCTATAACGCGCCCGAATGCGTGGCTCCACCGTTGCAATGTCTCCACCAAAAAAACCGCCAAAACGCGCGCTCATGCCAAAACTTACCGGCGCGGATTCGTTGTAATAAAAGCTCGGACGAATCTCGCTAAAGTCGTGTCGACCAGCCGGAATTGCGATTCCAGACACCATGAAGCTATTTTCTACCTGTTCTTGTTTGACGTCATACGCAAGACCGACTGACGAACTATCCTCTAATTCACCATCAAAGTGGGTGTGAATGTAAGTGGTCTCCATGGCACCACTAAAGTTCCAGAAGCGATTAAAACTGGCATGCGGCCGCAACTCTTGAAACTTAAGAAATCCTTGAGGACGAGACGTGTGGTAGATACCGGCATCGTATTTCCGAAACCCAGTCCGACTTACGAAGCCGACTTCAGGATTAAAATCTTCACCATTTTCCTGATAACCGGATACGACACGCCACACTTCTGAGTTGTAGGTCGCCGACAGGTTCAATGCATGATCACGACCAGTTCGACCGGGAGTCTGAGTCCGACCGACAAATCCTTGAACAATCCCGTTCTCCCCAATTCCTAAGCGACCATCAACAGCGTAGGTGCGGTTATGGTCAGTCGAAAGCGACTGCGGACCTGTTGCCTGCCTGTTTACGAACAGGCCGCCGATACTCGAACGGTTTGGTAAATCACGCCGCATACGAGCGACCGTAAAATTATTCGCCGGCGAAATGCCATCGAGTGCTTCCGTCTGCATGTTGAGCACCCCTACTGTCACCGTATCTGAAACTTTTCCTGACAGCCGAGCACCGGCACGGATAGGGATTTGCGCGCCAGAATCGCTGATACCGATACGGCGACTAAAGAAGAGTTCTGTTTGTCCGAGGTCGCGACCAGCGGCGCCAGCATTATTGACCGTAAACACACCAGCGTTTTCAAGAAAAAACGACCTTTTCTCTGGAAAAAAAAGGTTAAAGCGATCCAAGTTCAGTTGCTGATCATCAACTTCCACCTGAGCAAAGTCAGTGTTGTAAGTGCCATCCAGAGTCAGACCAGATGTCACGCTGTACTTAAGGTCGGCACCAAAATCACCCAAAGCGACCGGCCCACGAGTGGGTTCGGCATCACGCGCTACTGCCTCCCCGATAACGTACGGGGTAATTTGAAGGTTACTGGCCATCCCAACTGGCGTCTCCATACCCATAAGTTGTCCAGCCATCGAAACTCGGTACAAGTTGTATTGTCGAGGAATAGGCGACCAATATGCCGTTTCGTTTTTCCGGCGGATATTTCTTTGAAAATTCACACCCCATACTTGCTCTGCACGAACCGGATATCGAATCGTTCGAAGCGGTATCGCAAATTCAGCACTCCACCCGATCTCAGAAATAGCTGCGCGGACTTGCCACGCACCATCCCAATTGACATTGAAACCGCCGGCAGTCCCCCGAGAAAACCCACCGCGCCCTGCTCGGCGAGATCCCCCCCCTCTGCTTCCGCCTTCATTAATTACTTGTCCGTCATATTCCTGACCGGCTGGCGTCGTCCCAAAAACAAAACCATTCTGCTGATCCGAGAATGTATCTAGCACAAGCTGAAAGCTATCAGCTTCATTCATGGACGAATCTCGGCGACTATCACGAACAATGATCGACGACGGGTCCTTGTCGTAGCAGACAACCCCGAAGTAAACCGTATCCGCCGTAAAAACGACTCGTACCTCTGTTTTTTCACTGGCTGATTCCCCTTCATTAGGTGTGCTCTGAACAAAGCCGGTAGCTGGCGTTGCGGTTTCCCAGGCGGAATCCTCAAGTACCAAACCATCCATCACCGGTGGGGTATCAACTTGTACAGCATCGAGTTGATACATCACTCCAATGCTGTTCGCGGCGGGTTCGACTGGCGACTGCGCGGAAAGGGTACACGCCAAACTTATCAATAAAAACCCGACCCGCCCGATCGTATGTTTATGCACGTGCAAATGATTATTAACTGCGGTTATTCAAGAACATCGAAGAGGTAACTATATTTCAGGATCAAGCTACGCCCCGCACCATTTGGAATGATGTCGCCAATACCCTCGGTCTCGCTATAAACCAAGAAAAGACCGGTATTAGCATCCTGCAACCAGCCGAAACGGAAATTCACGGACCAGAGACCAGCGCTGTCATTGTGTTGCACTAATGATTGGGCAAAAATTCTGGGGGAAAAATTATATGCCGCCCTAATGCTCGTTAAGTTTGTAATAGTGTTGCCGAGTGGGAGGTCGATGGCGTTCCGGCTATAACTTAGCGACATATTAAATGTCTCGCTGTAACGCGCACGAATCGAAGGCCGCACTGTCATGAGTGTGCCACCAAAAAAACCTCCATGGGCCACGCTGAGGCTGGCACTTACCGGCGCCGACCGGTTATAACGAAACGACCATTGTGTTTCGCCAAAATCATAACGTCCTGGTAGCACTTGAATTCCTGAGATCTTGAACGCCTCAAATACTCGCTCCTGCCGAATATCGTACGACACCCCCCCGGACGAACTGTCTGTAAATTCCCCGTCAAAATGATTGTGCAAATACGTGGTTTCCATCACACCATCAAAGTTCCAGAATCGGGTAAAACTCATATGAGGCCGCAACTCTTGAAACCCCAGAAAACCGTTAGGGCGGGACGTATTATTGAGCCCAAAATCAAACTTACGAAATCCGTTTCGGCGCCTTAGAAAACCAACCTCAGGATTAAAGTCTTCCCCGTTTTCCTGATAACCGCCAATAACGCGCCACATCTCTGAATCGTACTGACCGGACAAATTTAAAGCATGGTCTCGCCCAGTACGCCCGGGTGTCTGTGTCCGTCCGACAAAACCCTGAACCATCCCGTTCTGACCGAGTCCCCATCTCCCGTCAAACGCATAACTCCGGTTGTAATCATCAGGCCGTGCCAGACTTCCTGTGCCTTGTCGGTTCACAAAAATCCCGCCGAAACTCGATCGATTCGGTAACTCTCGACGCATCCGTGCCACCGTAAAATTATTCGCGGTCGAAAGACCATCGACCGCTTCGGTCTGCATATTAAGTAACCCGACCGTCGTGTTATTCGTCATCTTTCCAGACATACGGGCACCGGCAAGAATAGGGACTTGGGCACCGGAATCACTAATGCCAATGCGACGACTAAAAAATAGTTCCGTCTGACCCAGATTGCGACCACTCGCCGGCCCAGCATTATTGACCGCAAATAAACCTGCATTCTCTAGAAAAAACGGTCGCTTCTCAGGAAAAAGAAGATTGAACCGATCGAGGTTGATTTGCTGGTTATCCACCTCTACCTGGGCGAAATCCGTGTTGTAAGTGGCGTCAAGCGTTAGTCCCGATGTGACGCTGTATTTAACGTCACCACCCCAGTCACCAATCGCAAGTGTTGTATTCCGCGCATCGGCATCTCGCTTCACAAGCTCTCCGACTACGTAGGGTGTGAACTGCAAGTTCCGTGACAGACCGACAGGCGCCTGCACACCCGTCAACAATCCAGCCATAGATACGCGATAAAGGTTGAACTGCCTAGGTAATGGCGCCCAAAACGCCGTCTCATTTCTCCGACGTATAGTTCGCTGAAAGTTGATCCCCCATTCCTGGTCCACTTGATCGCTGTAACGAATAGTGCGGAAAGGAATCGCAAACTCAATACTCCACCCAATATCCGAAACATCTGTTCGGACCTGCCACGCACCATCCCAATTGAGATTGAAGCCACCACCGCTCCCCCGAGAAAATCCGCCTTGACCTCCCGTGCGAAATCCACCGCGACCTTCTCCCTCGTTCACCACCTGTCCGTCGTATTCTTGGCCGGCAGGTGTCGTGCCGAAAACAAATCCATTTTGCTGATCGTTAAACGTATCGAGCACCATCTGAAAGCTATCAGCATCATTCATTGACGAATCTCGCCGACTATCGCTCATAATGATTGACGAGGGATCGCGGTCATAACAAACAACACCAAAATAAACCGTGTCCTCCGTAAAAATAACCCTTACTTCTGTTCGCTCGGTGGCTGGCTCCCCCTCATTAGGAGTACTTTGCAGAAATCCTGACACAGGCACGGCGTCAGACCACGCGGCGTCATTGAGCACATCCCCGTCAAGGACTGGTAGCTGTACCTGCTCGACTCGCTCTGCGCTAACGACCTTCTGGACGAATGATGTTGGAGGATTATCCGTTGGCCGTGTCTGACTCTGCGCCACAGGATAAGTCGTAGCCACACAAAAAGTCACCGAAACCGCTACAACCCGAAAAACCCGCCGATACGCAATACCCGTTACACACAAAACTGAATCGTTTCTGGTCTCATCGTTCGTAAATATCGCATCTGATGTGAGGAAAAGCCCTATATGGTAACAGTTTGAATTACGCACGATTTCTACTTGCCGAAAAGACCAATCCGAGTCAATCTAGTCGTCAATCATGATCAGACGACAACTAGCGAATAAGCGTTACATCTCGTCAACCAGAAAACTCGTAAAACTATTCAGTTTCGTGATCGTAATTTCCGTGGTCATGGTCACCCCTGCATACGCTGCCACCTGTGAAGAAATCGCCTCCGCAGTTCTTTCCGATACCACGATAAATAGCGCGTCGATACTTCAGGCCGGTTCATTTACCCCACCTGGTCTAAGCGACTCACTGCAGCTCCCAACAATCTGCCGAGTGACCGGTACGACATCTCCGTCAATAAATTTTGAGATCTGGCTCCCGCTAAATGGCTGGAACGGAAACTTCCACGTATCTGGAAATGGTGGTATGGCCGGCGTCATTGGTTATGGCAGTATGGCCGCCGCCCTCCAGCGAGGTTACGTTGTGGCTAGCACCGACACAGGTCACGTACGACCTGACGCTGGTTCTTTTGATGCATCGTGGGCTCTAGGCCATCCTGAGTTAGTCACCGATTTCGGTCATCGCGCTTTACACATGACGGCAGTTAATGGCAAAGCGCTTACTGAGTTGTTCTATAACCAGTCACCGAAATATTCCTACTATGTCGGCTGCTCAAAAGGCGGCCAGCAAGGCTTAATGGAAGCACAACGCTATCCCGATGATTTTGATGGAATCGTTGCAGGAAACCCCGCTAACGACTGGACACGTTTTTACACAGGTGCTCACCTTTGGTACTCGCTCGCGACCCTTCGGGATACGGCCAGTTATATTCCTCGTTCGAAATTACCGTTGCTGGCTGATGCCGTCAATGCTGCATGTGATGCACTCGATGGACTTGAAGACGGAGTGATTGACGATCCTCGCCAGTGTAGGTTTGAACCAGAAACGCTGACCTGTCCTTCTAACCAGGACAACAACACCTGCTTAACGGTTGCTCAGGTTCAGACGGTTAAGAGCATCTGGGCTGGTGCTACAACTTCCTCGGGTGAGACCATCTTTCCCGGACTTGTTCCCGGCGGTGAAAATGGTCCGGGAGGCGGTTGGGGAACTTGGGTAACTGGCCCCGAACCATTCGCCAGTCTCCACTGGAAAGCCGCTGAAGGCTTTTTCAAATACATGGTTTTTGAAGACCCAGACTGGAATTTTCGGACTTTTGATTTCGACAACGACCTAGACTTTGCTCTTGAAAAGGTGGGGGCTCAACTGGACAGTGCAGACCCAAACCTCGATCGTTTCCGAGACAGAGGATCAAAATTGATCGTGTACCACGGTTGGAGTGACCCTGATATTTCGCCGCTCGGGTCAATTAACTATTACGAAGATGTTCTTGCATACTCCGGTGCGGACAACAACCGCAGTCAGACACTTTCAGAAACGCAAGAATTTTTCAGACTCTTCATGGTGCCCGGTCTTGGCCATTGCCGTGGGGGGCCAGGCTACAACCATCTCGACCCACTCTCAGCACTTGAGGAATGGGTGGAGGCTGACATCCCACCGCGACAAATCCTTGGCTCGCGGATCGAAAATGGAATAACCATTCGGACAAGACCACTATGCCCATATCCAGAAATCGCTAAATGGAACGGCACCAGTGATCCTGATGACGCCAACAGCTTTACATGCATAGCAGAGTAAAAGAAAACAAATGCGCAACTGCTGGCAGAGAAGTTCGGTGCAAAAAATGCTATTCGCAATTACATGTGCCACGCTTTTAACTGCCTGTGAAAGATTGCCACTCTGGCGAACCTACAGTGCCGCTGGTTTGGAGGCTTTTGCGAATGGTGACGCAGCTAGAGCAGAACATTTCTTAACGGCTGCCGTAAAAGACGCCGAGCGACACGGCCCCAATGACTTTAGAGTCGCCATTACACTGAATATTTTAGCGGGGTACTACCGAACGCTTAAACGCTATGACGAAGCGGAGTCGCTCTACGAGCGAGCGTTGGCCATCGCGGAATCCCGCTGGGCTC
>Ga0310124_10002539_pt1 | contig 12518 bp, 12 predicted proteins | sample CB11b_AW_Bot5_MG_FD_203507 | JGI IMG/M metagenome (GOLD analysis project Ga0310124, IMG submission 203507) | Marine microbial communities from Western Arctic Ocean, Canada - CB11b_AW_Bot5 | ecosystem: Environmental > Aquatic > Marine > Oceanic | place: Canada: Western Arctic Ocean | collected...
ATCATTGATTGTAAGTGTTTTAACCGATTTTGATTGAATAAAAAGGGTATGGAGCTTTATAAGCTCCGTGTCCTTTTTTTATGTTCTGTACTTTGGTGGTTTCGTCCATTTATTCTTTTCATCCTATTCTTATGGGGCCGATTCCCCTATAATTCTAATTTTTATGAATGAGCAGGTTTCTGCTGAATGACAAACTGAATTTATAGGTTCATTTATGTACATCACGTCTGCGGACCAGTTGAAGGTGTTTTGCGATAACCTGCAGTCTGCCGAAATTCTTGCGGTAGATACGGAGTTTGTCCGAGAAACGACTTATTTTCACCGTATCGGATTAATTCAGGTGGGCAGTGGGGAGCACTTTGCCGCGATTGATCCCATTTTGCTTTCTGATTTAACGCCGTTGCTGGAATTGTTGAAGGATCCTGCGAAAATAAAAATTTTTCATGCTGCGCGTCAGGACCTTGAAATCCTGGTACGTCTCTGTGGTCAGGTCATTCCTCCGGTGTTTGATACCCAAATTGCTGCCGCTCTGGTGGGATGGGGAGCGCAGATTTCTTTTGCGAAAATTGTGCATAAAGCGATAGGAAAAAAGATTCATAAATCTGAAACTTATACAGACTGGTGTCGCCGCCCTTTAAGTGAGAGCCAGATTGAATATGCTATTGACGATGTCCGTTATCTGGTGCCCGTATACAACAAGCTGATCGAACGATTAAAAAAGATGAATCGCCTGGATTGGGTTAAAGGGGAGGTTCTAAATTGGGAAGACCCTGAAACATTTGCTTTGCCAGACCCGCAGAAACGATTCATGAAAATTAAAAACCTGCGTAGCCTGAAACCCCGAAACCTGACGATACTCAAGGAACTTGTAGCTTGGCGGGAAGGAGAAGCTGTTAAACGGAATTGCCTGCCTAAAAATATCGTTAGGGATGAAACACTATTGGAAATAGCTCGCAAAATTCCGAGAGATTTAAAAACGATATCCGGATTTCGGGGTTTCCACCAAAGAGAGTTGGGTAAAAGTGGGGCAGCCATTTTGTCCGCGATTGAAAGAGCCATGGAAACCTCGGAAGGGGACCTTGTCATTCTTCCGGAAAATAATGGGCATACCACGACCCGGGGAGTTGAAGAATTGCTCTCGGCTTATGTACAGATTCGATGTGAAGAATTGAAAATTGAGCCAAGTGTTCTGGCAGACCGAAAACAGATTCACAGTTTTGTGACTCACTTCGAACAAAAGCTGGATATGGAAGAACATTTCCTGTTTCAGGGGTGGCGGAAAGAATTTATAGGCTCTCCTATGCTTTCTTTGTTGAGCGGCAAGGTGGGACTCAAGATTGATTCTTCCGGTCAGGTCTGTTTGACGGAGACGTGAAAATAGTTTTTATGCAGGGTGCATCAGATCGTAGTGCGACTCTTTTTTTTCCAGGCTTTATATTCGCCCGATTGTCTCAGGTTATTTAGATCAGGATCGGTTTCCATTTGCTTGAATTGTTTATAGCCTTTTTCCACGGCTTTTTGCAGGGCTGACAGTCCGGGTCCCAGATTTTCCGTCAAAGAATAATAGCAGGCAAGGTTATAATCGATCAGTGGGTCCTCGGGAAATTTCTTTTGACCCGCCTGAAGCATTTCCAACGCTTTGTCGAACCTCTTGTATTTCATATAGGCAGTGCTCAGATTAATGATGGCCTGCTTGAATCCCTTGTGGTGATGAAGGGCTTTTTCGTAGCGGATGATGGCCTCGGGGAAATCGCCTTCCTTAAAAAACTTATTTCCTTCGTTGTAATGGAATATTCCCATTCGCCTTTCCCGTTCTTCTTGTGAAAGGTTGGCCCCTTCCTCACCACCGCTACCTTCCCTATGACTGCCTTCATTGCGACTGCCTTCTTCTTGCAGTTGCAGTTTTTGTGCAGTGGAGGGAACGGAAAGTTTTTGGTCTGGGGGGAAATAATCCACAGCGAGAAAAATGATGAGGGCGGTAACACCCAGATGTGGCAGATATTTTGTGAATGAAGCCATAAATTTTAGATTGTTGGCATAAAGGCCCGGCGTTTTATTTCATTGGCCGAACCTAAAACCGGAGCATGTTCAATTTCAGCGCCGTGGGAGTAAAGGTTGAATACACGGGTGCCCGGGTTGGCCTGGATGATATGTTCCAGGGTACGCAGATAACTATACATGACCTGATCGGTAAGCAGGAAATTACCCTGAGTGCATTGTACCGTCAGCTGTTTTTTCTCCTGAGCTTTTTCCCGATGCAGTTTTTCGAGGGACGTCATTCTTATAATTTTGCTTTGAAGTTGATTATTAAATTTGGAATGGCTGGAATAATAACGGTTTCCGGAAAAGGCGCAATCCTGACCGGCCAGAAAAATCGGGTCGCAGCCAAAATGGATCATCATATCGAGTCCCAGGCAGGCGACCGATCCACCTGCCCGTGTGGTGCCTTTTTCTTTCATGGCGGATTCGTTATCCATTGAAAGGCTGTGTCCCTCTTTATAAACCACATAGCGTTCACCGGAAAAAAGTTTCAGCACATTGTGGTTGGTGGCTGGCGTAAATACCAGCCTTGTTTTTCCTGCTGCATAATCCACAAAGTGTCCAGCACTGTCTATTTGTGGGTCCAGGGAAAATACGTAATCCGGTTGAATATTGTTCTTTATAAGAATGGGAAATGTGGTATCTACACAGGCGATCAAAAACTCTTTTTGCAGACGATGCAGGGTGGGAAGAATAAGATCGAGAGATGGGCCCGCACTGACTAAAATGCCCGGCCTTCCTTTTTGTGAGTTTTTCAAGACGTTGATGCCTGGTGAACCTGTTACAATTTCACGGTTCAAAGAATAATTGGCTTTTTCCAGATTGCCGAATATCGCCGGAAACCGACGCTCAAGCAATAAAACTTCCAGAGCATTGGTGAGAGCGGGAAAAGATGCTGGAATGCACTTGAAGGAAGGCGCGTGAAATAAAACTTCAAGCTGGTCCGCATGATCTCCGGTAATACGTTCCATTTCATGGGATATTTCACGGGAAACCTCTGCCTCATCCGGTCCATAAATCAAATGAAAACGGTGGTCTTCAAAAATTCGAGTCTGGTCCCTCAATGTCAGGGCCGCTGTGAGGAGTTCTGGGTTGAGCTCTATGGCAAGCAGATATCCATCAGGACCAATTTTGTCCAGAATAGCATCAAGATGGTAACCGAGCCCAAAACCATACAGGCAGACACGGGCTCCCACTTGCAGTTTTTCGGCGAAACGGTGAGCCTCCTTTTCCGGGTCATAACTACTGTGGAGCAAGATATTTTCAAAACGCAGGGTGGGTTGGCCGGAAGATGTCGCTATCACTGAAATTTTTTCTGATAGAATTTCCGGGAGGCCTTGCGACGGGGAACCACTGGTTTTCAATGATTTAAAATTTCTTTCGAAGAAATGATTGTCCAACGGGGCATCTCCCTATTTCAGCTCAATCAATCATATCACCAATTGACTTGCAATCGATTCTGATTTGCTTTAAAAAAATGATCGGACCTTTCTCGATTAAACTGAAGAGTATTTATGTCTGTTTCCTCCCAAAAATTATGAAACCTTTGCGTAAGTCAACAAAGCGAAAAGGCGAGATGCTTCGACAAGCTCAGCATGACGATACAGGGCCATTTAGCCATTCTGAGGAGCAACCTGACGAAGAACCTGGGTTTATGCAAAGCTCTCAGAAAACATCGCCGAAAATTCGCGTCCTTTCTGAAGACCTGGCTAACCAGATTGCCGCCGGGGAGGTGGTGGAGCGTCCTGCATCCGTGGTCAAGGAACTGGTCGAGAATTCTATAGATGCCGGGGCAACTATCATTCGACTGGATATTGAAGGGGGAGGGAAAAAGAAGATCCGCATTATGGATAATGGCATGGGTATGGCTCCTGAAGAATGTTGTTTGGCCTTTTCTCGCCATGCCACCAGCAAAATCTCCAGGTTTGAAGACCTCGAGACCATTCATTCGCTGGGATTTCGCGGAGAAGCTCTGGCAAGTATCGCTTCGGTTGCTAAAGTGCGTTGCAGCAGTGCCCGGAACGAAAGTGAGGGCGGGAAGTTGATCGTGGTAGAAGGTGGCGAGATATTGGAAGAAAAAGATATCGCCTGTCCACAAGGAACGACCGTTGAAGTCGCCCAGCTTTTCTATGTGACTCCTGCACGCAGTAAGTTTTTAAAGGGGGACTCCACAGAATTTTCACACATCACCCAGGTCATCACGCAACAGGCTCTGGCTTATCCTAACATTCAATTCCTTTTAACCCATAATGGTCGCGAAGTGATCAACACCCTGCCCACCGATCAGCTGCATTACCGGATTGCTGAATTGTTCGGGGCAGACCTCGCTAAATTTCTGTTGGAGGTTGAGGCCAAATCAGGGGAATACCAATTGCATGGTTATGTGTCGAGTCCCGTTTACACCCGCTCTAATCGGTCCGCCCAGTACTGTTTTATCAATGGCCGTTTTGTCCGGGACAAAGTTATTCTACATGCCACCCAACAGGGCTACAGTCACCTGTTGCCCAAAGGTCAGCACCCGGTGATGTTTCTTTATTTGACGATGGATCCTCATTTGCTCGATGTGAATGTCCATCCTTCCAAGGCAGAGGTCCGTTTCGCGTTTCAACAGGATGTGCATCAATTTGTGGCTCATGGTGTTCGCGATGCCCTGGAAAAAAATCAGCAGGTCGATGTGACTGAACCACAGGATGATATCCCTCTTGAGGCGTCGGTAAATCTCCCACCTTCTTCACCGCGTACGAGTTATCAGGTACCCGAGTGGATAGATAAGTCTCACACTCCGCACCAGGGAGACCTTTCCCACTCTTTGAGAACCATGATGGGGCAAGACCCGTCCCAAGTGACCTGGTTTGACAAGGCCCCGACACCGGTTGCTAACCTGATCTATTCGGAATTCGAACCGCTTGGGCAGTTGGACCGATCATTCATTATCATGCAGGGCAAAAAAGGGTTGTTGGTGGTGGACCAGCACGTGGCCCACGAAAGAATCTTATATGAGCGATTTCGCAGTGCCGCCAAAAACCGCAAGGTCGAAGTTCAGAAGCTTCTGTTCCCCCTTGCCATAGCACTTTCTCCAGGGGAGTCAGAACTGTTGCATCCCCACCTTGCGCGATTGCTTGATTTGGGATTGGAACTAGAATCGTTTGGACAGAATGAGTTTTTGCTCCGGTCGGTTCCGGCGATACTTAAAAATGGTGATCACGAAAAACTTCTGCGGGAAACTATTGAGCTTCTCCCCAAGGGAACTCATGAAGACGTTCTAGATGAAAAATACGAACAGGTATTAATCATGATGTCGTGCCGAAACGCCATTAAGATCAACCACTCCCTCAATCTGGACCAGATTAGAAAATTGATATCCGATTTGGAACAGACTTCCATGCCCTACACCTGTCCACACGGAAGACCCATTTCGCTCTTATTCGATATCGATGACATCCTGAAAAAATTCCTCCGTCGCTAACCGGGCAACGCCCGGTGCCAATGGGGCGGTGATACCCCTTCGGGGCATGAGGCTAATGATGGGGATGCTACACGCACGCGACCGCCTATGCATCATCCTGAGCTACTGTTATATTCTTCCGCACTTTTGTGTATATTAAGAAATAAAAAAATATGATCGATTAAACCTTTTTTATTGGGGAAGGTATGAGTAGAAAGGACATCAATACACTTATCAAACTTTCCAGAAAATTAGGTGAGAGTATTTGTGATAAAGGAACTTTTGAAGAACGACAATCGAAATATCATATTATGAAATGGAAATATAAAGGTAATGCATTTACACATAAATTCCCAAGCCCACTAAAAAAATCAACCATTAATCACCAGTATTCTCAAATGCGAAAAAACTTACGAGCAATTGGTTTAGGACCACCAAGTGAATTTGCTAAGAGATTAATCGGTTCTGTTGAACAACAAGAATTGTTAGAAGAACTTTGGATTCATCTTGGGACTGATGACGAGGGTGAAACACCCTATGGTGGAGATGTAAATAGATGATAAATAACTTATCTATATAAAGGGGTCTATCCCCACGGGGCACGAGAGCTAGTGAAGAATATCACGGCCGCAGACCCACGTTTTTGGCGGTCGCGTCAGCGTCACCGCCACATTCCCAGCGGGCGGTGCCCGCTAGCCGCGGACGGTGATTTTTTTTATATTTTTTGCGAGTTTTTGTAGTTTTACTGCGGTCTGGGCTTTTTCCAGTTTGCGGGAAATCTTTTTGGTGGTGGTGATGCGGGATCTTCGGGTGTTGTTAAACCTCCACTCCAAATCAAGCAGATATTTTTCCCGGTTGGACCGATTGGCTTTTCTGAACAGCGTGAGAAGTTTTTGTTCTTCTTTATTGTTGGTCACCAGATTATCGTTCAATAATCCTTTGAACATCAATCGTCCTTCTTCAATTCCCCCGCCGATCACTTCAGCATTTCGGATTATGGATTGAGATTTTTCCTGGTCCGGGGTGTCCAGGTCTTCGAGGAGGATTTTAGTGGTAAGAAGCCGGTCCAGCGATACTTTTCCTAGTTTGGCAAGCTTGACCATAACCGAAACCGGAGCGTCTCTTTCTCCTGCTTCATACCGGACATAAGTCCTGAAACCGATTTCCAAAACCTCTGAAAGGGCCATTTGGGTACAGTTGAGCTTTTTCCTGATGGTTCTTAAATTTCCAGAAAGAATTGTCATGATGTCGAACAGGTTGAAAATTTTGTTTGATTTGTCAAACTAGCGGAGGTTCTCCGCTCAGGCCAGCTCAACGCCATTTTTTCTTAAAAATTTAGTAGCCTCATCAATCCAGAAACGCTCTTTTTCGAGTTTGTAGTCCGGCAGATCTTTGGAAGAGCCGACAATGCTTTTCATATAATCGATGGCTTCCTGTTTTTTGCCTTTTTTGTCGAGAAGACGGGCGTAGTGGTAATAAGCCTTAAAAAAGTGGAAGGAGTTTATGACTTCGCCGTATGTTTCCAGGGCTTTTTCTTCATTGCCAGACAACCGGTAGCACTCTGCCAGCCCAAAAATTGCATTGCCATAATCGTATTTTTTTTCAATGGCGGTCAGTTCTTCCAGGGCAACGGCGGCTTCTTCAAACCTGCTTAATCCGTGAAAGCATTTGGCCAGGCCATAACGGGCCTCCATCATTTCCGGGTCGCGCTGGATGGCTTCCTCAAACTGGGGGATCGCCAGATCGAATTTATTCTGGTCTATATAAACCTGACCCAGTTTTTCATAATGATAGGCTTTGTGGAATTTCCCGATCAGGTCCTTGAGTTGCAAGGTTTCTTCCGTTTCAACTTGCTTGCGAATGGGAGTGGGGGCGAGACTTCCAGGAGTTTTACCTTCCGCACGGTTTTTCACTACAAAGAAATAGGCCAGTGCCCCTGCGGGAAAAAGAATGATCATGATGATGATCCATATAAAATGCTCACGGCGTTGAATGCAATCCATACACATCCAGACCATGAAGCCAGCGGCGGCATATATAAAAAGATCAGTCAAGTTAACCTCGTGTTAATATACAGGGGATTTAATTTTGCACAGGAAAGCAAATTATCCTTCAACTCTCAACAATTTTATTTGTTTCATCAAGGAGGACGACCTTCTCTTCATGACTTTCCTGATTTGTATCAATCATACCATAAGCCACGACAATGATGCGATCATTAATCTGGGCCAGGCGGGCGGCCGCGCCATTGATTGAGAAGGTTCCGGACCCCCGTTCGGCAGTTATGGCATAGGTGATGAACCGGTTTCCGGTGTTAATGTTATAGATGTGAACCTGCTCAAGAGGCAGAATGCCGACTCTATCCATCAGGTCTTCATCAATGGCGATACTGCCCTCATAATCAATTTCTGTAGCCGTTACCCGGGCACGGTGAAGTTTGGATTTAAGCATTACTCTTTGCATCAGAACTCCTCAATAATGCAATTGTCAATAAGCCGTGACGGGCCGACCTTCACCGCGAGGGCGATCAGCGTCCTTCCACGTATTTGTTCTTTTTCTTCGAAACTCTCAGGATCACAAATGGAAATATAGTCGATTTCACATCCCTCTTTCCCTGACAGGCATTGCCGGATTAAATTGCTTATAGCTTTTGCCGATGTGGTCCCTCGTCGAATATTGTCTTGTGCTTCTTTAAGAGAACGCGATAAAGACAGCGCCGTTTGTCTCTCTTGAGGTGACAAATAGTGGTTCCTGGAACTCATGGCAAGGCCATCGGATTCCCTTACAAGAGGTACACGGGTTATAGCAACATCAAGGTTTAAGTCTTCCACCAGGGCTTCGATAACAGCAAGCTGTTGCCAGTCTTTTTCACCAAAAAAAGCATTATGGGGGCGGACGATATTGAAAAGTTTTAACACCACTGTGGTGACTCCCTTAAAAAAACCAGCCCGATTTTTCCCGCATAAATGTTCGCTGATGTTTTGCACTTCTACACAGGTTTTGTAACCTGCCGGATACATCTCTTCTTTGGTGGGATGAAACAGAATGTCCACCCCGGCAGTCTCAAGTTTCTCAATGTCACTCTCCAACTGACGCGGGTAGGAATCCAGATCTTCATTGGGACCAAACTGGGTGGGATTAACAAAAATACTGACTACGGTTCGGTCACAGGACCCCAATGATCTTTTGATCAGCTTTAAATGGCCTTCATGGAGGCATCCCATGGTTGGTACGAACCCTATAGTCAGGTTCTGTTTCCGCAACGATGTAGAAATTTCTTTCATTTTGGCAATGGAGGACACCGTTTGTAGGGTTCCTGTTTCCCGCCGGGAGATATTCTCAGTCTTAATCATTGACTTGTTTGAGTACTCCCCGTTTAGCATGGTAGGTATGTTCCTGTCCCGGAAAGGTTTCGTCCCTGACTTCCTGAATGTATTCGGACACCGCGCTCTTCAGGCTATCGGCCAGTTGGGCATATTGTTTTACAAATTTAGGCACGAAGTCCTGATTCAGTCCCAGAAGGTCGTGAAGAACCAGAATCTGGCCGTCACATTTGAGGCCCGCCCCAATTCCAATGGTAGGTATCTTTAGTTCTGCCGTGATTTCTTCTGCCAGTTCACCAGGAATGCCCTCCATAACCAGGGCAAAGATGCCGGCGTTTTGCAGGTCGCGTGCGTCCTGTCTGATTTGCCGGGAGTCGAGATAGTTTTTCCCCTGCACTTTATAACCGCCGAACTGGTGGACCGATTGCGGGGTCAAACCAATATGACCCATGACGGGAATGCTTGCCTGAACAATTGCCTGAACCCTGTCTGCCATGTGGGCTCCCCCTTCCAGTTTGACAGAGGATGCCCCTCCTTCCTGGATCAGGCGGCCGGCGTTGGTGACTGCTTGTTCCACCGAAACCTGATAGGACATGAAAGGCATATCGCCCACCACCAAAGCGCGTTGGGTACCCCGTTTTACAGCACGAGTATGGTCGATCATATTTTCCAGGGTAACTGAGAGGGTATTCTCATGACCGAGGGAAACCATTCCCAGAGAATCTCCAACCAGAATGATGTCTATGTCCGTTGCGTCTAAAAGTTTAGCAAAACTGTAATCATAGGCGGTCAAGGCGGTGATCTTTTTCCCTGAATTTTTTCGCCCTGAAATATCTGGGACTGTGACAGGCCTGTTTTCCATGATTTTTTTAAAGGTTAGGGCTGGGACTTAACAGAGGGGGAGGGGGAATCAAAAAAGAAACCACCGGCAAATGCCGTGAGAGAAGCATAATATTCAAGAAAAATGTGTGCAATTTTAAGGCCGCCAGTGGGGTCCCCGAATTGCGTTTTTCCTGGTTATATGAAGCTTACTCCGTCCCGGTCCGTCAGGATCCAAGCGGGTTATAATATTCTCTACCTATTCTATGGTTGTTGATCTTGTTAATCAACTCTTCCAGATCACATTTTTTTTCAACAAAGTCGATCTCATTGGTATTTATGACCAAAAGCGGTGTGTTGGAATAATAAAAAAAGAAATTGTTGAAAGCCTTGTTTACCGAATCGAGATAATCGGGATCCATAAAAGCTTCATAATCCCGGCCCCGTTTGGAAACTCTCTCCAGTAGCACTTCTGTGCTGGCCTGCAAAAAAATGACTAAATCGGGTTTTGGGGCTTTGGGGTCGATCAAATTAAAAATTTGTTCGTACAGGCGGTATTCGTGATCTTCAAGGTTGAGTTGGGCGAATATTTTGTCCCGTTGAAACAGGTAGTCGATCACGACCACAGAGTTGAACAGTTCCCTCTGCGCCAACTGCAGATATTGGTTGAAACGGTTTAGTAAAAAAAAAACCTGGGTTTGAAAGGAGTAGGCGTCCCGATCCTCATAAAATTTGGCGATAAAGGGATTGGTATCGTTATCTTCCAGAATCACCTTGGCCCCATATTGTTTTCCAAGAAGGTTGACCAGTGATGTTTTGCCCGCGCCAATGGCGCCTTCAACAGCAATGAACCTGGGTTCGATGGTTTGATTTGCCATTTTACTCTAATCAACCCGCTTTTCGCTGATTGAAAATCTCCTTGATGGTGAGTTTCAGTTCCCTGAGATCGGCCGATTTGACGACAGTGGCGTCCGAGGCCCAGACTCTAAAATCCTGTTTGTAGCGACCATGAGCCGAACAGAGTATTATGGGAACATCGCTATCCTTGATTTTCCGCATGAGCTCAATGCCGTCCTCTGTGGGATTTTTGATATCCAGAATAATAAGGTCCTGCGTGTCCAGTTTTTGCAGGGCTTCGTCGCCAGTGGCGGCAAGCGAAACGTGGTAACCGGCAAGTTCTTCCTTATAAAGGGATCGGGTATTTTGGTCGTCATCAACAACGAGAATTGTTTTCATGTGTCTGCTGATTTATTGGGTTCAGTCCGAGAAACACTAGTTTTTATAATAATCGGGCCTCTTTTGCAACGGTAAATCCCACTAGTGGGTTTTATTCCCCATGGCTTGCCACGGCTTTTTAAATAACACTTTATTTAGGATACCCCGTCCGCTTGCGGCGGAGTTGCTCACTGGAGATAGACTCTAACTCCTTGTTGAACCGGTGTTTCAGGAGCGAAGGGATTTATGGTAAAGACGTGAATACTGTTTGGCGGAAACTTCCCAACTATTATCTTTAGCCATCCCATTTAGCATCAGCTTTTTCCAAGTTGCAGTTTGGTTAAAACAGGATAAGGCTTTCTGCAGAGATTTCAGGAAATATTTTGCTTTTGGAACTTTAAATTTAAACCCGGTTCCCTTTCCCGTTTTATCGCTGAATTCCTGGATGGAGTTTTTCAAGCCGCCGATATCTCGGACGATAGGAACCGTTCCATATTTCAAAGCATACATCTGGGTGAGTCCGCAAGGTTCATAGCTGGAAGGCATGAGGAGCATGTCACTGCCTGCAAGAATACGATGTCCCAGGGGTTCGTCGAACATCAATGCCGTCGCGATGCGGTCAGGCCGATCCTGGTTCCATTGCAGGAAAAAAGATTCGTATCGGGTTTCCCCCGTCCCCAGGATCAATAAGGCTATATCCTGTTCATCCAGCGCGTCCCGGGCTTGCATGAGCAAATCGATTCCCTTTTGCTCGGAAAGCCTGGTGATCATGCAGAGAATGGGTGTCCTTTTACTGAGCCGAAGTGAAAACATTTTTACCAGGTCTTCCCGGCATTGTTTTTTTTGTGATAGAGATTGCGAGCCATAGTTGGCCGGAATGAAGGGGTCGGTTTCCGGGTTCCATACGGTATAGTCGACACCGTTCAAAATTCCATGCAGTTGGTCGGAACGTTTTTGCAAAATCCCTTCCATGCCAAAACCCAGTTCCGTGGTTTGGATTTCCTGGCTATAGGCGGGGCTCACAGTGGTGAGCGTGTCGGCAAATATCAGTCCGCCTTTTAAAAAACTGATTTGACCGTAAAATTCAATGCCTTCTTCCCTGAATAAGGATTCATCCAGTCCAGTTGCTTTCAATTGGGAATGGGGGAAGTTGCCTTGGTAGCCGAGATTATGAATCGAGAAAAGCGTTTTTGTTTGAGCAAACCCGGGGTCTTTACGGTAAAGGGTTTTTAAATATACCGGAATCAGCCCGGTGTGCCAGTCGTTGCAATGGATGATGTCCGGTTTGAAATCAAGTTTTTTAGCGGCTTCCAGGACAGCTCGGCAAAAATAAGCAAACCGCTCCACGTTGTCGGGATAATCCGAGCCGGGTTCGCCATAAAGATGTTCGCGGTTATAGTAGCCGTCATGTTCAATCAGGTAAACCGGGACACCTTCGGCCAGCTCTGACTGGAACAGGGAACCGCTGAAGCCGGGGAGTTCCAAATCCAGCTCGAGAAGGCCTTTTCCCGCTTTGGTGGTGCAGGGGTATTTGGGCATGATGACCCGGATGTCGTGTCCGAGTTTTTTTAGGGCCGGGGGCAATGCCCCACTGACGTCTGCCAGTCCGCCGGTTTTGGCAAAAGGATGGACTTCGCTAGCGACAAAAAGAATTTTAAGTTTCCGGCTCATAATTT
>Ga0310124_10002542_pt1 | contig 12515 bp, 13 predicted proteins | sample CB11b_AW_Bot5_MG_FD_203507 | JGI IMG/M metagenome (GOLD analysis project Ga0310124, IMG submission 203507) | Marine microbial communities from Western Arctic Ocean, Canada - CB11b_AW_Bot5 | ecosystem: Environmental > Aquatic > Marine > Oceanic | place: Canada: Western Arctic Ocean | collected...
ATCGCACCCAATGCCATGTACCTGAACCGCAGTGGCCAACGCTTCGAGGAAGTCACCATGGCCGGCGGATTCGGACACCTTCAAAAGGGACACGCGATTGTCTTTGCCGACTTCGACAACGATGGCGACCAGGATATCTTTGAGCAGATGGGCGGTGCACTTCTGGGTGACAAATTCTACGATGCATTATTCATGAATCCCGGGTTTGGCAACCATTGGATTTCTGTCAAGCTCGTCGGTGTGCACTCTAACCGGTCCGCAATTGGGGCGAGAATCCGCGTGGTGCTCCAGGATCAAGGAACAACCCGATCAATCTATAAACATGTGGATAGCGGAGGTAGTTTCGGCGCCAACCCACTGCGTCAGACCATCGGACTGGGTCGAACAGACCGTATTGAACGTCTCGAGGTTTTCTGGCCTACAACCAATCAGACGCAGATTTTCGAAGACATCCCTGGGGACCAGACCATTCAAATTGTCGAGGGGGCTGACATGTTTACGTCAATCCCACTGCGAGCATTCCAACTGGGCCAACCAAACAAACCATAGGCCACCATCTGCCTGCCTACTTTCCGACCGGCATTATTTCGGCAAGGCGTCGAATTACCTGTGGGATGATCTCAATCGCCTGATCGATCTCTTCATCGCGAGTAAAGCGGCTCAGTGATAAGCGGATCGAACCATGGGCCACCGCCTCACGAATACCCATCGCAGCCAAGACAGGTGACGGCTCAAGCGACCCGCTGGAACAGGCAGCACCCGCCGATGCACAGACGCCACGTTCACTAAGTCCAATCAAGATCGCCTCCGACTCGAGGCCTTCAAAGCCCATGTTGCTTGTATTCCAGATCCTCTGCTGTCGGTCCGCCCCGCCACTATTGATCACCGTGGACGGCAGTTGCGAGCAGATTTCCTGCTCGAGTCGATCTCGCAACTGACGGCAGCGATCAATGGATTGTTGATCAGCAATAAACTGCTGTGCCAGTTCTGCTGCCACCCCTGTTGCAACAATCCCCGCCGTATTCTCTGTACCACCTCGCTTCTCCCGCTCCTGCGGGCCACCCAGGTTCTGCGCCCGTAAACGTGCCGGCGGCCGCATCACGAGAACCCCCACACCCTTCGGTCCGTGGAATTTATGGGCTGACAGGGTTAAAAGGTCAACCGGTATCCCTGCAAGGTCAACCGGTATCTTACCCACCGCCTGGGTAGCATCCGTGTGAAATAGAACCTGGTGACCATTCTGTCGAGTGCGATAACAGATCTGGGCCAACTCAACCATAGGCTGAATGATGCCGGTCTCATTGTTGGCCCATTGCAGACTGACAAGGGTTGGGTACCCATCACTTGCGTATTGGTCCAATAATTCCTGCAATGCAGTTGGATCAATCAATCCATCCTGATCAACGGCCACATAGTGCACTTCAACACCAGCTGTATCCAGCGCTTTTGCCGGTTCACGAACCGCTGAATGCTCGATCTTGGTTGTGATCAGCACGCGACGGGACCCATCATGCGTTCCCAATATGCCGCGTAGCGCCAGATTGTTCGACTCCGTTCCACCTGATGTGAAAATCACCTCGCGTGGACGGCAACCGACCAACTTTGCCGTACTTACCCGTGCCAGTTCAACTTCATGGCGGACCGCCTGACCAAATCGATGCACGCTGGACGGGTTGGCCCAAAGATCTTTGTAAACACCCTGAAATGCCTCCACCACCTCCGGGGCTGGCTGTGTGGTTGCGTTATTATCCAGGTATACCCATTGCATCGCCATATTGTACGGCGTTACGCTTGACCAGACGATTTGATTGTTGCCCTGTGTCCATGTGACGCTTGGATGCACAGCAACTATGATTTAACCTCGCCGAGACACGTGGCCCAGGCTTGGTTGGCCACTGGAAACCCAACATGGATGATTTCGTCTATCAAGATGGCCAACTCCACTGCGAACAGGTCAATCTCGACGATCTGGCCGCACGTGTTGGCACACCGGTTTACGTCTATTCACAACGCACATTCCAGCAGCACTATGACCGAATGGCTGAGGCTTTCGCCCCAATCGACCCACTCATCTGCTTCTCAATCAAAAGCTGTGGGAATGTTCAAATCTGCAAGATGCTCGCTGATCGTGGTGCCGGTATGGATGTCGTGAGCGGGGGCGAACTGTACCGTGCCCAGAAATCCGGTGTGGCCATGAACAAGGTCGTCTATGCCGGTGTCGGTAAAACAGACGTGGAAATCCGTGATGCCTTGGCGGCAAAGATCGGATACTTCAATATCGAATCGGAAGCCGAATTTGAAAATATTGCAACGATTGCCAAGCAGATGGGTACAACTGCCCATGCCGCACTACGTGTCAATCCTGATGTGGCCGATCCGAAAACCCATGCCAAAACGACCACGGGTGCCAAAGAAACCAAATTTGGCGTCGACTTGGAACGGGCGCTCCGGTTTTTCGAGACCTATGGGCATAATCAGCATTTACAGCTTACCGCCATCCACCTGCACCTTGGTTCGCCCATCTATAGTGCCGCGCCGTACGTCCGAGCGATCAAAAAGGCAATGACATTGATCGAAGATCTTAAGCAGAAGGGATTTCATGTTACGGCGCTGGACATTGGCGGCGGCTATGCCGCTGACTATGAAACAGGACGCTCGCCGTCCGCGGCAGACTATGCCAAAGATATCGTGCCCCTGCTTGGGGACTTCCATCGCAATGGCGGGAAGATCATTCTTGAGCCCGGCCGCTCAATTGCAGGTAATGCAGGCATACTGCTGACACGTGTGCTATACATCAAATTCGGTGGCAAAAAGAAATTTGTGATTATCGATGCCGGCATGAGCAATTTGATTCGCGTAGCCATGTACGATTCATTCCATTTTATCTGGCCTACCAACGTGGTCCCAGCCCATGTACCAGCCAACAGATCCCAACACATGGCGATGGACGGGTTAGAGCCGTGTGATGTTGTCGGTCCAATCTGTGAAACCGGGGATTCGCTTGCCAAACAGCGACCGCTGCCACCTGTAGCTCGCGATGATCTGCTGTGCATCTTTACTGCCGGGGCCTACGGCATGGTGATGGCCAGTAACTATAACGCAATACCCCGCCCTGCAGAGGTGCTGATAAGCGGTCCTCACGCCACGATCGTACGTAGACGCGAGACATACGAAGACTTGGTGTCAACTGAACTGGAAGCCCAATCTGTCTAATGGCAGTGTGAGCGACTTGCAGCCAGCGAAAACACATGGACAATCGATCACCCGAACCAACGGTGATCCGCCCCCTCACGCCCAAGGCGTTTGATATTGCTGCTCTGCCATGGCCAAACATCGAATCATCTCCGCAGAACCTGAAAATGAAACTGAAGAGCATTTCAACCATTCACTGCGTCCGACCACCCTCGATGACTATGTCGGACAACGAAAACTACTGGAAAAACTGTCGATCACGTTAACTGCCGTCAAGCAGCGTAACGAGCCCATGGAACATGTGCTGTTGCACGGCCCACCTGGTTTGGGCAAGACGACTTTGGCGCACATTATTGCAAAGGAAATGGACACCCACCTGACGGTAACCTCTGGGCCGGCACTGGTCAGACCGACCGACTTGGTTGGCACACTGACGAAACTTCAGTCCGGTGATGTCCTGTTTGTTGACGAAATCCACCGCCTTTCCGCAGTTGTCGAGGAGTACCTCTATCCGGCGATGGAAGACTTCAAGATCGACATCACACTTGACTCGGGATTACACGCTAAAAATTTAACATTGCCACTCAAACCATTCTCCCTTATTGGCGCAACCACCCGCGCTGGCCTGCTATCGGGGCCGATGCGTTCCCGGTTTGGCATTGTCCACAATATTGAATTCTATTCTGATCCGGATTTACTAACACTTTTGCGCCGAAGCGCATCATTAATGGACATGGATCTGAACCAAAATGACGCCACTTCAGGTATTGAGGCACTCAAAACAATCAGCAAGCGTTGCCGCGGTACACCACGGATTGCCAATCGTTTATTGCGACGGGTTCGTGATTACTCGCAGGTTCGAGCTGACAACCGGCTTGACCTAGATGTCGTACACCAAGCATTGAAACTAGAAGGGGTGGACGACCTGGGACTGGATGAGTTAGACCGCAAGTACCTCAACGTGCTCCGCAATATCTACCAGGGTGGTCCGGTAGGCCTTGAAGCTGTCGCCGCCACGCTCGGTGAAGATGCCGGCACGCTCGAAGATGTCGTTGAACCGTACCTGCTTCAGATCGGTTTTCTTGCCCGCACCAGAAAGGGGCGGCAGTTGACACCACAAGCGGCAACCCACCTTGGCTTCACGTTGCCCACAAACAACACACAAGAAAACGATCTTTTTGATACCGAAGTCTAGATGACGCGGGTTGCACGTTCGGCACAGTGCCCCAAATCGCATCACACAAGATGAAAGACAACACCAATGAGTGACAAACTGCTATCCCATTTCATTGCCGGAAAATTTGATTCGGGCGCAGCCACCGAAACCATCGCGGTCATCAATCCTGCCACGCAACAAACTATTGCCCAGGCCCCATGTGCCACCGAGCAGGAAATTAATCGAGCGGTCACCAGCGCCAAACAGGCCTACCAAAGCTGGCGGACCATTCCCGTTCCAGAACGTGCTCGATTAATGTTTAAATATCAAGCACTTCTCAAAGACCACCACGATGAATTAGCCACGATCCTCAGCGAAGAAACCGGCAAGGTATTCGCAGATGCCAAGGGAGATGTATGGCGCGGCATCGAGGTTGTCGAATACGCCTGCAATATTGCCTCCCTTACGATGGGGCAAACCTCGGAAAATGTATCCAGCAACATTGACTCCTACAGCTACAACCACCCGCTCGGCGTCTGTGCCGGAATCACCCCATTCAACTTCCCGGCCATGATTCCCCTGTGGATGTTTCCAATTGCCATCGCCTGTGGCAACTCCTTCGTCCTCAAACCCTCAGAAAAAGACCCCATAACACCCACACGACTGGTCGAGTTGTTCATCGAGGCCGGCTTTCCGCCCGAGGTTCTGCAACTTGTGCACGGGGCCAAGGACCAGGTTGACCGATTACTCACCCACCCCGATATACGCGCCGTGTCTTTCGTGGGCTCAGTCTCAGTCGGGCAGGAAGTCTATCGAACGGGTACGCAACATCTCAAGCGGGTTCAATGCATGGCGGGGGCGAAGAATCACATGGTCATCATGCCCGATGCCGACAAGGAACAAGTGATCAACTGCCTGGTTGGCTCGTCGGTGGGGGCCGCCGGACAACGGTGCATGGCAATCAGTGTCGCCTTGCTGGTCGGCGAGGCTGCTGGTTGGCTCCCTGAGATCCGAGATGCAATGGCCCAGGCTCAACCTGGAGCATCGGATGACGAATCTGCAACCTTCGGGCCACTGATCAGTCAACAAGCCAAGCAACGAGTCCTGGACTTCATTCAAAAAGGCAAGGATGAAGGCGCCGATTGCCTTCTGGACGGCAGCAATTGCTCTGTCGACGGCTACCCCCACGGGAACTGGGTTGGCTCCACATTATTCGCCAACGTCCAACCGCAGATGAGCATTTATACGGAGGAGATCTTTGGGCCGGTATTGATCACGGCACCGGTCAAGGACCTGGATGACGCCATTGCCTGGATCAACGACAGCCCCTATGGCAATGGCACAAGCATCTTTACTTCATCAGGTTGGGCAGCACGTAAATTCCAGAACCTCATCGAGGTCGGCCAAGTCGGCATCAACATCCCAATTCCGGTCCCACTACCGTTCTTCTCCTTTACCGGCTGGAAGAATTCGTTCTATGGAGACCAACATGCCTATGGCAAGGAGGCGGTTCGATTTTATACACAAACGAAAACAATCATGTCACGCTGGTTCGAGACAAACAAAGACCAGTCATCTCAGACCTTTTCCAATATGTAGCCGGCGGCAAGAAACATGAAATACAGAATGAGCAACGGGTAACCATTCCATCTTTCAAAGTACCCCTTCTTAACGGCACGGACGATGTACACCATGAACAGGCCGATCATGACAAGCATGGTTGGCAGGTGCAGGTAAAGAAATATCTCGGGAATCGCCGCGTTCGTATCAATAATCGGCAACTCTTTGGCAATTGCAGAAGCACCAATCACAAAAAGGACATTGAGGATATCCGCCCCAATCACATTGCCCACAAGCAATTCCTTGTGACCCCGGATGATCGCTGTCATACCCACGGCTAATTCGGGCAGTGAGGTGCCAAACGCCACAATCGTTGAAGAAATCACGACCTCCGGAATACCCCATTGGGCCGCCAATACCGTGACAGACCCAATCAGGAAACGGCTTGCCATAATAACGATCGCCAACCCCAGTACGATCAAACCAAGCATCATCCCCACCGACCGAGGTTTTTCATCAGCCTCCCCATCTAAATCAGCATCGGCAGCCACCTCGCCATGGGGGTACGACTTGGCCCAATACACGGAGATCACGAGGTAGATCACAAGCAAGGCCAACATTAGAACACCAACCCACCGACCCAATTCCGCTTCACCACCTTTAATCGCAAAGACAACATAACAAAGCACGGCCAGCAAAACTGCTGATCCGATATCGACACACCCCTGGCGCTTTAAAATAAACCTATCTGCAGGAAGGACCACCAGGATGCAGCCCAGGCCGAAAATCAACCCGGTGTCAGCAATGATCGAACCAACCGCATTACCAAGAGCCAGTCCGGCCCGGCCCTCCCATGCCGCCATCACGGAAACGGCCGCTTCCGGGCTTGTGGTCCCCAGCGATACAATCGTGGCACCCACAACAACCTTGGCAATCCCCAGACGCTGTGCCAACCCGGCCGCACCTTCCACCAACCAATCTGAGCCAATCACCAGATAGTAGATGGCGCCAGCAGCCACCAGCAGCAACATTAACTGGGGCATGGCCGCAAATGCGTTATCGGGAATCAGGTGACTCATTGGGACAGCAGTGTACAAAACAACATGTTTGATGTGAAAACAGTTGGTCCTGCAATCACCCGAGATGACATGGGGCGATCAAGCCAAACGGCCGATGACCGGTTAAGATGAGGTGTCGCCACTGCTGGCACTTATATCCCGACCTTGGTGCGTGGGCATGACTGCCGATTTGACCTCTTCCAATTGCTGGGGCGTACAAAGCAACTGGGCACGTTGCCAAAGTCGCCGGGCCAGATCTGGCCGATTCGAACGCGAGGCCGCAATCGACAGCAATGCATTGGTTGCACCACAGTGTTCAGAAGACATCAGATCCGCCATCAACATCTTGTGCTCGATGCCATCCAGGGCCGGATGGTCATCGCCGAATTGCACTTGGTACCGCGTCTGCAGCGCCAACAAGCGTAAGGCTTCGGCCAGGCTCAGCCGGCATCGATGCAGTTCAGCCAACGCCGCCCCAACACCATGCCAGTCTCGACACTCCACACCCGCCTCTGCCATCATGATCAACAGGTGAGCCTTGACCTGCCGTGCTGGGCCCAACGTATAGGAAAGTATCGACCTGCAAATCACAACCACTTCAGTAAACCGCCTTTGACGGTATCGAAGCATTGCCATGCGATGATAGACCAGGAGACGAACAGCACGATGTAGTGGCCGACGTAAAGTCACATGCCGGATCAAAGATTCAGTCTCACGACCACCAGCCTCAATAAGCTGCACTATTTGAGGTAGTTGCTGTGCCACACGCGCATTGGTCAGGTTAAATAGAATCCAGGCGGCACCGAATAGCACAAAGCACACCAACATTCCAAATGATTCTTGTTGATCAACCACGACCAAGATGAACCCAAGCGCGGCCATCAAGGCAACCGTAAACATCCACCAAATCACGGAATCAACCAGCAACTGCCGACGTAAAGTCGCGGGAACAAAAGCTGGCAGTACCAATTCCGCGTCAGGCGGCTTTAAACTGCCGCCGTCAGCACGATCCCCAGACTGCGATAAACCATCTGATTCCATCATCGTCAGACTTGGTCTCCCGACGGTATCGATCGATCATCAAGCACACGCAATTCACCAAACCTGTGAATCAATTCAACTGCAGGCATCAAGAGGGTCGCCCTGTGCCACCAGACATCCACATCTGCTTTACCCGATGAATCTGACAGGTGATGATAGGACAAGGCCATCAGTGCGTGACCGTAAGCGGCTTCAACACCAAGTGGTCTTAACTGCTCAACAAGCACAGGAGCTAATGCAACTGCATCTTCAAAGTGGTTCGTACGGACATGTTGGACCAGCTGTGAAAACTGATAGGCACCATTGATCACTGTATTGTTGATACTTAAAACAAGTCCCCTTAGGCCCCGAAGATTATCATCCGCATCAGTCAGATGATCTATCTGCAACTGGGCGACAGACCGTTCAATACTGAGCCGAACAGCTTGATCATGATCGCCAGGCAGGCGATCAATAAGAAAGCTGTAGGCCAAAATGGCTGAATCGTAGACCTGCAGTTGGTCAAGACAATGAGCAATACATGAAACCATGCGCCCATGGATAGCAGGAACATCCACCAGTGATGGCAACAACTGCCACGCCCGTTCCAAGGTTGGCAGGTGGTGCCGTAGCATCACCATCTCCTCCACCTCCACTACCTGCCGTTCAAGCCGCCGTACCCGGCGAGCTCTTGCCGAAACAAACCACAGAACCGCAACCAGCGCCATCCATGGCAGCACCGCCGCAATCACATGGTCGAAAGTCAATGAGATGACCAGGACGGCAAAGAATGCCATCATCGGCACCCATGACACCAGCCTTGAGGGCCCACGCGGCACATTGGCCGCAAGATGATCGGCCACCTGATCAGGGGGCGGCAACTGAAATACCTGGGAGTTAGCCAAGGTGAAGCTCGCTATCATTAATCACAGAACTGATGGATTCCAGTGGTATAGCATGACATAAATCAGAACACCGGTCACTGAAACATAGACCCAGATGGGAAATCCAAAACGCGCCACGCGACGATGCCGTTCAAAACGCCCCTTCACACCCAGCCGAATCAACCAGACAGCAAAAACAGGCACCGTCATAGCTAAAATAATATGGCTAAACAACATCAGGTAATAGAGCAGGCGAATGAATCCCTGACCGTTGTAAGGCGTATGCACACCACCTAGTGTTGAGGCACGCCATATGTAGTGCACCACATAACAGACCAGGAACACCATGGACATGACAAATGCACCCACCATACATCGCTTGTGGGCAGTTATGTTCCCCTTTTTGATCATCACAAAACCAGACAACAGCAGCAGTGTTGCCATGCTGTTAAGAAATGCATTGGCGTGAGGTAGAAAAGACAGATTCAATTATGCCTCTCTAATCAACATGAATATTGAACGGCTAAAGCCCCCAGCTAACGGACTGCTGCCACGGAAACCGTGTTCAACTCGTCCACCAGACGTTCCAAGTCAACCTTCAGTTGCCCACGTCTCTTCGAATCCAGGGAATCATAGAAACCCCGGATCTTGCCGTCAGCATCAACGAGGACAAAGTTCGATGTATGGAAGATCGGCATTTTGTCATTTCCGGGATCTTCCTCAACGGTTTGCTTAAAGCCATCTCGGCACAACAACCACACGGCACTCCGCTGCCCGGTCAGGAAAACCCATCGCTTGGGATCGGCATTGTATTTGGCTGCATACTGCTGTAGACGCTGCGGCGTATCAAACTCCGGATCAACACTGATACTGACAAACCGAATACGGTCAGCGTGCGGATTATCAGACAGTGATTCGTAAAGATGCCGCATGTGGCGACTAAGTACGGGACAAAAACCCGCACACCGGGTAAAAATAAAATTCGCAACCCAAACCTTCCCGGCAAACTGTGCATTGGTTACCTTCTCACCATTCCGCTCGATTAACGAAAATGTCGGCAGGTCCAATCCCCGGGCCAGCATCGTATTTCCCGAAGCTGTTGCCCTCAAAACCGGCAGCACCTGGTCATCCGAATCGACATGGGATTTTTCATAAACTGCCATCGAGATCAGAACCATCGTCAGCAGCGAAGAAATCGCCAGCAATACAACCACAAGCGACAAATTGGACAGTTTCCTCACGAACCATCTCCTCGCGGCCGAGCGACAAGCCACCCAGCCAGACTGATTGAAACCACCGCAAACCCCCCCAGAAACACCATGCTCCAGGCCAGCGGCACTGAACCGGTTGGCAAATTCTCCGGCGGACACATCGCCCACCGTAATACCTGCTGGCCATAGGTCAGAGGATTAGCGTACATCACGATCTGCAACCATCGTGGAGCCGTTTCCAGCGGAAAAACCGCTCCGGACAAAAACCACATGGGCATTAGCAACAGGTTCATCAAGGCATGGAATCCCGCCGTTGAATCCATCGGCCATGCCATACACATACCCAAGGCCGTCAACGCTACAGCCACCACAAACATCACCAGGATGGCTGCCGGGATCATCGCAAAACCCTGCCCACCAATTACCCAAGGCCAAAACAGCAGCATCACCAACGCCCCTTGAGCCGTTGCCAAGCTCGCACCACCAAGCACCTTGCTGAACACGATAGCCATGCGGGATATTGGAGCTGCAAGCACCGCCTGTAGAAAACCTTCACGCCGATCCTCAATTACTGAAATAGTTGAGAATATCGCGGTAAATAACAGAATCATGACGACTATACCCGGGAAAAAATACTCAAGGTAGCCGACCTGCGACGTGACATGGCTGTCGTCCATGGCCGATTCGGTAACACTGATAAGCCGAAAGGAGCGATCCAAGCCAGATCCCAGCAAGAGCCAAAACACCACGGGCGTCGCTAATGCACTGATCACCCGATTGCGCTGCCTGATGAAACGCACCATCTCACGATGCCATAGTGCCATGGTCGCCACCGTAAAGCTGCCATATGTCGCGGACTGCATCGGATTGGACTCGATTGGATAACCCATTACCCCCCATGGTATGAGATCCTTGGCAGCGATCCAAAGCGCTAACCGATAACCAAACCATGGAACGTACAAGCCACAGTTGCCTAGGGCACTTACTGGTCGGCACTGTCAGCCGCTGCTACAATCGCGGAAGTTATGACACCACCACTGGATGAAGAGGAACCAACGTACATGCCATTAGTCCCAATGGTCATCGAGAAAACAGGTCGCGGCGAGCGGGCATATGATATTTATTCCCGCCTATTGAAGGATCGCGTTGTATTTCTAGGCGGTCCTGTAACAGATGATTCAGCCAACCTCATCGTCGCTCAACTCCTGTTCTTGTCCAATGAAGATCCCAAATCGGATATCCACTTTTACATCAACTCCCCCGGCGGCTCAGTCACGGCGGGTTTGGGCGTCTACGACACAATGCAGTACATCCGCCCGAATGTTGCCACCTACTGTATTGGTGTGGCCGCATCGATGGGTGCACTACTGCTAATGGCCGGCACGAGTGGCAAACGCCATTGCCTCCCCAATGGTCGTGTCCTGTTACACCAACCTCTGCTTGGCGGTGTAATGCAAGGCCCGGCAACCGATCTAGGCATTGAAGCCAAGGAAATGCTGCGGCTACGCGAACGAATCTACAACATCACCGCACACCATACTGGCAAAGAATACGACCAGATCGCCAAAGACTGCGAACGAAACCTCTGGCTAGATGCCGATGAAGCGGTCAAGTATGGCGCTGCCGATTCAATCATGGAACATATCTCCACCGAGATGGCAGACCAGCAAAAAACAGATGACGAATAATGTTGCTTCGTGGTCATGCGCATCCTGATTCGGATCATACCGCCATCCACACCCTGGTTGCGACTACCAAGGTATGTATCCTTCTCGTTGCAACCGCCATCCTCTTTGCTTGCAGCAGCACTGGCCGTAATTTCACCAGCCAGCAAGATGAGCTTCGCAAACGGAATCTGGAACTGGAAATCCGTATAAAAAGTCTTAATAAGCAAATAGAACAGCACCTGAAAAACCAGGCAATGCTGCACGAACAAATTGCCGGACAGGCAACCAAGATGACAGGCGTGGAGACTCCCCGGCTCAACCGGATCAAATTCGGTCGCTACAGCGGGGCACTGGATACAGACAAAGACAATATCTGCGATGTAATACGTATCTATGTCTTGACACTGGATCAGGACGGCCGGTTCATACCAGTTGCAGGCCGTGCTGTCATTCGCGCCTCGCAAATTACCGCTGATGGCAAAACTCACAGCCTAGGCGAAAGACTGTACGATGCACCAACGCTCGCCAATACCTATCGTTCAGGTATCACGGGGACGCATTACACACTTGAATTGCCCCTTTCATCAATCGCACTGCCCAATGGATCCACCCGTGCCATCGTCACGGTGTTAATCCATGATGCTGGAACCGGCCTGACTAAACAGAACGACCAGATGATCACCCTCCAAAACTCAACGCGTATTACGGCCATTAAGCCTAATCGTTGACCCGATAGGACAATATGCAATGGGTCAAGCCAACATCCA
>Ga0310124_10002544_pt1 | contig 12507 bp, 4 predicted proteins | sample CB11b_AW_Bot5_MG_FD_203507 | JGI IMG/M metagenome (GOLD analysis project Ga0310124, IMG submission 203507) | Marine microbial communities from Western Arctic Ocean, Canada - CB11b_AW_Bot5 | ecosystem: Environmental > Aquatic > Marine > Oceanic | place: Canada: Western Arctic Ocean | collected...
CTCGGGCGCTTCAACCTCGGGCGCTTCAACCTCGGGTGCTTCAACCTCGGGCGCTTCAACCTCGGGCGCTTCAACCTCGGGTGCTTCAACCTCGGGTGCTTCAACCTCGGGCGCTTCAACCTCGGGCGCTTCAACCTCGGGCGCTTCAACCTCGGGCGTTGCAACCTCGGGTGCTTCAACTTCGGGTGTTTCAGCTTTCGTCGTTGCAGTTTCCGGCGGCTTCGGGACTGTTGCCCGCGGCTTCGGAGCGGTCGGCTCGAGAACCTGCCAGACGATGGGCTTGCGCCCGACGTGGGCAGAGGATGAATCCTCGACTGTGACAGCGGGCTCCGGGGTGGAAATTGGTTTGGGCGCTGGTGGCGCGTCCTCAATCGGGTCGTTGGCATCCGGGACATCGATCAAAGGCGCATCCAATTCATCATCGTCGGGTAGCGGGTCGGCAGTCTCGACTACGGGTTCAGGCGGTAAAAGTTGTTTGACTTCCATCGGCTTGTATTCGATGCCCATTGCCGCAGCCAAACGCTCATGCGCTCTATTCATCTTAGCGAGACGCTGCGCGACCCTCATTTCGGCATCCGTCAGGTGTGTCTGTTGGTGTTCAATATGGGTCGTTGCCTTGGCCAGTGCCCGCTGATCGCGTTGCAATGACCGGATCAATTGGAGGCGTTCGGTTCGGTTGTACGCCTCGTTAGCCATCTCGGCTTTCGATTGAAGGTTGTCGTGCAAACCAAGGGCTTCCGATTCCAGAAATTCGATTTCCGACGTCAAGCGCGCCATTCTGTCGACAGTCGACGAAACCTTTTTCTGTGCCCGTTCAACCTCGGAGATCAGTTTCGAAATTTCCCTCTCCGACGTGGCCGTCGTGATCCCGATACTGAGCAACAGCACTGCGGCAGATAGTGGGAGTAGTTTGAACATGGTATTTACCCCGCATAATATGGGTTGGAAGCCGCGTTGCATGAACCTGGCCGGTCATCCCGTCTTTGTATTGGGCGGCTTTGGTCATTAAGATAACCGCGCTCTGCGCCCACTGCAAAACAAAAAAAAACGGATTTCTCCTGAACGCGTCCTGATTCATGAAACGCTATGCGTCAATTTTTGCCGGTCTCGTTGTCGTTCTGCTGCTCCTGCTCGCGTTGACTGTGATGCTGGACATTGATATTCTCAACGATCCCGAGCCGTGGATGCGCGAACGTTCGGGCGAGGTCGCCCTTGTCGGGGTCGGGCTGCTGCTGGCAGATGTAGTCTTTCCGGTGCCATCCAGTTTCGTAATGACCGCGCACGGTCGCCTGTTCGGACCGGTCCTTGGCACCCTGCTTTCGCTTGTCGGCAGTATCGGATTGACTATGGTGAGCTACAGCATTGGCCTCGCCGGCGGTCGCTGGATGATACGTGTCGTACCTGAGACGGAGCGCGCCGCAGTCGAACGGCTGCTCGCCCGGTGGGGCATCGGGCTGATCATTGTGACCCGGCCGCTGCCGCTGTTTGCGGAGTCCGTCGCGGTCATGGCCGGCGCCTCGAAGATGTCGGCCTGGAAGGTGTTGCTCGCCGGTTTTGTTGGATCGTTGCCGGCTGCTGTCTTCTACGCGATTGCCGGGGCACAGGCGCAGGATGCGGTCAGCAGCACGGTTGTGATTGTCATCGTCTTCGTGGTGGCTGCTGGTTTATGGTGGTTCGCCAAAGGCACTGAGGTCAGCCCGACATCAGAATGATGCGACGACGTCATTGGCCGCCATGCGCCGGCCAACGATGAGGGAAATACTTAGGGAAGGACAGTAATGACAAAAGACAATGCAATCCCATCCGATCAGCGCGGCGAGTTGCTATACAACGGCATCCGGCTACCGGCGCAGTGGCCCCCGCGAGCGGTTGATCGATCCGGTCCGAGGTCGGCGCCCTACCTGTCCGATCCGCCTGAGGTGATTCCGATCGATGTCGGCCGCCAGTTGTTCGTCGATGATTTCCTGATTGAAGCAAGCGACTTGGAGCGCACGTACCACCGGCCGACGATCGATGCGCGCGGTCCGGTGTTCAAGCCCGAGACGAAACTGGAATTGGAAGGCGTGATTCCCGGCGGTGACCCGGCCATGTACATGCGGGACCTGGGGCTTCCCTTGTCTGCCGACGACGCGGCGATGGATCGGGTGCCGCAGCGCTCCGTAGCCGCGCCGAACAGCGGTGGGGTGTGGTTCGATCCGCAGGACCGATTATTCAAGATGTGGTACATGGCGGGCTGGTTCTCGGCTATCGCCTATGCGACCAGTGCCGATGGCATCATCTGGGAGCGTCCACCACTTGAGTTCGTGCCTGGAACGAATGCCTTGTTCGAGGACATGGGCCACACCGACTCGACACTGGTCTGGCTCGATCACGATGCCGCCGATGCCGAGGAGCGCTTCAAACTATCGATCTACCGTAAAGGGCCACGGCGGCGCATGGAATTCTGCACCAGCCCCGACGGTATCCACTGGCGCATTCGCAGTTGCGTCTACTATAAGTACGATCCTCCCGGCACGGTGCCGCAGCTGCAGTATTCCTCGCTGGACGGCGTCAACTGGTCTGCCGAGGACGTTGTCAGTCGACTCGATGACCGCACGACGTTTTTCTACAATCCCTTTCGGCAGAAGTGGGTGTACAGCATTCGCGCCGGCAACATCGCGGGCGTTCGCACGCGCCACTACCGCGAACACGATGACTTTGTCGAAGGGGCGAAGTGGACTGACGACAATGCCGTATACTGGACCGCCGCCGACGAGTTGGACTTGCCTGAGCCGGGGATCGACCAGGCAGCGCAATTGTACAACGTCGACGCCGTGGCGTACGAGAGTGTCATGATCGGGCTGTTCGCGATCTTCCGCGGACCGGACAATGCCACCGCATTTGAGCTGAACGTGCCGAAGCTCAATGACCTTTCAATCGCGTTCAGTCGGGACGGTTTCCATTGGGACCGCCCGGATCGGCGCCATTTCATCGCCGGATCGCGCCAACCGGGGGAATGGAACCGCGCCTACATCCAATCCGCCGGTGGGTGTTGCCTGGTCGTCGGCGACGAATTGCGCTTCTACTTTTCTGTTTTCTCGGGCGTTTGCCCCGACGGCAGAGCCGATCTCTATGCCGGCGGCAGCACGGGGTTGGCCGTCCTGCGCCGCGATGGCTTTGCCTCGATGGACGCTTGCGCCGGCGCCGGTACGCTCACCACGCGGCCGGTGACGTTCGGCGGCAAGTACCTGTTCGTGAACGCGGACACTTCCGGCGGCCGACTGGAAGTCGAGCTGCTCGACCGCGAGGGCAGGGGCATCGAGCCGTTTACCCGAAAGGGCTGTGTCCCGGTCGCAGCCGACGTCACGCGGCAGCAGGTCACCTGGGTGAGCGTGCAGGACCTGTCCGCCGTTGTGGGCCAACCCGTACGGTTCCGCTTTCACCTGAACGCCGGCCGACTGTACGCTTTCTGGGTCAGCCCCGACCCGTCGGGCGCGAGCCACGGTTATGTCGCCGCCGGCGGTCCCGGCTTCACTGGCGCGACTGACACCGCAGGCGCAGCGGCGAATACTGACGCGTAGCCGCGACATGATTCCCTTGGCCTTGAAACGCCTCTTCAGGCTACCCTCCAAGAAGAAATTTCATATCTTTACGGCGTGTTGCCCAAATCTAACGCCTCGGATTCAGACGCGTAAACTATTGTCATGAAATAGATTACGTATGGGGCGAGGCGATTGCGGTCGATGCCCGGAATTTCACCCGCTGAGTTGCAGGATCAGTTTGTGTGCAGGAGCGTCAGCAGCATTTGCTCGACCGCATGCGTGCGCCGACTGTCGTTGCGGCGGCGATAGACCTGACGGAGATTGTTCAAGGAACGCAACAGGATGTAGCGCGGCGTTACCGGCTTCAACTGGCTGTCATCGAACGTATGACCGGATTGCTCGACCAGTTGGATGCAGTCGAGATAGGACAGGCACATGCCGCGGCGGAAGGGGTCGTAGGCCGCCAGTGGTTCGATGGATTCCAGCAACACGATGAAATGCCCAGGCAGCCCGACGCCCCGCAGGGGTACGTCGAGACGTTGTGCTACCAGCAGATAAATCGCCGAGAGGCTGACCGGGATGCCAACGTGCTGGGAGAGGACGCTGTCGATGAAACTGTTCTCGGGATCGTAGTACTCCGCCTGGTTGCCGGTGAACCCGCTTTGGTCACCCAGCACCTGTGCAATGGCGTTTGCTTTCTCCAGGTGACTGTTCGCGTCGCTCCTGTCGAATTCCTTGCCGCAGGCATTCGCGAGATCTTCCAGGCAACTGTCGATACCGGTTGGATCAAAGTCGAGGTGCGCAAACTCGCAAAGGAAATACATGACGTCGGTGAGTGACATCGGCTGCTCGCGCCAGTCAAGCAGCCGGGTCGTGAGGCGTTGCCAAATGCTGTGGTGCAAGGCGTAATCGAGTTCGGCCGCGATATGATCGGGCTGCAGTCGACTTTCATTACACAACTGGCGGAGTTGAGCTTCGGGCATGCCCGAAAGCTTCGTACGCATCAGCTCGCGCACATCGCTGGCATCGTCTGCGAGCAGCGTGAAAATCGCCTCGGCAGTCTGTGAAGTCGCTTCCATCAGAGTATATCTCGGGATTGATTGGGCGTCGAGAATCGACTCAAAAGGTACAGTACGACGTAACCTATTGTCATACAAGCGGTTATTATGGAACGAAGTGGCCCTGAACAAAATGGTGATTTATTTTGATTTGTTCCTTGCGCGGTGGCGGTTAAGCATCTATAGTTCGTTTTCCCTTACGGAAATTTGGCGGTTATCTGCGCTTTTCCGCGAGGGTTTTTTGATCTTTGACAACTGAACAGTGCGATGTGCGAGCGCTTCTGATTAAGACCTAACGGAGAGAGTGTCTTGTCGATGCATGCGGCTTTGGCCGTGTGTGTTACAGGTTGCTTTTTCCAGGTTCAATATTGCCATGGAGAGTTTGATCCTGGCTCAGAATGAACGCTGGCGGCATGGATTAGGCATGCAAGTCGAACGGAAACGATGGGAGCTTGCTCCCAGGCGTCGAGTGGCGAAAGGGTGAGTAACGCGTGAGTAACTTACCCCAAGGTTGGGGATAGCCCCGGGAAACTGGGATTAATACCGAATGTGGCGGTCTGCTTTCGGGCGGATTTGCTAAAAATTTATTGCCTTGGGATTGGCTCGCGTCCGATTAGCTTGTTGGTGGGGTAACGGCCTACCAAGGCTTCAACCGGTAGGTGGTCTGAGAGGACGATCACCCACACTGGGACTGAGACACTGCCCAGACTCCTACGGGAGGCTGCAGTCGAGAATCTTCCGCAATGCGGGAAACCGTGACGGAGCAATGCCGCGTGAGGGATGAAGGCCTTCGGGTCGTAAACCTCTGTCACCCGGGATGAATTTTGACAGTACCGGGAGAGGAAGCCACGGCTAACTACGTGCCAGCAGCCGCGGTAATACGTAGGTGGCTAGCGTTATTCGGATTCATTGGGCGTAAAGGGTCCGCAGGGGGTTTGGTAAGTTTGGTGTGAAATGCCAGGGCTCAACCTTGGACATGCATTGAAAACTGCCAGACTAGAGTGCAGGAGAGGAGAGTGGAATACCAGGTGTAGCGGTGGAATGCGTAGATATCTGGTAGAACACCGATGGCGAAGGCAGCTCTCTGGACTGCTACTGACCCTCATGGACGAAAGCCGGGGGAGCGAACAGGATTAGATACCCTGGTAGTCCCGGCCGTAAACGTTGTACACTAGGTGTTGGGGGATTTGACCCCCTCAGCGCCCCAGCTAACGCGATAAGTGTACCGCCTGGGGAGTACGGCGGCAACGCTAAAACTCAAAGGAATTGACGGGGGCCCGCACAAGCGGTGGAGCATGTGGCTTAATTCGAGGCAACGCGAAGAACCTTACCTGGGCTTGACATATATTTGACCGCCTGTGAAAGCAGGTTTCTCTTCGGAGCGGATATACAGGTGCTGCATGGCTGTCGTCAGCTCGTGTCGTGAGATGTTCGGTTAAGTCCGGCAACGAGCGCAACCCGTGTCGTCTGTTGCCATCACGTAATGGTGGGCACTCTGGCGAGACTGCCCGTGTCAAGCGGGAGGAAGGCGCGGATGACGTCAAGTCAGTATGGCCCTTACGCCCAGGGCTGCACACGTGCTACAATGGCCGGTACAATGGGCAGCGAGACTGTGAAGTTAAGCGAATCCCTAAAACCGGTCCCAGTACGGATCGTAGTCTGCAACTCGACTACGTGAAGCCGGAATCGCTAGTAAAGGCGTATCAGCAACGACGCCTTGAATACGTTCCCGGGCCTTGTACACACCGCCCGTCACATCACGGGAGCTGGATGCACCCGAAGTCGCTGACCCAACTTGCAAGAGAGGGAGGCGCCGAAGGAGTGTTCAGTGACTGGGATGAAGTCGTAACAAGGTAGCCGTAGGGGAACCTGCGGCTGGATCACCTCCTTTTTAAGGAGCACCTCCGTTAAAAGTTGACGAATGTGCCGACTTGTTTGAGCGCCAATTTATTTGGTGCGCGAGCGGATCGGTGAGAACGTTGACCAAACGGGGGATGGTCAAGCCCCGGCATTCATTTGCCGGGAGTGCCTTCGGGAGACCGGAGGAAGTAAGCACATCGCACTGTTCAGCGGCCGAAGAGCCGGAAGGGAATGGAAAGGGAAATATCGCCCTCTGGGGCTGTAGCTCAGTTGGCTAGAGCGCCAGCTTTGCAAGCTGGATGTCAGGGGTTCGAGTCCCCTCAGCTCCACCACCAACACAAAAGGGCGTATAGCTCAGTTGGTTAGAGCGCGTCCCTGATAAGGACGAGGTCCCAGGTTCGAGTCCTGGTACGCCCACCATGGTTTTCCTGCGCTGTTTCAGAGATGAAACAGCGCGGTTGTTCTTTGACAATCGACAAGTCAGAAAAGGTAGATACTCCTTGTAAAAGGGGAGTGTTTGCAGGGGTTGTGCTGTTTGCCCTGCGGGCAGCAGCATGACTATATGCAACTTCGTCGAAGTTGAACTTTGGTGGTCAAGCTACTAAGGGCGCATGACGGATGCCTTGGCACTGGCAGGCGATGAAGGACGTGATAAGCTGCGATAAGCGTCGGTGAGTGGCAAATACACTTTGATCCGGCGATTTCCGAATGGGGTAACCCATCCCGTTTTATACGGGTTACCGTGTACTGAATACATAGGTATGCGGGGCGAAACCCGGGGAAGTGAAACATCTCAGTACCCGGAGGAGTAGAAATCAACCGAGATTCCGCAAGTAGTGGCGAACGAACGCGGAACAGCCTAAACCAGTCAGTTTACTGGCTGGGGTTGCGGGACCTTAACATGGTATTGTCGATGGTTAGCTGAACGCTCTGGAAAGGGCGACCATAGCAGGTGATAGTCCTGTAAGCGAAAACCTGAAGCAGCCTATAGGTATCCCAAGTAGGGCCACACACGTGAAACGTGGTCTGAATCTGGGGGGCCCACCCTCCAAGGCTAAATACTCGCCAGTGACCGATAGTGAACCAGTACCGTGAGGGAAAGGTGAAAAGAACCCCGGGAGGGGAGTGAAATAGAACCTGAAATCATGCGTCTACAAACTGTGGGAGCCTTACGGGGCGACCGCATGCCTTTTGCATAATGAGCCTGCGACTTACTTTGTACGGCAAGGTTAAGCTTTTATAGTGAAGCCGAAGCGAAAGCGAGTGTGAATAGCGCGTTTTAGTCGTGCGGAGTAGACCCGAAACCGAGTGATCTACCCATGGGCAGGATGAACCTCTGGTAACACAGAGTGGAGGTCCGAACCATTGCGTGTTGAAAAACGCTTGGATGACCTGTGGGTAGGGGTGAAAGGCCAATCAAACTCGGTGATAGCTGGTTCTTTCCGAAATAGCTTGAGGGCTAGCCTCAAATAAGATAGCGCACGGGGGTAGAGCACTGATTATTCGCGGGTCCTTACCAGGATACCAACAATTGTCAAACTCCGAATACCGTGATGCCGTAACTTGGGAGTCAGACTGTGGGGGATAAGCTTCATAGTCGAAAGGGAAACAGCCCAGACCGCCGGCTAAGGTCCCTAATTTGGACTAAGTGGTACTAAGGAAGTGGAATTGCATAGACAGCCAGGATGTTGGCTTAGAGGCAGCCATCATTTAAAGAGTGCGTAATAGCTCACTGGTCGAGTGATTCTGCGCCGAAGATGATCGGGACTAAGTCCAAAACCGAAGCCGCGGATGTCATTTCCTCGGAAATGACATGGTAGGAAAGCGTTGTGTACTGGGTTGAAGCGGGAAGGCAACTGACCGTGGACTGTACACAAGTGACCATGCAGGCATGAGTAGCGAAAAACCAGGTGGGAATCCTGGTCACCGAAAGCCTAAGGTTTCCTGGGGAAGGTTCGTCCGCCCAGGGTTAGTCGGATCCTAAGGCGAGGCCGAAAGGCGTAGTCGATGGACAACAGGTTAATATTCCTGTACCGGATGGTTTTAGCGATGGAGGGACGCAGTATGCTAGGCGACCCGGCGATTGGAAGTGCCGGGCTAAGGCTGCAGGGTGTCGGGTAGGCAAATCCGCCCGGCGTGAAGCCCGAGAGCTGATGGGACTGAGAGTCTTCGGACAATCGGGATTCGCTGATGCTATGCTGCCAAGAAAAGCTTCTAAGCGTTTGATGACCATTCGTCCGTACCGCAAACCGACACAGGCAGGCAAGGCGAGAAGCCTCAGGTGCGCGAGATAAACCACGTTAAGGAACTCGGCAAATTAGCCCCGTAACTTCGGGAGAAGGGGTGCCCCGGTAGGGTGAAGGCCTTCGCGGCTGGAGCTCGAGGGGGTCGCAGCGAAGCGGCCCAGGCGACTGTTTAGCAAAAACACAGCACTCTGCTAACTCGTAAGAGGATGTATAGGGTGTGACACGTGACCAATGCCGAAATGTCAAAGGGATCTGTTATCCTTCGGGAGAAGCGGTGAACTGAAGCACCGGTGAATGTCGGCCGTAACTATAACGGTCCTAAGGTAGCGAAATTCCTTGTCGGGTAAGTTCCGACCCGCACGAATCGTGTAACGATCTGGGCACTGTCTCAACGTGGTTCTCGGCGAAGTTGTAAGTCCGGTGAAAATGCCGGATACCCGCAGTAGGACGGAAAGACCCCGTGAACCTTTACTGTAATTTGATATTGGCGTTTGGTCTCTGATGTGTAGGATAGGTGGGAGCCTTTGAAGCGGTGTCGTCAGGCATCGTGGAGGCAACCTTGAAATACCACCCTTTAACGGTCGAGCGTCTAACCTGTTTCCGTCATCCGGAGCAGGGACATTGTCAGAGGGTCAGTTTGACTGGGGCGGTTTCCTCCCAAAGCGTAACGGAGGAGTTCAAAGGTGTACTCAGCATGGTTGGCAATCATGCGTGGAGCGTAAGGGTATAAGTGCGCCTTACTGCGAGACCGACGGGTCGAGCAGTTGCGAAAGCAGGACCTAGTGATCCAGCGGTGGAATGTGGCATCGCCGTTGCTCATCGGATAAAAGGTACTCCGGGGATAACAGGCTAATACTGCCCAAGCGTCCATAGCGACGGCAGTGTTTGGCACCTCGATGTCGGCTCATCACATCCTGGGGCTGAAGAAGGTCCCAAGGGTTCGGCTGTTCGCCGATTAAAGTGGTACGCGAGCTGGGTTCAGAACGTCGTAAGACAGTTCGGTCCTTATCCACTGTGGGCGTAGGATACTTGACGAGAGCGTTCCCTAGTACGAGAGGACCGGGAATGAGTGACCTCTGGTGTACCAGTTGTTCCGCCACGGAGCAGCGCTGGGTAGCTATGTTGCGAAAGGATAAGCGCTGAAAGCATCTAAGCGCCAAGCCCCCTCGAAGATGAGGTATCCCTTTGTGCTTCGGCACAGCTGAAGGCCCCCGGAAGACGACCGGGTTGATAGGCTGGGAGTGTAAGACCTGTAAGGGTTTCAGCGGACCAGTACTAATCGGCCGTGAGGCTTGACCACCTTTTTTTTCCTGGGTCGCCTATCAAAAGGCGAACCAGGTGAAAAGAGGCAAGCGATTATTGAAGAGATGAAGTTGCATTGACCTTGCAACGCCTTTCTGGCTTGTCGGTTTTCTTTTTTTGAATTTGCCGGTGACATTAGCGAAGAGGCCACACCCGTTCCCATCCCGAACACGGAAGTTAAGCTCTTCAGCGGCGATGGTACTGCAGCGGAAGGCTGTGGGAGAGTAGCACGTCGCCGGCATTTTTTTTTTCAGAAAATAGCGGACGCCCCTCCAAACTTTATCTATAGCTTTAGCTGGCAGCACTGAAAGGAAAAGATGATCGAACGAAAAAGCGTATGCACTTTAGTGATCATGACCTTGGCATCGATGTCCGTAGAGGTCGGCTCGACTGTATTTGACGTGACGGACTACGGGGCCAAAGCCGATGGACAGAGCGATTGCACGGCGGCTATCCGAAAGGCGATTGCAGGGGCAGCCGAAGCCGGGGGCGGCAAGATACTCATCCCACCAGCCGAGAAACCCTACCTCATCAGCGATTCGATCGAGTTGCACGCTGACAATCTTCATCTGATAGGTGCTGGAGCGACGGTATATCTGAAGGACGGTTCGGCAGTGGGGCGAACCGACGCGGAAACGATGCTTCATATTATCAAGATCACCGGCACAAGGGACGATCCGATAGAGAATATCCGCGTGGCTGGTTTGACCATCGATGCCAACTATTGGGGGCAGACCGACGGCACAGCCACCTGGCAGGCCTCGGCCAAGATTGCCGGCGTTACCAGGGGCATACAGGTTGGCCACGCGCAGAAGGTGCTCATCGACAACGTGGCAATCAAACGATCATTTGTGGGCATGACCTTTGGGCTGGGCTCCCATAACTGCGAGGCCAGGGACGTAAAGGTGACACAGTTTCACCATGACGGGTTTGGCGTGACCCCTGAACGCGTTGATGGCGGGGCCAGTAATATCACTTTTCTCCGTTGCCTGGTCGCCGATTCCCGCCACGGCCGAAACGGTGGACTGCCCGGCCACCGCGTAAAGGGATGGGAAATCGAGGAGGGAGCCCACAACGTCAAGGTCATCGACTGCGTTGTTCGCAATACCGATGCACATGGTTTTTTTGTCCGCCCCCATTGGTCCCGGAGGGGGCAATACGATACCAAGAACATTGAGTTGATTCGGTGTCGGGTGGAAAACGCCGGTAAGGCTGCATTTATGATCAAGGGATTCAATCACCAGCAGCGGGTGGTGAATGTGAAATGCATCGATTGTTATAGCGACACTGGCACTTTCCAAATAATGATGAACCCGGACAACGTGCTGATAAGCGGCGGACATTTCGGGTCTATGACTATTGGCTTTTATCTGGACATTGCCGACGATCACCACTTCCCCGACGGTCCATGGGATTGGACCTACAATTTCCTGCCGGTCCGTTCAGTTGTCGTGGAAAACGTAACCGTGGCCAACGACATTCGCATCAATGCCATCCAGGGCAACGATGCTGCGAATGATTACACCCCCGATATCAGCCTGAACAAGGTGACCGTCAAGGGTGATCTATACACCGTTGGGGTCGAGCCCCTGGTCAATATGATCGACTGTTCTATCGAGGGTACACACTATCTCAAGACTCCCGAGGATTATCTTGAGAATATTATCAAACCCGCCAAGCCGCAATAACCAGGCGGGTGCCGACAGGTCGTATTTTAGCCTTCTATTTGGGGGCGGGGATTTTTTCCACCAGGGCGACACAGCTTTGGGCGTAGTCTAAGGATCAGGTACGGATGCGGTAGCGGCCGGGTTCGATGTTGAGCTTCTTGATGCGGTAATTGAGTTTGCGCTGAGTGGTATTGAGAGCGCGCGCTGCCCCGGCACAATTTCCCAGGCTGGCTTTGAGGGCGTCTACGAGAATTTCGCGCTCGTAGGAATTGACCAGGATTTCGAGGCTGGCGCCCTCGGTCGGAATCATTTCAGTGTGGGTCTCACGAGCCGTCTGGAGGGAGGGCGGCAGGTTGTAGGCGTGGATGACCTCGTCGTTCGAGGTGAGCACGGCATGCTCGACGCAATTCTCTAACTCTCTGACATTACCCGGCCAATGATAGCTCATCATCATATTGATGGCGGGCGTCGAAATGCGACGGATCTTTTTGTTGTAGGCCTTGTTGTAGACGTCGAGAAAGTGGTCCGCCAGAAGCGTGATGTCCGACCGGCGATCCCGCAACGCCGGCAAGTGGATGGGAAAGACATTGAGGCGATAGAAAAGGTCGTCGCGAAATCGGTTTTCGGCCATTGCAGCTTCGAGGTCGCGGCTGGTGGCCGCCAGGATACGGATGTTGGCGCGAATTTCCTCGGAGCCACCAACGCGCTCAAAGACACGTTCCTGCAGGACGCGCAACAGAAGCACCTGGACATTCGGTGCGATGGTGCCGATTTCATCAAGAAAAAGGGTGCCGCCGCTGGCCAGTTCGAAACGGCCCTTGCGCTGCTGTACGGCGCTGGTGAAAGCACCTTT
>Ga0310124_10002545_pt1 | contig 12505 bp, 14 predicted proteins | sample CB11b_AW_Bot5_MG_FD_203507 | JGI IMG/M metagenome (GOLD analysis project Ga0310124, IMG submission 203507) | Marine microbial communities from Western Arctic Ocean, Canada - CB11b_AW_Bot5 | ecosystem: Environmental > Aquatic > Marine > Oceanic | place: Canada: Western Arctic Ocean | collected...
GCGCTGGTCCGGCCCTGGCGCGCAAGGGATCGCACAGGGAGGTCTTGGCGATCAGGAATATGGCCGTAGCGCCACACGTGGCGCCAACCACCACTAGGCACGCACCCACAAAACTGCCAAAAAAGAAACCACAGGTTATGGTCATGACCAAGGCGCCCGGCAGGGAAAACGCCACCATCACCATATAGGCGGCTGCAAACAACAAGGCCATGCCAACGGTGTGTTGGTCAACATATTCGGCCAGATCAGCGCGATACAGACGCAGGCTGTCCAGGGTAAAATAGGCATCGCCGTCAAGGGCCAGAAAGCCGATCAGGCCGGCCACCAGTACCAGCAAAGGCCACAATCGGCGTAGCGATAGCAACGGCACCGGCGCGGCAGCCTGATCGTCCTTTTCCGTTTGAACCTGGCCGCCCATGGCAACACCCCTAAGATCCGAATGCGACTATAGCCTAAACCACCCCTTGGAATAGGGTGGATATGTCACGAATTCGACAGTGCGCACCCTCAACGTGGAGGCTTCCGCTCAGCTCACCCTGGCGGCCCCAGAGGACGGCCGCATGAGGTCCATGGCGGCGTTGACTTCTCGTAATCGAAACCGTATACAGCGCGTCTTGTTTCAGGCCCCTGATGGGTCGAATTTTTTGATGGAGGTTGAGGGGTGAAACGCACCTACCAACCCAGCAGACTGGTCCGTAAACGCCGGCATGGCTTTCGTCATCGCATGGCGACCGTTGGCGGTCGCCGTCTTCTGGCAAAGCGCCGTTCCAGAGGCCGCAAGCAACTTTCGGCATAGCATGAACCCGGCCCCGATTTCTGGGCGCGGCGGACCCGTGTGTGGCGAATTGGAACAAAGTGAAGTAGGACTCGTGCGTCTAAAAAGGCGCGCGGATTTTATGCGCGTGGCCAGGGCCGGCCGACGCTTCGCGGCGCCTGGCCTTGTCCTGCAGGTTGCCGATCGGCAAACCAGCCATCCAGCTGGCGCCGGTGAGGGATCGGGGGCTGTTGTGGGTATTGGTTTCACGGCCAGTAAAAAGGTTGGCAACGCCGTGGCGCGCAATCGTGCCAAGCGGCGTCTGCGGGCAGCGGTGGTGGCGGTGATGCCTGGCCATGCCGCTGCCAACCATGATTATGTGCTAATCGGGCGCAAAGCGACCCTGCAGCGGCCCTATGGTGAGCTGCTGGCTGATTTGCGGCGGGCGCTACGGCGCACCAACTGCTTGGTGCAAAACAACCCGGAACCGGCACCATCATGAGCGAATTGGCCATGTGCAAATCCGTGATCGGCAATTTAGTGACACAAATGCTACGCGGCTTGATCCTGGCCTATCGTGTTTGCCTGTCGCCTCTGCTGCCGGGCCGGTGCCGCTATCTACCCAGTTGTTCCCACTACGGCCTGGAGGCCTTACAGCTTCATGGACCTATTCATGGTAGCTGGCTAACCCTGCGGCGGCTTCTGCGGTGCCACCCCTGGGGCGGACATGGCTATGATCCTGTACCGCAAGTTCAGCTGCCCCATCCGTCCGGCCCGCCCGCCGAAGGCCCGTTGGTCATCCGCCGGCCAGCCTATAAAATCGATAAAGCGATACCTCATGTCTGACCATCGTAACCTTATCATCGCGATCGCCTTGTCTCTGGCTATTCTGCTGGGCTTTCAGTTTTTTTGGGAAGCGCCCCGGCAAGAACGGCAACAGCAGCAACAAGCCGAAATTCAGGCTAGCCAAGGCACCAACGGATCAATGATCCCAGCCGCGCCAGGCGCCGCGGGCAGGGCCATATCGGGCGCCACGGGCACCATACCCGGGGCGCCGGCGGCGACTGCCATGCCAGGGACGGCGAATGCGCTTGCCAGCCGCGATGCCGCGCTGAAACAATCGCCGCGCGTCAGCGTCAACGGCATCCGACTGGGCGGCTCCATCGCCTTGAAAGGCGCCCGCATCGATGACCTGACGCTGCTGGACTATAAAGCCACGATTGACAAGGACAGCCCGGCCGTCACTTTGTTATCGCCCCGCGGCGCGGCAAACCCTTATTTTAGCCAATTCGGCTGGGTTCCCGTCGGCGAGCTGAAGGTACCCGACGGCGAAACAGTTTGGCAGGCCGACCGCCCGTCCCTTATACAGTCCCGGCCCCTGACCTTGAGTTGGGAAAACGGCCAGGGCGTCCGCTTCATTCAGGTCATTGCAATCGATGATGCTTTTATGCTGACCGTGACCCAGCGGGTGGAAAATAATTCTGGCCAGGCCATTTCCATCCACCCCTTTGGCCGGATTTCACGCACCAACACCCCAAATACTCTGGGTTTTTATATTCTGCATGAAGGTCCGCTAGCGGTTTTCAACGATACCTTGAAAGAAGTAGACTACGACGACCTGCAGGAAGGTCCCGCGGTCGCCACCAATAGCGTGGGCGGTTGGATCGGCATCACGGACAAATTTTGGTTGACGGCCCTGATCCCCGACCAAAAAGCACCCTTCGCCGGCACCTTCCGTTACAGCCAGCCTAACAAACAAGACACCTATCAGGCCGATTTTCTGACCCAGGCGCCACAGGCAATCGCATCGGGCGCGACGGCGGAAACCGTCAGCCACGTCTTTGCTGGCGCCAAGGAAGTTCACCTGTTGGATAAATACGAGACCCAATTGGGGATCGCCCGATTTGATCTAGCGGTGGATTTCGGCTGGTTCTATTTCCTGACCAAGCCGATGTTTTTCGTGCTGGATTACTTCTTCAAGATGCTGGGAAATTTCGGCCTGGCAATCCTGTTGCTAACCGTCTGTGTCAAAACGCTATTCTTTCCCCTGGCCAACAAATCCTACAAGGCCATGAGCAGGATGAAGGCCCTACAGCCCGAAATGACCAAATTGCGGGAGCGTTTTGGTGAAGACCGGACCAAGATGAACCAGGAAATGATGGCCCTCTACAAGCGGGAGAAGGTCAACCCGGCGGCGGGCTGTTTGCCGGTGGTAATCCAGATCCCGGTGTTTTTCTGCTTGTATAAGGTCATGTTTGTAACCATCGAGATGCGCCACCAGCCTTTCTTTGGCTGGATCCACGACCTCTCGGCACCCGACCCCATGTATCTATTCACCTTGTTTGGCGCCATTCCCTGGGAATTGCCGCAGTTTCTGATGATCGGCATCTGGCCCGTTTTCATGGGCGCCAGCATGTATATGCAACAATTGCTGAACCCGCAGCCGGCGGATCCGGTGCAGGCGAAAATCTTTCTGTTCATGCCGTTATTCTTCACCTTCTTGTTGGGCAGTTTCCCCGCCGGACTGGTGATCTATTGGACCTGGAACAATGTTCTCTCCATCACCCAGCAATGGATCATCATGAAACGGATGGGCGTGCCGATTAAGCCTAAGTAAATGCCAGAGACCCCCGCCGGCGAAGACGATAGCACCAATGCCGCCGCCGCCATCGAAACGGGACGGCTGCTGTTTACCCAGGAATGCGAATTCGTCATGGGTGTCCGTACGGAAGCGGAATTACCCCAACCCGAACTGTCTGAAATCGCCTTCGCCGGGCGTTCCAACGTGGGCAAGTCCAGCCTGTTGAATGCCCTGACCAACCGGAAAACCCTGGCCCGCACCTCGAACACGCCGGGACGCACCCGGGAGGTCAATTTTTTCCGCCTGGGCGGGACTTTGATGCTGGTCGATCTGCCCGGCTATGGCTATGCCCGGGCCGGCAAGGAAGAGATCGCGCGGTGGAATAAATTGATCGAGGATTATCTGCGGGGCCGGGTCAATTTGCGCCGGGTCTGCCTGCTAATCGATGCCCGGCGCGGTGTCGGGGCGCCGGACCATGCCGTGATGGACCTGCTGGACAAGGCGGCGGTGGTCTATCAGGTGGCGCTAACCAAGATCGACAAGGAGAAGCCGGGCGACCTGGACAAAATTCGGCAAACCACGGCGAAGGAAATCAGCCGCCATGGCGCGGCCCATCCGGAAATTCTAGCTACATCCGCCGCCAAACGGTGGGGCCTGGACGAGGCCCGTGCCTCTTTTGCCACGCTGGCGGAAAGCCTCCCGGTCGCGGACGGCCCGGCAGAAAACGGGCCGGCGGAAATCGCTCTGGCGGACGGGGAATGAGTGCGTTATAAGCCGGCGCCATGACCGATACGCAACAAGAAGTTCAATTACACACCGCCCGGACGCTGGTTGAGGCGTTGCCCTATATGCGCCGCTTTACCGGCCAGACCTTTGTCATCAAGTATGGTGGCCATGCCATGGGTAATGCGGAGCGGGCGGATGATTTTGCCCGGGACGTCGTGTTGATGAAGCAGGTCGGCATCAATCCGGTGGTAGTACACGGTGGCGGGCCGCAAATCGGCGCCATGCTGGACCGCCTAAAGATACAAAGCTCTTTCATCGACGGCCTGCGCGTTACCGACGCCGCGACAGTGGAAATCGTCGAAATGGTGTTGTCGGGCTCCATCAACAAGGCCGTGGTCACCGCCATCAACGGCGCCGGCGGCGTCGCCGTCGGCCTGTCGGGCAAGGATGGCCGCCTGATCGAGGCGCGCAAACTGCAGCGCAGCACACGGGATCCCGATTCCAATATCGAAAAAGCGTTGGATCTGGGCTTCGTGGGTGAGCCCGTGCGCATCAATCCGAAGCTACTGGTGACTTTTGCGCAATCGGACCTGATCCCGGTGATCGCCCCGATCGGCGTCGGCGCCAATGGCGAGACCTATAACATCAACGCCGATACGGTCGCCGGCAAGATCGCGGCAACCTTGCAGGCCGCCAAGCTGGTGATGCTGACGGACGTCCCCGGGGTACTGGATGGGAATGGTGAGTTGATTTCGAGAATGACCCCCGGCCAAGCCGAGGCCCTGAGGCGCGACGAGGTCATCAAGGGCGGCATGATCCCAAAGCTGGAGACCTGCCTGGACGCCGTGCAACAGGGCGTCGGCGCGGCCCATATTTTGGATGGCCGGCTGCCCCACGTGCTGTTGTTGGAAGCCTTCACCGCTGCCGGCGTCGGCACCATGATCGAGGCTAACACCTAGCAGGGCGCTATAAAAAACTTAAGTATTCCGCCTATTGTCGTTATACCCGCGAAAGAGGGCATCTAGATGCGGCAGGAATTACCGCTGTCTTCGAGCGTTTTCTGAATACCCGCTTTCGCGGGTATGACTAAATTTTGTGATCCAATGCGGCCTAAATCGTTTTCAGCACCCTGCTAGCGCTTCCGGCGTGTTTATACCAGCCGCTTCAATTGCTTTTCCAATTCGACCACGCTGAGCGGATAATCGACGCCATCGCGAGGATTCAATATGGATTTCGTACGCACCCGGGCGATGCGGAGTTGCAGTTACATGGCCGTACGCATGGATAAATCAGCTTTCCGAGCGACCGCCGTCATCGCCCGCGCGTCCGTGGACGCGAGCACCTTGGCCACGACATCGGACGGCAAGCCGCTTTTTTAAGGCGATGCCTTGGATAACAATATCTCGGGCCGCGTATCTGCCGCCGCGGTCAGGCGCAGGCGCGCCGCCAGATCCGAGGCCGCCAATAGCTTTTTCTGGGCGCCATAATCCATGCTGGCTGGGGCGGTCACATCCGTCAACAAAGGGGAAGATGGGCCGCTTGCCGGGTTATTCTGCGTTTCAAAAGGTTCTTAAGCATCGTGGGGGAAAGCTTATCCGCGGCACCTTAAGGCGTTGTTAATGGCCCGGGCAGCAAGGCGCTGAACGGTGTTGGTGACGGCGCCGGTGACGCTTGCCTTTCGCGGCCGTTACCCGCAATCTAGGAAGATGCCGGAAACCAGCGCTGTAAACCCCCAGGACATCGCCGTCTGGATCTTTGATCTGGACAATACCCTATATCCAGTGGACTGCGACCTTGGCGCCCAATTGGGGCAGCGCATGGGGGAATTCGTGGCACAATATTTAAATTTGCCTCTGGAGCAGGCGCGGGTGGTGCAAAAGCATTATTTCCACACCCATGGGACCACGTTACGGGGCCTGATGCTGGAGCACGACGTGGAACCAGGCGATTACCTGGACTATGTCCACGACCTTGATCTATCTGGTATACCAATCGATGACCGCTTGAGCCAGGCCCTGGACGCCCTGCCGGGACGCAAGGTGGTCTATACCAATGCCACTACCGAACATGCCCGACGGGTGGTTGGCCACTTGGGCATTCAACATCATTTCGACGGTTATTTTGACATTGTCGATGCCGATTTCGTGCCAAAACCAAACCACCTGCCCTATGACGCCGTTTTGGCCCGGCACCAAATCGACCCCAACCGCGCGGTGATGGTCGAGGACATTGCGCAAAATCTGGTGCCGGCGGCCGATCTTGGCATGGCAACGGTCTGGGTCCGCGGCGGCCGCGACCTGAGCCTGGCTGCGGAGCAAATACTACATGTTCACCACATCACCGATGATTTGCCGGGTTGGTTGCTGAATTTATGAACCCAATGCCGGCCCGCGGGACGCTAATGAGTTGACAGAAAATTGGGCCGGGTTAGTTTGCCCACCGTTTATAGCGGGGAGAAACCTAATGAGCACGGGCAGCCTTGAGAGCATCATTGACGATGCCTGGGAAGAACGCGACGGCATCAGCGTCAATACCACGGGCGAAGTGCGCGATGCCGTCGATGCGGCGTTGGACGCACTGGACCAAGGCCTCCAACGGGTGGCGGAAAAAAGCGCCGGCGGCTGGCAGGTTAATCAATGGCTGAAAAAGGCGGTGTTGCTGTCCTTTCGCCTAAACGACATGACGGCGATCGAAGGCGGCCCAGGGCCAGGGACGACGTGGTACGACAAGGTACCGTCCAAATTCGAAGGCTGGGGCGACAACCAGTTTCGGGCCGCCGGTTTCCGCGCCGTCCCCAACTGTATCGTCCGCAGGTCCGCCTATATCGCGCCCAATGTGGTGTTGATGCCGAGTTTCGTCAATCTGGGCGCCTATGTGGACAGCGGCACCATGATCGATACTTGGGCCACGGTTGGCAGTTGTGCCCAGATTGGCAAGGATTGCCATATCTCGGGTGGCGCCGGCATCGGCGGCGTTCTGGAACCGTTGCAGGCGGAACCGGTGATCATCGAAGACAATTGCTTCATCGGAGCCCGGTCCGAGGTTGCCGAAGGGGTCATTATCGAAGAAGGCTCCGTGCTCTCCATGGGCGTTTTCATTGGCTCCTCCACCAAGATCGTCAATCGTGCGACCGGCGAAGTTTCCTATGGCCGTGTCCCAGCCTATTCCGTTGTCGTGCCCGGTTCCATGCCCGGCGCAATCGGCGGCGTTAATCTCTACTGCGCGGTCATTGTCAAACAGGTGGATGCGGGCACCCGGGCCAAGACCTCGATCAACGAATTGTTGCGCGACTAGAAGGTTGGATTTACCCGTCATGGCCGATAACAAGCCCACGGACGCCGTGGAACTGGCGCGCGCCCTAATCCGTTGCGCTTCCGTCACGCCCAGCGATGGCGGGGCCCTTGGGGTCACGGCGGCTGCGTTGGAGCGCCTGGGCTTCACCTGCCATTCGATGACATTTTCTGCCCCCAATACGGCGGATGTTGATAATCTGTACGCCCGATTGGGTGATCGCGGGCCAAATTTTTGCTTCGCTGGCCACACCGATGTGGTGCCCGTGGGTGATGCCGATGCCTGGAGCCTGGAACCCTTTGCCGCAGACATTCGCGACGGCATCCTGTACGGCCGGGGCGCCACGGACATGAAAGGCGCGGTGGCCGCCTTTATCTCCGCCGTCGATATTTTCCTGGCCAAGCGCGGCGGCCGTTTCGACGGCTCGATCTCGCTTTTAATCACCGGTGACGAGGAAGGCCCCTCCATCAACGGCACCCGCAAGGTGCTCGGTTGGCTGGGTGAACGGGGCGAACGCCTGGACCATTGCCTGGTGGGGGAGCCGACAAACCCGGAGGCCTTGGGCGACATGGTGAAGATCGGCCGCCGCGGCAGTCTTACCGGCACCCTGGTGGTACATGGAGTCCAGGGCCATGTGGCCTACCCGCACCTGGCCCATAATCCCCTGCCCCCCCTGATTGAAATTCTGCATCGTATGAGCCAACACACCTTTGATAGCGGCAACCAACATTTCTCGCCCACCAATCTGGAACTGACCACCATCGACGTCGGCAACAGCGCCACCAACGTACTCCCCTCCCAGGCCCGGGCAGTGTTCAATATCCGCTTCAATACAGAGCAGACGGCAGACGGCCTGCAACAATGGCTGCGGCAACAATGTGATGCGGTCGGGGGCACCTATGACTTAAGCTTTCATCTGTCCGCCGAACCGTTCCTGACCACGCCAGGCCCGTTTATAGACCTTATTGCCCAGGCAGTCACGGAGGTCACGGGGCGGCGGCCGGCCCTGACCACCACGGGCGGTACTTCGGATGCGCGGTTCATTCATCATCATTGCCCGGTAGCGGAATTTGGCCTGATATCCGAGAGCATGCACAAGGTTGATGAACAGGCCTCTGTCCGAGATATAGAGCAATTGGCTGCGGTCTATGCACGGATACTGGAGATATATTTTGCCGAAGACGTTACCGGGGGCGGCATCAATGCTGCTTGAATTCACCCGTTCTATCCATGGCACCTGGCGGATTGCCCGCCTGGATCCTAATGCTTTGGCTTATTTCAATCTAACCATTGATGGTTTCTGGCGTTCGTTCGCGGCACTGGTTCTGGTGGCGCCGGTTTACATCGGTTTCCTCGCCCTCAGCTATGGCCATCATCCGGGGCTAGAGCTGCAGACCGGCCCCGCGGTTTCTATGGAATGGTATGTCGCGGTGAAATTGGCGGCCTTCGCGGCGAGTTGGCTGATCTTCCCCGTGGTCATGGTGGCCATGACCCGACTGTTGGACCTGACCCTGACCTATGTTCAGTACATTATCGTCTGGAATTGGTCCAACGTGCTGGAAATGTTGGTGATCCTACCGGCGGTAATGTTTTTTCTGTCCGGCGCGCTACCGGGCCAGACCGCTGCGATGATCCTGATGGCAGCCCATGTCACCATGCTGTTCTACGGCTATCTGGTGGCGCGGACTGGCCTGCGCTGCAAACCGGTTACCGCGATCGGCATCGTCGCCTTCAATTTCCTGCTAAGCCTGCTGTTCAACGGTCTGGCGACCCAGATGCTTTAGACGTTCAACGTCTCGGGATAATCCACGGCCGTCAGATATAATCCTTCAGCCGGCGCCACCGGTCCGCAGCGGGTGCGGTCACAGGCCGCCAGCGCGGCGGCAAGCTCCGCCTCCGACCATTTTCCCCGACCGACCTGGTGCAGACTACCGACCATGGAGCGGACTTGATTATGCAGGAACGCGCGGGCCCGAGCCCGGACGTGAATTTCCCCGTCCTGGCGCGCCACCAGCAATAAATCAAGGGTTCGAATGGGCGATTTGGCCTGACATTGGGCCGCGCGAAAGGTCGTAAAATCATGCTTGCCCACCAGGTTTTGGGCCGCCTGGTGCATCGCCTCCACATCTAGGGGGCCGCGCACATGCCAGGCGCGACCTCGACGCAAGGCCAGGGGCGGGCGCTGGTCGGCGATGCGGTAAAGATAGTGGCGCGCGATGGCGGAATGCCGGGCATCGAAGCCCGCTGGCACCACGTCGGCCCGCACAACGACCACTGGGCGCGGTCTAAGATGATGATTAATTGCGTCACGCACCTTGTCGGCGAGCTGGCCGCGCATCAGATCAAAATGCGCCACCTGGCCCAGGGCATGAACCCCGGCGTCGGTACGCCCGGCCGCCTGTAATCTGACGGCCTCGCCGGAAAAAGCCTGAATGGCTTCTTCCAACGCCTGTTGCACGGCGTATCCATTGGCTTGACGCTGCCAGCCGACAAAATCCCTGCCGTCGTATTCTATGATTAGCTTGTAACGCGGCATGGCGGTCTTAGGATCGCGGTACGCGCCCGTCGATGGGATAGGCTGGGTCATTATAGCCGGGTGTCGAGGGATGGCCCGGGGGCACCAAGCTGTTGACCAGGGCTTCATCCTCGGCGGTGAAATGGTAATCCAGAGAGCCTATATTTTCCGTCCACTGCGCAAAGGTTCTGGGACCGGCGATCGCGCTATGCACCAGAGCATTGTGCAAAACCCAGGCTAGGGCGAACTGTCCGGCCGTGATACCCCGCGCTTCCGCATGCCGGCGCAGGCTTTGCGCGATCACAAGGGATTCGGGCCGCCATTCCGATTGCATCATGCGGCGATCGTTCCGCCCCGCGCGGCTGTCTTCGGGCGGGGCAGCGCCCGGGGGGTATTTACCGGTCAGCACGCCACGGGCCAGGGGGCTGTATGGCACCACACCCAGGCCAAAATAATCACAGGCGGGGAGATGCTCTACCTCCGGCATGCGATTCATGGCGTTGTAATACGGCTGGCTGACAACGGGCCGGTCAACGCCGAGGTCATCGCAGATATGGCAAATTTCCGCCAGCCGCCAGGAACGGTAATTGGACAGCCCAAAATAGCGGATTTTGCCCTGGCGGACCAAATCAGCCATGGCGCGCACGGTTTCCACCAGCGGCGTATGCGGATCCTCCTTATGCAGGTAATAGATATCAATATATTCAGTACCCAGACGGGTCAGACTATCCTCGCAGGCCCGAAGCAGCCATTTCCGCGATCCGCCACGCTGATTGGGACCCTCGCCCTTAGCGCCCCCAACCTTGGTCGCCAGCACCCAATAGTCCCGCTCGCCCGCGATTGCCCCACCGGTCATCAACTCCGATTGGCCACCGGTATATACGTCGGCGGTATCGATAAAATTGACCCCCATTTCGCGCCCATGGTCGATAATCCGCTCCGCCTCCGCCCGGTCCGTGCGACCACCGAACATCATGGTGCCAAGACAAAGCGGCGAGACATGCAAGCCACTGTGCCCCAGGGTCCGGTAAATCATGGATTTGTTCCAATACTAGGGGAAATCATATTGGACGGGCCCGAACCAAAGCGTCGACAACCTTGCTATGGGTCTATCTGTTGCAAGTCTGGCTGTCACAAGTCCAACTATATTAGGTTTGTTATTGGTAGTGGGCTCGACGTTAATTGATCTTTCGACTGTTCCAATTCGGCAATGTTTGCCACTTCCCGCTTCACGATAGCGCCAGTGACCACTAACATCATGAGTTCCATATAAAACATTTCAAAAAATGCATGATTCTTTGTTATGCCACTAATCAAGTATCCGATAATGGCGCATCGAAGCATAAATGCAAGATCCCTCGCCCAATACAATTCCTGATATTCATCCTCGTAGTCGAGGCCACCGCCCTAGAGTACACAAACCCGCAGGGACGTGTTACGAAGTTCGTGGGCTATCGTTATGCCGGCGGCGGCGGCGCCCTTGATACAAATATCATACGCAATGACCGCATCGGCCTCGATCATCCTTGCTTCAACAAACACAGTCGCGCTCCGTCAGCTTATTCAAACGAAACGTCAAGGAAAATACCATAACCATGCAAGATCCCATCCACTTAACCGAAGAAATGCGTTTGATACGGGCCCAAGTCCGGCGCTTCGTTGCCGAGGAAATAGTGCCCCGGGGCGAGGCTTGGGAGGCGGACGGCATGGTCCCGCGGGAGGTATTACGGCACATGGGGGAACTCGGGTTTCTCGGCATGCGGCACCCGGAAGACTATGGCGGCTCGGGCCTCGGCGCCATGGCGTCGTTGATCTTGTCAGAGGAGCTTGGCCGTTCCACTTTTGGCGGCTTTTCGGCCACGGTGCTGGTGCATACCGATATGGCGTCGCCCCATCTGGCGCGCTATGGCAGCTCGGCGCAAAAGGAGCGGTATCTGCCGGCCATTTGCCGGGGCGAAACAATCACCGCCGTCGCGGTGACCGAGCCCGGCGCCGGCTCGGATGTGGCCGGGTTGGTCTGCCGCGCCGTGGCTGATGGCGATGACTACTTGCTGAATGGGGCCAAGATGTTCATCACCAACGGGGTGCACGGCGATCTATTCTTTGTCGCCACTCGCACCGACCCGGACGTCAAGGGCAGCCGTGGCATCTCCATCTTCATGGTGGAAAAGGACACGCCGGGCTTTGCCGTCTCCCGGCAATTGGATAAGCATGGCTGGCGCTGTTCGGATACGGCGGAGTTGGTTTTCACCGATTGCCGCGTCCCCAGAGCCAACTTGCTGGGAGAGGAAAACAAAGGCTTCTACGCTATCATGGATAATTTCCAGAACGAGCGTCTGGTGCTCTCGGGCATGGCCATTGGCGAGGCCGGCAAGGCCCTGGAAATCACCCTTGCCTACCTGAAGGAGCGGCAAGCTTTCGATGGCACCCTGTGGGACAAACAGGGCATCCGCCAGCGCCTGGCGATGCTGGCGGCGCAGGTAGAAGCGGCCCGGCAACTAGCCTATCACGTGGCCTGGCTGGACAGCGAGGGCCAGGATTGCGTCGCCGAGGTCTCCATGCTGAAGGCCATGTCGGCGGAAGTCGTCAACCGGATGCTGTACGATTGCGTACAGTTTCACGGCGGCATGGGCTATAT
>Ga0310124_10002548_pt1 | contig 12489 bp, 7 predicted proteins | sample CB11b_AW_Bot5_MG_FD_203507 | JGI IMG/M metagenome (GOLD analysis project Ga0310124, IMG submission 203507) | Marine microbial communities from Western Arctic Ocean, Canada - CB11b_AW_Bot5 | ecosystem: Environmental > Aquatic > Marine > Oceanic | place: Canada: Western Arctic Ocean | collected...
ATCAGGGAACCCGTACCCGAACTGCGGTCCACGATGAGGTCGGTCACGGTCACGCTCTGGCCAGTGCCGCTGAACATCTTCCAACCGGACAGATCGATGCTGCTGCCGCTACCTGCGTGATACAGTTCGACCCACTCACCGTAGGGATAGCCGCCCCAGGTCGCCGTGCTGTTGACCATCACCTCGTTGATCTGCACCTCGGAGGTGGCGTTGATGAGCACGGCGTTGGCGGCACCAGGGGTGGGCCACAGAGCAGTGACCCAGTCGCCCGAGCCGATCATCGGGGCGATGTAGGCGTGACCCATGCGGGTCGGGCCGGAGTAGTTGGCGCCGGAGACGAAGTCACCGACCGGGTTGATGAGGAAGGCCGATTCGCTGCCGGCCGCGTTGTTGAACAGGCCGTAGGTGCGCGCTCCGTTGACGGCCACCACGCGGAAGTCTCCGGCTTCGATTGACATGCTCTGGGCGGCACCGATCAGGTGTGTGGCGTTGATCTGCATCGCATTACCTGTGCCGTCCTCCACGGACCAGTTGGTGAGGTCGATGGCCGCGCTGCCGGTGTTCTCGATCTCCAGCCATTCACCGCCAGGGTAGGTGTCGTTGTCGTACGATGGCCAGGCGTCGGGGAGCAACTCGGAGATGCGCAGGTCGCTGGCCGACCATGTCGGTCCTGTGCTGCCACCGCCGTTCGGCTGGCCGGCGGTGAGGCCATTCGATTCGATCCAGTCCGCAGCAGGGTCGCCAGGCTTCTCGATGCGTGTCTTGCCTTCCGCGGAATAAGCGCTCCATGTTCCTGAATGAACTTGAGAGTTAGACCCGTCGAACAGATTGACGACACCTAAGCTGTTGGTCATGCAGAAATTGGCGCTGCCGCAACTCTGCCCGTCACCGTTGCGAGCGATGACCATGTACTGACCTGCCCCGATCACCGCGTTCGACGGGTTGGTCGGCCAGACGATGGTGCTCGTGTTCATGCTCATGCTCCGGGAGTTGTGATCCTGCACGGACCAAGTGGAGAGATCGACCGAGCTGGTGCCCGAGTTGTAGATCTCGATCCACTCTGCGGCCGACCAGTCAGACGGTCCGACTGGGCCGGTCTCTTGGCTTCCCGCGGCGTTGACGTGTAGTTCCGAGAGGCAGATGCTCCCACTGCAAGCCGTCGAGCGCGCACTCGCTTCAGTGGGTTCAGTTGGTGCGGCTGGCAGGAGGGGGGCGTTGGCGGACAGCAACAGCGTCAGAATCAACAACAAGGTGGCGATACAGGTTCGGGCGGTCATCACGCGTGCCTCCGTACGAGGTTTGGAGAACCTCGCAGCGGCTCAGAGCCATTAGCATCTTCGCCGAGGTGAATTATCACGTGAATCCGAAGGAATCGACCCTTGAGGCGAAGGTGTAGATCATGATTGGTACGAGGATGATGCCCATCCCGTGGCTTCGCCGTATCCCTATTCTCGGCGGCATCAGCCCCATCACCGTGCCCGTGATGAGCACCCCGATGCCAATCCACCCAGTAGAGAGCCAGACGAGGATCGTGACGAACACGACCACGCCCATGACGAGGCTGCGCAGCGGGATCAACTCGTGCAGTTTGAGCATCCCCTTGGCGACCTTGAGCATGATTGGGACGGCGATGAATCCAGCCCCTATCGTCACCGCCAGCAGGCGGATGAAATCTGGTGGCGGCTCGATGGCGGTCCACGGGTCGATGGGATACATCATGTTCAGAGCCAGCGCGGCGCCTGAACGCGGGCGTCCCACCAGATAGAGGAAGGCTAGTACCATCACCGTGACCGCAGTGTTCGTCGCCGACAGGATGGCGATCACCTCGAGGTCCTGCTGCTTGGACTGTGCCTCGAGATCGAGGTCGGGCGATGTCAACGCCTCGGAACGTGCGCTTTCCAGCATCGCCTCCTCATCGGAAGTGAGCGGAGCACCGCCGAGCGAAAGCGCGCCACTTTCGTCTTTTGACAGATCGAGTCCCGTTCCATCCAGCACAGGTGCGCCCGCTCCAGCCTCGGAAGCGGCAAAGGAGTCAACGGGTGGTGAATATGGGTCGAGCGACGGAGGACCTCCTGCTGCCGCCTGTTCAGCCTCCTGACGCGCCGCCATCGCCATCATCGCCGGGTGCGCCTGCTGTCCGGGGCCGTATTCGAAGTCGGCGGGAATGTAGTCCGGATCCCTCCATTTTCCCACGAAGTTGCGTGCGCTCATGACCACCACAGTCGCCTGCGCGGCGGTCATCCCTGGAAGGATGGCCATCACGGAAGCGCAGATCGAGGAGAGGAAGCATGGTATGAGCAGCGGTTTGATCGGGGGCATCTCCCAGTCATCCTCCTGAATCGGCATCTCTGAGGTGGTGACGTAGATGTCGATCAGGTTGGCTATGCCGAACAGCCCGGCGAGTCCAGGCATCAGCATGGTGGCGTTCGGCATCCCGACCGGTGAGCGGCCCGGAAGTTCGAACACTGCCCAGCCGTAGAACCCGGACAGCAGGAAGAAGCCGGTCGCTGCCAGCATGCCGGCGACTCGCGAATCCTCACTGAAACTCAGATTTACTGTTCGCCCCGCCACCTCGAACTTCCATGACTTGCTCATGGCGCGCATCCACATCGGCCAAGGCAGTCTGGTCGTCTCCGTGAGGATGAGGAAGGACGAGATCGCCAGCAGCAGCCAGGGGAGGAGCTCCCGACTCTCGGCGTACAGGCCGAGCCCGGGATTATCGCCGAACAGGAAGCGGGCGAACCCCAGCAGACATACCGCGAGTATCATCCCGAGTTGCGAGCCGCGCGCCGAGTAGCATACACCCTGAGTAGCGTAACCAGCGAGCAGCATACGGTGACCGGGCAGCAGTGCGAGCGCGGTGTCACCGTCAGGGGCGCCCACCAATGCGCTTGGAATGTAGTTGAGGAAGGTGTGCACGCAGCCCATCGCCACAATGATCGCCGCCACCGCAGACAGGGGGATCCCGATTCCCACCGCCAGCGGCGACATGCTGAGCGCAATCAGCGCTACGTTGTTGACGTGGAATCCAGGGATGAGGCCGGTCATGCAGCCGAGGAAGACGCCGATGAAGAACGCGGCCATCAGCCAGAGGTATTCAGCCAGCCACACTTCCATCGCTTCACCTCACATGTTCTCCAAACGTCATCTGGTCCTCAACGACGGTCCAGACAGAGTTTCACTTCTCTGTCAGCCACGTTCTCTTCGGTGGTCAACCGTCCTACCCAGTCGAGTGGTTGCGCGCCCGCCGCGGTCTGCGCAGTCATTTCGGTTCCGTCACCGAGCAGGCAGAGTCGTTCACCGATGGCGCTCCCTTCACGGGCGATCCACAGCGTTCCGTTGGAACCGTTGGTTGCGATACCGCTGATCTTGACCCGCTTGTTGATGTCCCACTGCCAGTCATCGAAGCCCTCGGTCCAGGAGAGCGTGACCGGGTTGGGGGTTGGCCCGACTAGCGTGATCGCGTGCACCTGTAGGATGAGACGCGCATCGGTAGTGTCCCAGATGACCGTGGCGTTGATGCGTACCATGGTGCCGGCTTCGAGCCATTCAGCGCGGGCGCCCTCAAGCACCATGCGCACGCGCGTCGAGCGAGTGAAGTAGTCAGGTCCGTCGGCGAAGTATCCCTTGTTGTAGTCGGGGGAGATGGGGTCGGTGCTCCAGCCCTCGAAGTTCAGCGTCTGGTTGCGATAGGCGTTCGGGTCGCGCACGACATCCCCCAGTGGTACGGTTCCCTCCCCGATGGTTCCCGTCGGGTTCGTGAACTCAGCATCGTAACCGTGGTCGAGGCATAGTTGCACCTTCTGCTCCTCCCACACCAGTCGCCCGGTCCAGTCCTGTGTGATGCCGTCCTGGTCAGTAGGTGAGGGCAGCAGGCAGAGCCGATTCTCACCAGCATCTCCCGGACCCATCACCCACCAGCCGTCGGAGAGGTTGGCGCTGGTTCCCTCAATAGTCACCAGCGCTCCTACATCGTACGACCAGTAGACGGCGTCCGAGCTCCATGAGAGCCGCTTCGCTCCCGCCGCCCACAGCACCTCGATCTGGGTGGCGTGCGTCTGCAACTGCCAGCGGAACGAGCGTTCGTCCCAGCGCAGCCACCCGGTCACAGTGATCTTGCTGCCCGACTCGAGCGCTTCGGTCAGGCGCCCCTCCATCGATGTGGAGACGATGTGGTCGGCATTGCTGTACGACGGCGAGTCCATCAGCGAGAAAATCTGCCGTGTGATGTTCGCCTCGATGACGTTGCCAGCGTAGCCGGTCAGCGTGATCAGGTCGCCGGCGTATACGCTCGGACTGTGGGACAAATCGGTCAGGGTAAGCAGATGCACGTTCGGCACCCATTTGGCGTCGTAGGTAATCGCACCGGCGCCCTGGGATTGAATCCATATCTTGCCGTTCCACTCGACCACCTCGCCGACCCCCTCGACCATCGTTCCGATAGGCGGCAGGGTCACCGGCAGTCCATCATCACGCCCAGACTGGCGCATGCCCGTCTCAGTCCAGCGAATCTCCACGACGTTGTACTCGTCCTCGAGCAGTAGATCGATTCGGTCTGACCCATCGGAGTACGGATCGCGCACGTAAGATGTCAGCACTCCCTGCACTTTCACCGACTCGCGTATGTGCTCGTGAATCTCGGCTATGTCCACACGGTCGGGTTCTCGAACCTCTGCGTAGAAGTTCATCACGCTCACAAGCAGGATGCTCAGGAAGAACATCGCCCACAGTTTGCTCATGGCTGCGCTATGCCGAATGGTGGCTTAAACGTCAGGGAGGACCACTTGTGCTCTCAGACGGCGCTCGCTTCATGTGCAAACCTCCTCCTCGGCATGCCATGGGTGGACGACGGCAGGTCGTTTCCTACGCGCTCCTCCTGCTGATGGTCACCTCGTTTTCCTCCCCCCTTGGTTCGCACGTGAATATCCAGTTGAGCGAGTTCTCCTTCAGCACCGAAGATGAGGGGAATACAACACAGGAGAACACGACAGATAACGAGAGTGTGCAGTGGAACTGGACTGCGCATGTACCGGTATGGACTGTTGGAGACCAGTGGACCTTCGATGTCGAACTCGATGCGATGGAGATGGTCGAGCAGACCGCCGAACTCGAGGGTGCGGAGCTTGATTTCCTCTACGGTACCGGCGTGATGACCGTGCAGGCGATTCAGGAGCAGGAGGTGGACGGGGTGCTGACTCCGGTCTACCAGACCTTCACCAGTGGAAATTTCGTCGGCCAGGGGCGCGACTTTCCCGCACCGGTCATCGGCGATGTCGATGGCACGCTCAATGTGGTGTTCGAACTGACTGAATGGTATCGCGTTGGTGATCTGGCGATGACCGGATACTCCAAGCGATTGGTATTCACCTTCACACCTCAGATCATCTTTGAAGGCCCTGATATCGAGATTACCGACTTCACCGAGCAATCCGTCTATGATCCGCCGCGGGAGTTCTACGATTTCCCGCTCGCCCTCAACGACTCCTGGTACGAGGAGACCAACCACTCCAGCAACTACTCAGGTGGGGAGGGTGGATTGATCGAGGTTCCGGATGGGCCTGAGCACAGCAACGAGGAGTGGGACTTCTCGGTGGCGAGGCAGGTCGATTCCGCGTGGCCCGGATGTGAGAACAGCACCGAGGTGTGGATGCACGACGGAGCGGGCGAGCCGGAGGAATGGCGCTGGTGGTGTCCCGCAGTGCGCCAGTACACGCATCGCTGGACAGACGACATCGCCCTCGGCGGAGTCAACGCGACACTCGTCCTGACAGGATACTCTCCTGCTTCGCCAGTCAAGGTCATCGAGGTCTCGGTACAACCCGACTGGTCGCCATTGAACGCCGAGGTCAACCTGACCATCTGGGTCAATGATTCGGCGGGGCAGCCGGTAGCGAATGCGTCCGGAATCGTCTATCACGGAAGTACGACACTCGCTTGGACGACCGTTTCCAACGGCACGGCGCGCCTGATGCTGCCCGTTGGCAACTCCATGGACGACACGCCGACAGAATTCGACTGGGGAACGCACGGTGTCGTGGCGATCATGCTGTCCAGCCAGGTCGTCGGCGTAAGCACGCTGACTCTCGAAGGGAGCGCCATAGGTGGCCTGCTCAGAATCCGAGCACTTTCGCTGGCGGCCGAAGCGAGCGAGGTCATGACTCGTCTTGTTCAGGATTTCGAGCCCGCGGTGCGCTACTGACTACAGCGAAGGCAGCACCGGCGGCGATAATCGCCAGGACGACAAGCCCGACGATGATAGTCGGCAGCATCCAGTTGGAACTGCTGGTCAGCGAATGCGGCTCTGTTTCGTAGTAGTTGTACTCTACCAAGGTGGTGGAGAGCAACAGGGTCTCCCCGTCGTACATCTCGGTGCGCGCGAGGAACCCCTCCTCCCTGAAGTGGTCGTGGAAGGTGAGGTTGTCACCCAGATGGTCGCGGCGGATGATGATGGTGTCATGCGATTTCTCGTTGACCACTCCGTAGTGAACTGTCGTCAGGTTGAGTGCACGGTAGGCCACCTGCTGCGTGCTCACCTCGTCCCGCCAACTCTCCGCCCACGGACCTTTGTTCTCCCGTGTGCGCTCAGTCACGTTCGATGTCTCGGTCATCTCCACGTCCCATGAACTCCCGACCTCGACGACATCCGGCCAGTCACCCACTCGCTCCGTTTGGGTGGTCTCGCGGAACTCGTGTTCGAGGACGTTGTCCTCGCCACCGCCCGAGAAATAGGTCTCGGTGTGGGTCACGGAAGCGAGTTTCTCGTAGCGATGGGTGCCGCGCGCCTTCCAGTGGTCCGCAGTATGCACGATGGACATGTTCAGCGTGTCGTTGGTGAACGCGGTGGTGTTCTCCACCCAGGTGATGGTGACGTTCACAGAGTGGCTGATTCGGGCTCGGTCGCAGTCGCCCGACCAGCCGAGGATGCTGCAGCCCTCGCTGCCGAGATGACTCACGGTCAACTCCTCCGAGGCGGTCACCTCGACGCTCAGAAGGTCACCTTCGTCCTCCCAAGTGGAGCGCAGGCGGTTGAGCAGCTCTGCTGTGTAGCCTTCGTAGACGAACTCGTCACCGTTGTGGTAGATCGGCTCGTCCAGACGGAATGAGGCAGCGGTGGCCGTTGGCAGCGGAAACAACAGCAGGGCCAGCAGCAGCGCGAGCACTGCTGAACAAGATGGCGTCGAAGGCGGAGCCGTTCCCGTCCGGGAGCGCATGCTCACATCACCAGAGGCCGGATTTTCAGTCTGTCGCCGGGAAGGGTCAGGTTGAAGGCGTGTCTACGGCCACATTGGACCGAGCGAGATGATTGACGGTCGCAGTGATGTATCGCGCCGCATCCGTATGCTGTGGGCGAGCCTTGCGGTGTTCGCCCTCCTGTTCCTGCCCAGTATAGGTGCGGCAGTCACGCCAGAAGTGGCACCACTTCCCTCGGACGTGGAAGAGGAGGAGTGGTGGGAGACCACGAATATGGATCGCGACCGTGACCGGATTCAAGATGCGATCCCGATAGCGATCGCCAGCGAATTGCACGATTGGGTCGACGACGAGGGTCGCATCGGGGTGATCGTCGATTTCGACCATCAACCGAGCGCCGCAGACGAGAAGATGCTCGCCGACCACGTCAATTTCGAAACCGAATGGCGCTTCCCGCTCATCGATGCTCTCGCCGGCCCCGTCGAGGTGAGCCGGCTGGGAACCTTGGCCAACCTGCCGGGAGTCGTCATGGTGGAACTGGACGGCATCCTCACCATCTCCATGGAGGATGTCAAGGAGGTGCACGGCGTCACCACGGTCTGGGAGGATACCGGCTACACGGGCGCGGGCTCAGTAGTCGCTATCATCGACACCGGCATCGATGGCAATCACTCCGGCATCGACGACCTCGACGATGACAACAGCACATACGACCCGAAGATCATCGCCTTCTACGACGCTATCAACAACCCTGACAAGGTCAACGGCAGCGATGTCGAGCCGTACGACGACCATGGACACGGGAGCCATTGTGCGGGCATCACTACAGGCACGGGTGCACCCACCTACGAGCACATCGGGATAGCACCACAGGCGCAGTTAGTGGGAGTGAAGGTTCTCAGCGGGAGCGGGTCGGGTTCTTTCGCTCAGGTCATGGGTGGGATGCAGTGGACGGTTGACTACCGGCACGAGTTCAATATCCGGGCGGCGAGCATGAGCCTCGGCGGTCCAGGCCTGTCCGAGTTCACCTCATCCGAGGAGGACAGCGTCAACAGGATGGCCAACGAGATGGTGCGCAACGGCATCTCGCTGTTCATAGCCGCGGGCAACACCGCCATCTCGTTCCAGATCGGCACACCGGGGAGCGCCGAAGATGTCGTCACCGTCGGTGCGCTCGACAAGAACACCGCCATCGCGATCTATTCCAGCCAAGGGCCGACCGAGGAGGGTCGCATCAAGCCGAACATCGCCTTCGTCGGCAGCAGCGTGATGTCGGTGGAGGCAAACACCGGAACCGGCTACACCGCGATGTCCGGCACGAGCATGGCGACCCCTGGAGCCGCCGGAGTGGCGGCGCTGATGTACCAGGCGAATCCCGACCTTTCTCCGTTCGATGTGCGCAACATCATGCAGGAGACAGCGACCTATCGCTTGTGTGTCTACATGGCCGCCAACGAGCCTTGTGCAGAGGACTTCATCCCCAAGAATCGGCAGAACAACGTCTACGGGCACGGGCAGGTGGAGGCGGTTCCCGCAGTGATGGAGGCGGCCAACGAGGTGTATGGCCTGACGCTGGCGATGAACGTTTCATTGGTGAGCGAGATCGGAGGAGACAACAAGGTGCACGTCGGCCCGGGTGGAGGCGTTGTCTTCTCACTCCTAGGAGGTCCGATGAAGATCCAATGGCGTACATGGGACATGCGCGACTACTGGTCCGATCACCCTGATTACGAACCGGGAGAGACCTCTGTTGAGGTGACTCATGAGATGCTGCTCGACCGGTTGCGCTACCTGCCGGGCAACCACCTGACGGGAAACCAGACGATCATGCTGCGCGCCATCAAGGAGGACAACTCCTCGACCAACGCTGTGGCTCACCTGCATGTGATGGGGGAAACTCCAGTCTCTGCGGCCGCTGACTCCAGTGGGTTTTCCGGTCTGGTGTTCTTCCTCGCGGCGCTGATTGTGCTGTTGCTCATCGGCGTGGTGATCACCGGGCTGATGGTCTCCAACGCGCGGCAGAAACATGGTGGTTGGCAGGAGGCCGGCCTGTGGCCAATGGGTGCGGATGACACTTCGCCGGACGCGGAACTAGAGCCGAAATTGGACGACAAGGAACCAGGCGGTTAGGAAAGGTCTGCTGTTAGTGCGGGGTGTAGTCCATGCCGAGCACCTCGCTGCTGCTATCGGCGCTGTTCGCTGGCGTCGTCGCAGTGCTGGTCACGCTCGCCATCGAGCGCTGGGGTGGTATCCACGGCGGGGTGCTGGGGACAGTGCCTTCGACACTGGTGCCCGCAGGACTGGGAATCTGGGTGGCAACCGCAGGGGACGCTGAACAGTTCCAACGAGCGATGGGCATCGTCCCGGTCGGGTTGCTGCTCAACGCCGGCTTCCTCTGGTTGTGGCGCATCGTCCCGGACATGCTTCCGGACTGGGGATTAGGCACACGGCTGGGCGCCATCACCGTGGTCACCCTCTCCGCTTGGTTAGCCTGCGCTGCGGCCGCGATGCTCGGCGTGGATTTCCTGCTCTCGCAGGGCACCTCTTCACTGCTCATCGGTTGGCTGGCGCTGGCACTGGGACTCAGCATCGGCATCGCCACCTGCTGGAAGCAAGTTCCTGCGCCTCCCGGAGATAATCCGGTAGGGCCGAGTACCTTGGTGGCGAGGGGGCTCGCTGCTTCGCTGGCGATAGGTATCGCCGTCCATCTCGCCGGGTCGGGGGACACGCTGGCGAGTGGATTGATGAGCATCTTCCCGGCGATATTCACCACCAGCATGGTGGCATTGTGGATTTCACAAGGTGAAGCAGTTCCCACAGGAGCGATCGGTCCGATGATGCTCGGTGCCATGTCCGTCTCGCTGTATGCGCTGCTGATCGCAGTGTTCTATCCGATGTCCTCGAGCACGCTCACCCTCGCGGGCGCGTGTGTCGCGGGTTGGTTGCTGGCGGTGGCTGGCGTGAATCTCCCCACCTGGCTGTGGCTGCGTCGGCGCGCGGAGATTACGACGGACTGAACGCTGATTCTTCTCGCAAAGGCCTCACGTCTGGCGAATGCGGTGGATTGAAGCGAGCGCGCAGGTCCCGGCACACGCTGGAGACACTGAAATGGGTGAGGGGCGCATCATCCGCGACGCGCTGCACGGTGACATCGAGATTAGCGATGAAGTCCGCCGCATCATCGACACGCGCACCTTTCAGCGGCTGCGCTACATCCAACAGTTAGCCACCAGTCACTATGCATTCCCCTCGGCGACCCACACTCGGTTCTCGCATTCGTTGGGTGCGCACCACCTCGCCACTCGACTGATCGGGCATCTGCGCGAACTGTACCCCGATACAATCTCTGACGAGGATGCGCGACTGGTTCCGATCGCGGCCCTGCTGCACGACGTCGGGCACCCTCCCTTCTCGCACATGTTCGAGACACCCAAGGTGTTCGCCACTTTCCGCGGGCACGAGGAATGGGGTCGCCAGTTAATGCAGGACGAGGAGTGCGACCTGTCGGATGTGCTCACGGAATTACTGGGAGATTCAGTGGATCGCCTGCTCGCCATCATGGATGGCAGCGTAGAGCCTCGCTTCCTCACCGAGATAATCTCCAGCCAGCTCGATGTCGACCGGCTCGACTACCTGAAGCGCGACCAGTTCGTGACCGGGGCCGATGTGGGCAGCATCGACCTGGACAGAATCCTGCGCTCACTACGCATTTCTGACGATGGACGTTTGGTCGTGAGGCAGGATAGAGTGGGTGTGGTCGAAGGATACCTCGTCACTCGATGGCACATGTATCAATTCGTCTACTTCCACAAACTGAATCTTCTGACGCAGGCATACTACGTGCGCTCTCTAGAGCGGGCGCGACACCTGCACGAGCATGAGGACCTGCCACTATCCCTACGGATGCGCGACATGCTGTCGAACCGTGAACTCACGCCATTGCGCTATTCCCAACTGACGGATGCGTTCGTCATCGCCGACGTGTTCGCCTGGGCTGACCTCGCCGACCCGGTCCTGTCAGGATATGCCACTCGGCTGGCCAGCCGGGATCGATTCCACAAGCGGGTGCGACTTCCCGAACACACTCATGAGCAGGCGGAGAAATTGCTCGACCCGCTGTCCGCGCTCGTTTCCGAAGCGGGATTCGATGCGCAACATGACCTCATCCGTGCGCGGATGCGCAAGGAAGGATACCTGCCGTATGTCGGAGGAATTCAACTTGACGACGGCAGCGACATTCTCACATCATCCCCGATGATCAAGTCCATCTCTGGAGAATTCAGCAGCACGATGTTCTTCGTTCCTGAATCGATTCGTGCCGAAGCGGAGCAACTCGCGGCGCAACTGATCGAGCAGTGATGTGGGCCCGACCGGATTTGAACCGGTGGTCACCCGGTTATGAGCCGGGCGCTCTAACCAGACTAAGCTACGGGCCCTCCCCTGCTGCTCTCGGCCCCCGCACATGAAGATTGGGCGGGCACAGGCACCTCGCCCGCATACGCTGATAAACCACGGATGAGCAGGGAAACGTGGTGCAGTCAAGCATTGTAACAGGTTCTCGCCGTGGGCACTCATGGGTGTTCACCTACCTTCTCCTCCTCTTGCTCTTGGGGGCCATCCCGGCTGCACAGGCTCAACTTACTCCTAGCGTGGAAATAGAGTGCAGCCCGGTCGAGATACCTGTGGAGGTGGCTCCTGGCAGCCCCGCCACGGGAACCACCATTTGCACCCTCAGCAATCCTAATGCTTACTCTGAGGAGGTTAACATCACTGTCGATGTCGAGGGTCTGATTTACGCCGCTCCTGAGAGTGTGTCCGTGGATGGTGGCGAAGAGGCGACCTTCGAGGTTGTCTATCGGGCGGAGCTCGGGGACTCCGTGGAGAACATCCAATCGGACATCAACGCTCGCGTCGAATCGTGGGGTACTAGCATTCCATGTGTTGGCTGTACCGAGGAGACTTTCCGAGTCACTGTGGCCATACAGCAGTTCGGTAGACCGGGTCTGGTCATCGACCCGCAGGAGTTGCTGCTGGACGCGGGTGAGTCGGGCGAAATCACGTTCAAGGTGCAGAACAAGGGCAACGACAAGGACACCATCACCCTCGACGTGGTGAACAGAAGTGGGCTGGAGCAGTTCGGGGTGCAGTTCTCGTTCAGTGGATCATCGTTTGAACTGGAAGCGGGCGCAACTGCTGACGTGACGCTGACGGTGACGACCACGGATGACGTGGGTGACGATATCTTCGAGGTCGAGATCACGGCGACCAGCAAGCACAGCGTGGACGAAGGGAATGCGT
>Ga0310124_10002549_pt1 | contig 12487 bp, 12 predicted proteins | sample CB11b_AW_Bot5_MG_FD_203507 | JGI IMG/M metagenome (GOLD analysis project Ga0310124, IMG submission 203507) | Marine microbial communities from Western Arctic Ocean, Canada - CB11b_AW_Bot5 | ecosystem: Environmental > Aquatic > Marine > Oceanic | place: Canada: Western Arctic Ocean | collected...
CCATGCCGTGATGTTGCATCAGCCAGTCGCGTTGTGACGCGTGGGCCTTGAGTGCCCGCGTCTTAGTTGCCATGGAAGCGGTGATATCGACATGGGTCGTCGCGTCGATGTGTTGGCCGTATGGGTCCGTGCCCTCGATGGAGTCGGCGTAATACAGGTAAGGCAGTATCGAGCCCTTGGCGATCAGACCCGTCGTGGCGTTGGGGACGGCATAGCCAAACGTCACCGTGCGTGCGATCTTGGCCGTCTGCTCGTGGTCCAGCATGTAGTCAACCAGGCTGTGGGTGATCACCAGCGACGGCGCGATCTGTCGCGTTAGGCTGAGTCCCCTTGCGATGGTTTGCTCGCTGAACACCACCTTCAGGTCACGCGATTCCAGACAGTGATACGTCGCCCCAATCAGTTTCGCGGCCGCTACGCCCTCGGCGCGACGCACAGCCGCGATCTTCTGCGGCCCCAGATCCATGGAGCCACAATCCCCAGGCGTCATGGTCACGATGTGAATCTGCCAGCCCCTTTTGGCCAAAAAGGCCAATGTGCCTGCCGCCAGTATTTCACAGTCGTCCGGGTGCGCCATCAGGCACATGGCTACTTTTCGCGTGAGTTTAGCCATTTGCGTTAATGCTCGCTGTTCTTGTTGAGCAACACCACTGTGTGACAGGCGATGGCTTTACCCTCGCCCAGCGCGTCTACCTGCTCATGCGTTTTGCCTTTTACGTTGACCTGTGACGATGTACAACCCAGCAACTTGGCAAGGTTGGCACAGATCGCCTGTTTGTGATCGGCAAGCTTGGGCCGTTGCAGTATGACGGTCACGTCGAGATTGCCCACGGTAAAATCTGCCACGCTCATCCGTCTCGCTGCTTCCTTGACGAACAGGCTTGAATCGACGCCGTTCCAGGCCGGGTCGCTGTCTGGAAACAGCTTGCCGAGGTCGTCCTGCCCCAGCCCGCCCAGCACCGCGTCGGTCACCGCGTGAAAGACCACATCCCCGTCAGAATGGGCGTCGCACCCCAATTCGTGCTCGATGTACACGCCGCCAACGATCAACCGATGCCCCACCGCTAGCCGGTGCAGGTCAAATCCGTGGCCGATTCGAAATGACGGGTTGGCGGTCATGTCGGATGTGTCACGCAAGTTGCGTTATTTAATCCCATATTCATTCAACTTCCGGTACAGCGTCCGCTCGCCGATGCCCAGCATTTTTGCTGCTTTCTCGCGGTTACCCTTGTACATACCCAAGGCGTTGCGGATCGCCAGTTTTTCCAGTTGTTCTAGGCTCAGGCCTGCCAGGTTGTCCAGGCTCTGGGCCGAGACCCCCACGGGCGATCCGCTGCGCAGCTCCACGGGGATATGTTGCAATTCAATAGCTTGTGTCGCGCAGACCAGCACCATGTTCTGCACGGTGTTTATAAGTTGCCTGACGTTGCCCGGCCAATCGAACTGCACGAGCACGTTCATCGCCTCGTCTTCAATATCGACCGTCTGCTTGTCCATTTTATTGGCGAATTGGCTGGCAAAATGGCTAACCAGCAGCGGAATATCTTCACGTCGATCGCGTAGCGGCGGTAAATGGATGTGCGCGCCGCGAATACGAAAATACAGGTCTTCGCGAAACTGCTTCTGCTCGGTCAGCTTTTCTAGTTCGTGATTGGTCGCCGCCAGCAGGCGCACGTTCGCGTGACGCGGCTCATTGGATCCGACGCGCACGATCTCACCGTTTTCTAGGACCCGCAGCAACTTGGCCTGCATCTCCAGGGGCATGTCGCCTATCTCGTCGAGAAACAGCGTGCCTCCGTTGGCGTACTCGAACACGCCCTGGCGGTCGCGCTCGGCGCCGGTAAAGGCACCCTTGACGTGACCGAACAATTCACTTTCCAAGATCGATGCGCTGAGCCCGGCGCAGTTGAGCGGTTTAAAATTTTTGCGGGCCCGTGGGGAGTTGCTGTGAATCGCCCGGGCCACCAGTTCCTTACCCGTGCCTGACTCGCCGGTGATCAGCACGGGGATGTCCGTCGGCGCAATCTGACGGACCAGGGTCAGCACCCGCCGAATCGCAGGGCTGTTGCCGATGATCCCTTCGAGGCCGAACTTTTCATCGACCTGTTCCCGAAGTTGACGATTTTGCATCTTCATCACTGCTTTTTCGATGGCGCGCTGACAGCGGTTGCGAAGGATGTTCAAGTCCAGCGGCTTTTCAATAAAATCGAAGGCGCCGCCCCCGATGGCTGCCTTGGTTGTTTTCACGTCGCCATAAGCGGTGACCATGATGCACTCGGCGTTGGCCTGTGTCTGCTGCGTGGCGGCCAGCACTTTCAACCCGTCGTCCTCGTTTTCCATGCGTAGGTCGGTCACGATCAGGTCAAAACTGCCGTGGCGCAGTTCGTCCTCGGCAGATGGCAGGTCGTGCACGATCGTGCACACGTGGCCGAGCCGCTGCAGCGCCTCGCCTATGCTCTTGGCGAGCTCGACCTCGTCATCGACGATCAATACCTGCCCCGTGATGGAGTCATAATTCTGGGCCATGATCCGCCTATTGCAATCGCAAGTCGGCCAACGGTCAAGGGGCGGTGCTGACACGACGCGACTATAATGCCGCACCATGTCGACAGCGGGCAGCCAACTAAGGGAGGCAACCAGCCCCACCGCCGCGGTGCTGCGCGTCGGCTGCGTCAGTTTTCTAAACGCCCGGCCGTTAATCGAGGGCCTCGACGCGGACAACTGCCAGCCTCCGGTCGAACTGTCGCTCGACGTGCCCAGCTGTCTGCTGGCCGATCTTGAAGCGGGGCGAACGGACGTTGCCCTTTGTCCGGTGATCGACTTTTACCGCAGTCGCGTGCCGTTGCAAATCGTACCTGTCGGCGGGATCGCAAGCCTTGGGACCACGTTGACCGTCAAGCTGTGCAGCGGCGTGCCCATCGACAGCATTGAACGCATTTACGCGGATACGGACAGTCATACCAGCGTGGCACTGGTTCAGATTGTGCTCGCCGAGCGTTACGGTATTCGCCCGCAGGTCATCGCCTACAACGCCCGCGAGCAAACCGCGATGGGCCGATGGGTCGACCGGTCCGAGGCGGTGCTGCTTATCGGGGACAAGGTCGTCGCGGCCGACACCCCCTCGTACCCTTACGAGCTAGATTTGGGACAGGCGTGGCACGAGTTGGCGAATCTGCCGTTTGTCTTTGCCGTGTGGATGTCGCGGCGCGGCACGGCCTTGGGAGAGTTGCCCCAAATATTAACTGCTAGGCGGATCGCCAATGCGCGACACCTCGATGCGATTGTTCGTAAGCACGCTGCGGCGCACGGTTGGCCGCAGCCGCTGGCTGCCCGCTACCTCAAGGATATTCTCAAATACGAAATTGGCCCCACCCAGTTGCAGGCGATTGAAGTCTTTGCCACCAAAGCACATCGACTGGGCCTGATCGGCCAACTTGAGCCAATGGCTGTCTATGCGAAACCGGTGACATGAAACACAATCACATGTTTCTTCGGTTTGGTGTTTTGCCTTGAGCCGGCAACTGAACCAACAATTCAATTGCCAGTCCTTGGCGGACCTGACGCGCCAACTGCTGGTCTCCCCGCCACGCAAGCGCATCGAGCAGGTCCGCCGTGCCGAAAAGCTGCATGACGAGATCGACCCGCAGCACAATTACCCGTTCGATTTCGTCAATTACCGCATCACCGGGTTTCGTACCGAGTCGGAGGATATGGTGTTAGTCGGCGAGGCTCTGGGGCCTGACCTGCGCCTACTGATCGACTCGCTGAGCCATTCGGTCGGGATGCCGCCAGCGGAGAAGGAGCCGGTGTGCTTGCCGAGTGAACTCGCGGCGCAACTGAACGTGAGCACGAAGACCATCGAACGGTGGCGGAAGCTGGGACTGCGCTGGCGTTGGGTTCAACCGGCCGGCGGCGGTAAGCGTCACAAGCAGGTGGTGTTCACCCGGCAGGCGGTGGATGTGTTTCTCTCTCGGTACGGCGATCGGGTCGAGCGGGCCGGACGATTTAGGCAAATGGATGAACCAGCCCGCCATCAGATCATGGACCAGGCACGGCAACTGGCGAGCGAGCCGGGCATGTCCATTTATCGCGTGGCCCGTCGGTTGGCGAGGCAGAGTGGCCGGGCGGTTGAAACCATCCGACTGCTGCTCGAACACCATGAACGCCATGCCGACGACGGCAAGATATTCGTTCATCACACCGGGCCGCTGACGCCGAGGCAAAAGCGCCTGATTGCCCGGGCCCAGCGGTGGGGCGTGCCCGCTGCAAAGATCGCCGACCATTTTTGCCGTTCGCCGTCTACTATCCGGCGCGTGGTGCAACAGCAACGGGCAGCAGAGCTGCGCAATGTACGCATCGAATACGTGAGCAATCTGATATTCCAGCGTCAAGACGCAGACAGGGTCCTGCTGCTGCTACCTGCCGGTGGTGTCGAGGTCAGCCCACCACCGCGGGTTCGAGCGGCCCTGGCACAACTGCCGGAACAGGTCCGGTTGATTTATGACCAGACCATGCTGGAGGCTGGCGACCAGAAAACGCGGATCGTCCGTCTAAACTATCTCAAATTCAAAGCTGCCATGCTGCGCGCCACGCTCAATGACCGATTGCTGAAGAAGGCGACGATGGATCAGGTAGACGCATACCTGGAGCAGGCCACCTCCGAGCGCAATCGTCTCGCGGTTGCGTGTCTGCCACACGTATTGCTGGTGGTCCGCCAGCACCTTGGCGTGCGCGGCAGCGACATGCTGGGCCATCTGGTTGATCTGCTGGAGATGGGTAACGACCAGATGTTTCTCGCCATCGATACTTATGACGCGACACAGGCCCAGGCATTCGAGCCATTTTTGGCGTGGTCACTGAAGCGCCGCTACGCCAAGTACGCACCCGGCCCCGGCCGAGCACACAAGCGATTGGCCGGCGAGGCGATAGTGCGGCGACTTCGACGGGCGGCGGCAATGCGGAACATCCAATTGCCCAGCTAATCTATATTCCCACCGTGGTGCCCGGCGCCTTGTGCCAGAATATGAAGGTGTAGCCGGCTGCAACCGCTGCGATGCCTAGGGCGATACCAAACATCGCTTGTAGTTTCTGCTGGTAGATGGTGTGTTCAGTGGATTCATGCCGCCTGTAAATCCACAGCACCAGCGTGCCGGTACACACTGCGGCCGGGTCCAATACCAGAAGCAGCAATGCAATGATCGGGTCGGCCACAGGCAAAATCCACAGCAGTAAAGAAACGACCGACGCTATCAGTCCCAGCCACGCACTGATCAATGCCAACGTCGGCGCCCAGTTGAAAAACGATTCGTCCCGCCGGGGAATGCGCCACATGGCGGCAAACACCATCACCACCAGCAACGCCGACAATGCCAACTTGAGCCATAAGGGCATACCGAGAACCTTGGTCAAACACCCCTTGCCAGCGGGTCCCAGATCAGTTTGTGCAACTGTATCTGTACCCGTACGGGTAACTGGTCCTGCAAGACCCATTGGGTCAAGTCATGCAACGCCAACCCGTCAACGCCGGCTATGTCTGGGCCTGATTCGACGAACGAAGCAGGGCTGAGCAACACAGCTGCCACTCGCGGCGCAATATCATGTTTACGGATACAGTTGCGGGTCCACTCGTAATCCCGGCGGTCGCATATGACGAACTTGACCTCGTCGCGCTCGGCGAGATGATCGATGTTGGCCCAGCAGTTGCGATGTACTTGTCCGCTTGCAGGGGTCTTGATGTCCATGATCCGGACCACACGCGGATCGCACACGGCAATATCACAGGTTCCACTGGTCTCGATCAGCACCGTCTTGTCCAGGTCACACAAGCGTGACATCAGGGCATGCACGTTCGGCTGCAGCAATGGTTCTCCGCCGGTGACTTCCACGAGGTCACAGTGATATTGTTCGACCTGCCCGACGATCTGATTGATCGTGTGCTGCTGCCCCTCGTGAAACGCATACGCGGTGTCGCAATAATGACATCGCAGGTGGCACCCCGTGAGTCTAACGAACACGCACGGCATGCCCGCGCGCACACCTTCGCCCTGTATCGAGTAGAAGGTCTCGTTAACCGTTAGTGCGCCGCTCATGGTGAACCCGACTCGCCGGGGGGTTTTTGAGATGGCGATCGCCCCTGCAGTGGGGCGGGGGCCCCCTGCCCATCCTGATCGACATATTTTAGAAGGTCACCTACGGTCATCTCCAGCAGCGGGTGCACCGCCCCGGCGTCCAGGTCGGCAAGTGGCTTGAGTACGAACCAGCGTTCGTGCATCAGCGGATGGGGAATGACCAGTTCATCCTTACTGATCACCAGATCACCATAAAGAAGCACGTCAAGGTCGAGCGTGCGCGGCCCCCATTTGATGCGTTGATCCTGTGGCAATCGGCCTGACCGCTGTTCAATCTCACTTAGGTGTCCAAGCAGCACCAGCGGTTCAAGGGCGGTTTCCAGTGCCGCCGCCGCGTTAAGATATTTACCCTGCGGCACTGGCCCGACGGGGTCCGTTTCATATATCCGGCTCCAACCCGTGAGCGTAGACTGAGGCAACTGCGACAACGCTTGCCGCGTTGCCGCGAGCGTAGCTTGGCGATCACCCAGGTTCGAGCCGATGCCGATAAATACACGTGCCATGGATTGAAATTGTCGGTCTATCTACCTGCAACGGCAAATGGTGCGGCACAGTGGTCAATCGTGATGACCACTGTAAAATACAGTTTGACTTGTGTACCGCGGTCGTGAGATCAACCTTGACGATGGTTACAGACAATACCGTGAATGTTGACTTTGATGCTGCCAATGAACTGTTGCGTGGCAAAGAAGCCACTGCCATCGTCCAGTGGGCGACAGACGTTTTCGGCGAATATCTGGTCATGACTTCCAGTTTCGGCGCCCAGTCAGCGGTGATGTTGCACCTGTGCACGCAGGTCGTGCCCCGTCTCCCGGTGGTATTTATCGACACCGGCTACCTGTTCCCGCAGACCTACCAGTTTGCCGAGCAATTGCAGCAGCGACTGAACTTGAACCTGAAGATTTATCAGTCGCCTATCAGCCCGGCCCGCATGGCCGCCATCTACGGGCCCCTTTGGGAAAGCACGAACAAGCAGGACTTGGACCGTTACGACCGGATTCGCAAGGTCGAGCCCATGCAGCACGCCTTGGCCGAGTTGGGGGCCAAGGCATGGCTGGCGGGCTTGCGCCGTTCGCAAACCGATTACAGGGCCGGATTGCGATTCGTCGAGTCGCAGGGCGGCATCGCCAAGATATATCCGATCATCAACTGGACGCCCAAGAAGGTACACGAATATCTGGTTAAGCATGACTTGCCCTATCATCCGCTATACGAAAAGGGCTACAAATCAATAGGGGATTGGCACTCCACCGAGTCGCTGGGTGGCGATGATCACGAGCGCGCTGGCCGATTCAAGGGGCTCAAACAGGAGTGCGGCCTGCACCTGCCCCAGACCCCGGAAGAAGATCAAAGCCGAGACTCCAGTTCGCTGTGATTTATGGATTGACCACCACGGTGCTGTCGCCTTCGCTGAGCAGGTAAAAGAGCAGTTCAACGTCCTTGGGCAATAGGCGGATGCAGCCCATGGATGACAGTTGGCCGATGGTTTGCGGCTCGATCGTTCCATGAATGCCGTAGCTGGACAGTGGCCGGGTTTGCTCATCGACGCCTTCCAAGCCCAGCCAATACCTGCCGATCGGATTTCTCTGATCCCCGCCGGCGAATTGTTCGCCGGTACGTGGATTGGTCCAGCCCGGGTCTATCTGCTTGGAGCCCGGGCGAACGATCCACTTGCCCAGGGGGGTGGAATCGTCCTCCCCCAGCCCTACAGGAAAACTGCAGATATAAACGCGTTTGCCGTCGTCACCAGTCAGATAAACGTCGAGCCGATACTGTGATTTCAACACCACGGCATGGAACGGTCCCTTGGCCATCTTAAGACGTTGGCCGTCCCTGATGCGCTTGGCCTTGACCTCGTTGATGTGCTCAACCAACTGATACGGAATCTTGTACGGCGCTGTTGCGCGGCTTAGAACATCCCCGGGCTTGACAACATAGACCTCCACCAGCGGGTCGTCCGGATAGAAACGCTTGGAGAAGATCAGCTTGGTGTTGACATGCATCAACTGAATACGCAGGGCCTTGGTCTGAGGTCTGGTCAACGGGCCGGCACTGCCTTCGAGCAGGTCATTTAACGCGTTGCGGGCCGAAACAAGCGTGTCCTTTTGGCTCAGTTCCATTGCCGCGGCCACAGCTGCGTCTTGAGGTGACGGTTGGGGGTGCGGTTCAAGTTGGTGATGGGGCTGCTCGACCTTCACCGGCTTGATTTGTCGCGCTGGCGGTGGCTCGACGCGTGCTGTTGCCCATCGAGTAGGCTTGACGGCCTGCCTGGCCTTGTCACGCAAAAATCCGAAATAGATCACCGCTGCCGCGATCAGTCCCAACAAGGCGATCCACGGCCATTTCGACCCCGAGCGATGACGAGAACGCATGTAAAGGCGGCCAGTTTTCGGATTGTACGATTGCGATTGTAAAACCATGGGTCCGTCCACGTCGTGTTGCCGCCAGCATCAGCGACAAACCAATTGTACCGGCAAGGAGTGCCGCCATTGGTCACGCTGGTTATGTGCGGGGCTGCTTCCTTGCGTCAGGACTCTTGCGTTGGTTTGCGATCCAGTCTAGGTATTCGCCGATGCGTTTCTCGTAGCCACGCTGGGTAGGTGTATAGTAGCATTTGTCCACGCCGAGGTAATCCTGATCCACGAATCCTCCCTTCCCGTGGTGGGCGTACTGGTATTCCTGAGCATGGCCGAGCTTTTTTGCCCCGTCGTAATGCCCGTCACGTAAGTGCTTGGGTACGGGCAAGGTCCGCCCTTCCTGTACGTCCTTCGTGGCCGCCCAGATGGCAGCGGCCGAGGCGTTGGACTTGGGGGCCGTGGCCATGTAGATCGCGGCTTGGGCGAGGGTTAACTGGCATTCAGGCATGCCCACCCGTTCGGTTATCTCATAAGCGGCCGAGGCCACGGTAATGGCGCGTGGGTCGGCGTTGCCGATGTCCTCGCTAGCTAGGATGGCGATCCGCCGGGCGATAAAGCGGGGATCCTCGCCCGCTTCGAGCATTCGTGCCAGCCAATACACCGTTGCGTCCGGGTCGCTGCCCCGCATTGACTTGATGAACGCCGAGATGATGTCGTAATGGTCGTCACCCGTGCCGTCATAGACCAGTGCCTTGCGCTGGATGGATTGCTCGGCCACGTTCAGGTCGATCACAATCGCAGGCGTGTCGTCGCTTGGCTTTGCATCGCCGCTGCTCTCGACTGCGATTTCCAAAGCGCTCAATGCCCGGCGGGCATCGCCGTCGGACACGGTTGCCCAATGTTGCAGAGCCTCCTCGGTAACCTGCAAGTTCAATTTCCCGTAACCACGCTGCTTGTCGGCTATTGTGGAGGCGAGAATCTGGCGAATCGATGCATCGCTTAACGGCTCGAACTGGAAAATGGCCGATCGACTCACCAGCGGCGAATTAATGGCAAAGAAAGGATTCTCCGTCGTGGCCCCGATCAGTGTGATGACGCCGCGCTCCACATCGCCCAACAGTACGTCCTGCTGGGCGCGGTTGAAACGGTGGATTTCGTCGAGGAAGAAGATAGTGCGTGTGCCGTCGGCCTCTAGGCGTTGGGTTGCGGCATCGAGCACTTGTCTCACGTCGCGCACGCCGACGGCTGCGGCGTTGGCACGCTCGAAATGGCGGCGTGTGTGGCGGGCGATGACCTCGGCCAAGGTGGTTTTGCCGCTGCCCGGCGGCCCGTAAAAGATCACGCTGGTCAACTGGTCGGCTTTGAGCATCAGGCGCAACAGCATGCCCGGGCCGAGAAAATGCTGTTGACCGACGAACTCATCGAGCGACCGCGGCCGCATGCGCAGCGCCAGCGGCTGAGCCGACAGGCGATGGCGGCGGCGATGTTGTTCCCACAGATCGTCGGGCATGACGCCAATATACCCCCGCAACCAACCGGTGCACACGCGATAGAATACGCCCATGCCTGATCCGGTTACGACCGCCATTTTGAGCCTGCTGACGGTCATGTCGCTGGCTGCCAGCATATTGGCGGTGATCCGTCTGCGCCGCCACGCTATGCCCCAGCACAGCCGTAAAATCCAGTTTTCCCTCACCGGCACCTGCCTGCTGGGTACAATTTCCTTGGTCGTTTACCGGGCTGTTTTCCATGGCAATAGCTGGCAGCCGTTGGGTTCGCATCTGGACGGATTGCTGCTGATCGCGATGCTATTTGCCTTGACCTTTCTTTTCGTCCAGAGGGCCCTGGTCCGCGGACTAGCGGTATTTGCCTTGCCGCTGCTGACCGTGATGCTGGCTTGGGGCTTGTGTGCCAGCGCTTGGACCTATGAACCGTTTGCCATCCAATCTTTGTGGCGGCTCGTACACTTGAGCAGTGTCTATCTGGGGTCGCTGGTGTTGTGTACGGCGGCCGCGGCCGGGGCAATGTATCTCTACGTTCAGCGGAGATTGCGCAGGCACCGTGGCCAGGTGGGTGTCGAGCACATGGCCAGCTTGGAAGCCATTGAGCGGTTCAACATTGGCAGTGCCACCATTGGTTTCGCCTTGTTGACACTGGCGCTGGTTACTGGCCTGATCATCATCCTCGATCGCGAAGGGATCCACATGGATCCGCAGTGGTGGAGGTCGGTCAAGGTACTGCTGGCCGTCACGGTCTGGCTGATATATGCCATCGTGATGAATGTGCGTTTTGCCACGGCCTTTCGCGGCGCTCGGGCCGCGTGGTTGAGTATCGCCGGCATCGTGCTGTTGGTGGCGGTGTTCAGTGCCGCCCGCGATTTATCCGACCCGGTGCGTCCGAACCCGACCATGATGCGCGTTGAGCGGGTAAGGGCAGCGCCATGAAAATTGTGATGCTCGGCGTCAACCACCGCACCGCACCGCTACTCTTGCGTGAGCGCCTGGCGTTGGTGGGCCAAAATTTGGATCGGGTTTACGACCTGCTCGGTCGCCACCGGCAGGTAGAAGTAGTAGCGCTTAGTACCTGCAATCGCAGCGAACTTTATCTGGCCGATCCCGAGGACGGAGAAGGCTGGGACGCCCAACTGTCAAGCGTGTTTGCACAGTGTTGCAGCGTGGGTGCTGACGAGCTTGCCGGTTCACTGCTGCTGTACTCAGGTGACGATGCCGTGCGTCATCTGTTCCACGTGGCCGGCGGGATAGATTCCATGGTACTAGGCGAGCCGCAGATTCTGGGCCAGGTCAAGCGGGCGTACGAAGAAGCGACCCGTCGCGGCACAGTAGGGCCGGCGTTCAACACTATTTTTCAAGAAGCGATCGCCGCGGCCAAGCAGGTTCGCCATGCCACGGCTATCGGCCAAGGGCGGGTCTCCATCGGCTCCGTGGCCGTCGATTTCGCACGCCAGATCTTCCATCGCTTCGACGACAAAACTGTTGTTGTCGTGGGCGCAGGTGAGCTGGTCAAGCTGATATTGCGGCACATGGCTGCTCTTTCGCCTGCGAAAACTTGGGTCACCAATCGATCGCTCGACCACGCTCGTCAGTTGGCCGGATCCTTCGGTACCGAAGATGCCCGACCCTTCGACCAACTCGATGACCTGCTCGTTGAGGCCGATATCGTGCTTACGGGTACCGGCGCTGCCCAGCCGATCATGACCGCCGACCGCTTTATGCCACTGCTACGCCGACGCAAGCATCGACCGCTGTTTCTCATCGATGTCGCTTTGCCCCGTGATATCGAACCGGCGGTTGGCGAACTGAGCGACATCTATCTCTATAATCTTGACGATCTCCAGCAGGTCGTGGCCCAAACCTATGAGGAACGCAGTGACGAGGTTGAGCAGTGCCGGTCCATGCTGGATCATGCTGCGGGTGAATGCATCAACGAAGTTCAGCACCGCGATATCGGCCAGATAATAAAGATGCTGCGTCAAAAGCTACACCAGATCGGACGCCTTGAGCAGCAACGCACCGTCAACAAGATTCGGATTGCACCGCCGGATGACATGGCTCGGCTGATTGAGGAGCATACGCAGCGGTTGATCAACAAGGTCCTGCATCTGCCGCTCAAAGCCCTCGACCGGCGTCATCCCGACGAGTCTCTTAGCGAATATGCGCAAGCTTTGCATAAACTGTTTGAACTGGATAAAGAACTAGACAGGGAGCTGGATTCTTTCATTAAACCGGTGTCAAAATCAATAACGGCGCAAGTGGCGCAATTGCCAAGCAAACCTCAATCCCCTAGCTGAAGGCGTGGCCTAGATGAAAACATATTCAATCGAGTACCTGACGGAAATTTCTTCCAGGATACTGCAGGCTTGTAGCACGCCGGTTGACGACGCTCAGAAAGTCGCACAGTTCGTCGTCGCTGCCAATGCCAGGGGTCTTGACTCGCACGGCATCAGGCGAATCAGCCAATACGTAAATCAAATCGGTACCGGCC
>Ga0310124_10002552_pt1 | contig 12484 bp, 9 predicted proteins | sample CB11b_AW_Bot5_MG_FD_203507 | JGI IMG/M metagenome (GOLD analysis project Ga0310124, IMG submission 203507) | Marine microbial communities from Western Arctic Ocean, Canada - CB11b_AW_Bot5 | ecosystem: Environmental > Aquatic > Marine > Oceanic | place: Canada: Western Arctic Ocean | collected...
CGCCGCAGGATTCTTTGCCGCGCCCTGTCGCGGGTCTAGAATTCACCAGGTCACGACTCAGCACCTGGTTGGATTCCCCCAAGAGACCCGCGATGTCGCCTCAGACAACCCGCGCAGATCAGGCCGATACACCTCTTGCGGCCGAAACCGCCGGCACCGATCTGCTCGATCGACAACTCGAACACCTGGCCACCGGCTCCGAACGGCTGGCGATGGCGCCGGTTTCAGAGCGAATCCGGCTGCTGGAGGCGATCCGCCAGAACGTGATGAGGGTCTCGCGCGAGTGGGTCGACTGTTCGTCTCGGATCAAGCAGCACGAGCCAACTCACCATCTCCGCAGCGAGGAGATCCTCTCGGGACCGGTCGTGACCTCTCGCTACCTGCGTCTGCTGAGGAGGACACTCGAGGAAATCGGCCGCTTGGGACGTCCTCGCCTGCCGGGCCGACTGCGTCGCGATGCCGACGGTCGGCTGCTGGTGCCGGTGGCCCCGGTCCGCGGTCTGTTTGACCGCCTGGCCTTCATGGGCTTTGGTGCCCTGGCCCGCATGCGACCGGGCATCACCCCCGCCACGCTCCCGCTGTTTACGGCTCGTGGTTATCAGCAAACGCCAAGCGACCACCATCCCTGCGTGACGCTGGTCCTGGGTGCCGGCAACATCACCAGCGTACCCGTGCTGGATGCCTGCGACCACATTTTCGCCCGCGGCGAAGCGGTGCTCCTGAAGCTGCACCCACTGCACGAGCCGCTGCAGGCCATCTTCGAGAAGCTGCTCGGGCCTCTAATCGAGTTTGGCTGCCTGCGAATCATCACCGGCGATGCCGAAACCGGACGCACCGCCGTGGCTCACCCCACCGTCGATTCGATCCACATCACCGGCGGAGCCGACACCTACAACGCGATTGTCTGGGGACCGCCGGGTCCCGAGCAGGACGAACGGCGACGGCTGGATCGGCCCCTGCTCAAGAAGCCGATCTCCGCCGAGCTCGGCAATGTCAGCCCCTGGATCGTGCTCCCCGGCCGCTACTCACGCCGCGAACTCGACTACCAGGCCGAAAACGTCGCCGCATCGGTGATCAACAACGCCGGCTGCAACTGCGTGGCCACCCGCGTGCTGGTGACCTGGCAGGGCTGGAGTGAGCGAGAACAGTTTGTCGAACGCGTGGGCGAGGTCCTGGCCAGCAGCCCGCCGCGGGATGCCTGGTACCCGGGAGCGCGCCAGCGATATCGAGAATTCACCGGGCGGGCCGACGACGATCCGCAGCTCGAAGCAACACTCGTGCGAGACGTCGATCCCGCATCCGATTCTCCGTTCTTTGACCGCGAACCGTTTACCTGTGTGCTGGCCGAGGTGGGCCTGCAGGCTGCGACGGCCGAAGAGTTCAGCCAGAAGGCGGTCGAATTCTGCAACAGCACCCTCTGGGGAACTCTCAGTGCCACGCTGAGCGTCCCGTCGAGTCACCGCAGGGGCCAAGCCGCCCGCAACCGACTCGATCAACTGGTCGCCTCGCTCCGATACGGCATGGTCGGAATCAACCAGTGGGTCGGGCTCAGCTATGCACTGGCCAGTCCCCCCTGGGGCGGTCACCCCGACAGCACTCCGGCCGACGTCCAGAGCGGCAACGCGCGGGTTCACAACACGTTTCTGCTCGATGGAGTCGACCAGGTGGTCTTGAATGGCCCGTTGACGTCGTTCCCGAAACCGGCCTGGTTCCCCAGTCACCACAACCCCGAACCCCTCTCGTGGGCCCTGCTCGATCTCTACGATCGGCCCGGCTGGAAATCGCTCTGGCGGCTGATCCGCTGCAACTGAACACGCCCCCCGCCGGAAATTGTCGGGTTATCAACGGTCAGGAGCACGACATCATGAGACACAAGAAGACACGACTCGAGGGCCGCTGGGTGCTGATTACCGGAGCCGGTCACGGCCTGGGCCGTGCCCTGGCCGGGGCAATGGCCGACGCCGGATGCCGGATCATCGTCACCGATCAGGATCCCGATCGAGTCGACTCGACCACGCGTTGGCTGAGCCGTCGCGGGAACCCGGCGGTGGGGATCGAGATGGACGTGACGAGTGAGCAGAGTGTCGCCGAGGCGCGGCGGCTTGTGATATCGCGGATCGGCAGCATCGACGTGCTGGTCAACAACGCCGGTATCGTCCGAGGCGGCTCGTTCACCGAAGTCCCGCTCGAAGATCACTTCACCACACTCGATGTCAATACGCACGGCCCCATCCGCGTCACCCACGCCTTCCTCCCCGATCTGCTCGCCTCACCCATCGCCCACCTCGTCAACATCATCAGCGCCTCGGCACTGATCGGGCTGCCAGGTGCCTCGACCTACGCCGCCAGCAAGTGGGCGCTGATGGGGTTCAGCGAGTCGCTGCGAGAGGAACTGAGGCGGGCCGGGCACGCTCACGCCTGTGTCACCGCCGTCTGCCCCAGCTACATCTCGACCGGGCTCTTTGCCGGAGTCCGCACGCCGCGATTTACCCGGATGCTGACCCCCGCCGCGGTTGCCCGCCAGGTGGTCAAAGCCGTACTCAACCGTCGCCCGAAACTGATGCTGCCCCGCAGCGTCTCCCTGATCCCACTCTCCAGGGCCCTGCTGCCCGAGAGCTGGTCACAACGACTGGGTGACTGGACCGGGATCCACGCCGGCATGGCCGATTGGCACGGTCACCAGCACACGCAACCGGATCCGCTCACCAGGGACCCAGCGACCCCAGCGACCCCAGCGACCCCGGCGGCCGTGGCGGCCGATTCGACCCACACGGCTCCGGTGGCCGGGTCTTGAAGTTCCTCGGCAAAGCGCTGAAGATGGCCCAATTCGATCGCCCCTGAACTCGGAGGCGATACCGGTCCCTCTTCGCCGCCCGAGGCCCGCAATGCTTCCCACCCGCTTTGGCCGCCCTGCCACGCTGTGCCTGCTGATTTCGGCCCTGTTGGCCGCCGATCTCTCAGCCGCCGCACCCCGACCCAACATCATCCTGATCTTCACCGACGACCACGCCTCGCATGCGCTCTCGTGCTACGGGTCGAAGATCAACAAGACTCCCCAGTTGGACCGGCTGGCCAGCGAGGGCATGCTGTTCCGCAACTGCTTCTGCACCAACTCGATCTGTGCACCCAGCCGGGCCGTGATCCTGACCGGAAAACACAGCCATCTCAACGGCGTCATCGACAATCGAGTTCGCTTCGACGGCCAGCAGCAGACCTTTCCCAAGCTGCTGCAGAAGGCGGGCTACCAGACCGCGATGATCGGCAAGTGGCACCTCAAGAGCCGACCCACCGGGTTTGACCACTACGAGGTGCTGATCGGACAGGGCCCCTACTACAACCCACCGATGATCCGAAACGGCAGCCGGGTCAAGCACACCGGCTACACCACCGACATCATCACCAACATCGCCCTGAAATTTCTCAAGGGCCGAGACACCGCGAAACCCTTCATGCTGATGTTCCAGCACAAGGCACCGCATCGGAACTGGCAGCCCGGCCCTAAGCACCTGACGCTCTACGACGATGTCACCATCCCCGAACCCGACAACCTCTTCGACAGCTACCTCGGCCGCGGGACCGCCGCACAGACCCAGGACATGTCGATCGCCCGCACGATGACCCCCAACGACCTCAAGCTCGTCCCACCCCGCAACTTCACCCCCGCTCAACTCAAGACCTGGAACGCCGCCTACGGGCCCAAGAACGAAGCCTTCCGCAAAGCCAACCTCAAGGGCAAGTCGCTCATCCGCTGGAAGTACCAGCGCTATATCAAGGACTACCTCCGCTGCATCGCCAGCGTCGACGACAACGTCGGTCGAGTGCTCGACTACCTCGATACCACCGGCCTCGCCAAGAATACCATCGTCATCTACTCCTCCGACCAGGGCTTTTACCTGGGCGACCACGGCTGGTTCGACAAGAGATTCATGTACGAGGAGAGTCTGCGGATGCCGTTGATGGCCCGCTGGCCCGGCCACATCAAGCCCGGCAGCATCAACTCCGACCTGGTCAGCAACCTCGACTTCGCTCAGACCTTCCTGGAACTCGCCGGAGTCGACAGCCCGCCGGACATGCAGGGACTCAGCCTCGTGCCGCTCCTGGCCGGCAAGACGCCCGCCGACTGGCGGACGTCGCTGTTCTACCAGTACTACGAGTTCCCCGGACCCCACAGCGTGCGACGGCACATGGGGGTCCGAGACTCCCGCTACAAGCTGATTCACTTCTACAACCTCGACGAATGGGAACTCTACGACCTGAAACGAGACCCTCGTGAGATGCACTCCGTCTACGGGTCTCCGGAATACACGGCGATCACCGCCCGGCTGAAGGACGAACTCACGCAACTCCGCCGGAAATACCGCGTTCCTGATGACCGGGGCAGCATCACGAAGGACGGAAAGCGAAAAAAGGCCCTCAAGCGGAACAAGCCCAAGGCCCGTAAGAACAAGAAGAAGACCTCCACTACGCGGAGTGGATCATCCAGGGGGCAGGCGGTCACCGGGAGCTAGACCGAGCATGCTGGCATTCGTACTGGGGTGCGTGGTCCCGGCGTTCCTGCTGTCGGTCGTCTGCACCGCCCTGCTCTGCCGCTGGGCTCCGGCCTGGGGACTGGTCGATCATCCCGGTCCCCGGAAGGTGCACGAGCAAGCGACCCCGATGGGCGGCGGCGTGGCCCTGTGGGTCTCGGTCGTCACGCCACTGGCGATCGCGTCGCTGCTGGCAGCCGACATGCTGCCGGGCCTCTCGCTCGAGACACTCCTGCCCAGCCAGGTCGCCGCCGAACTCGACCTCTCGCAGCTCACAACCCGGCTGTCACTGCTGTGGGGAATCCTCGCAGGAGCCACGCTGCTGGCGGTGGTCGGCCTGATTGACGACTTCCGCAACCTGTCCTGGAAACCCCGACTGGCGGTGCAGGTCCTGGTCGCGGTGGGGCTGGTGCTGGGAGGCGTACGTGGGACTCTGTTCGTGCCCGGGCCGCTGGTCGGAGGCGCGGTGACGGTGCTGTGGATCCTGGTCCTGGTCAACGCCTTCAACTTCCTCGACAACATGGACGGGCTCTCCGCGGGCATCGCCCTGATCGCCGCCTCGCTGTTTGCACTGGTCCTGCTCGTGGGAACCCCCAGGCCTCACTGGCTGGTCGCCGGCGTGCTGCTAGTCCTCGCCGGTGCACTCGCCGGGTTCCTCTGCCACAACCGGCCACCAGCACGGATCTTCCTGGGCGATGCCGGCAGCTACTTCATCGGCTGCCTGCTGGCCACACTGACCGTGGTCGGGACCTTCTACGAAGCCGATCCCACCGCGACCACCGCGACCACCGCGACCACCGCAGCCACCGACGGACGACACGTGATGCTGGCACCGCTGTTCATACTCGCCATCCCGCTGTATGACTTCACCAGCGTGATGCTGATCCGGCTCTGGCGAGGACACAGCCCGTTTCAAGCCGACAAGAATCACTTCTCGCACCGACTCGTCGAACTCGGACTCTCGCGACGAAATGCCGTGCTGACGGTCCACTTGGCCACGCTGATGACCGGGCTGGGTGGAGTGCTGCTGTACCACGTCGCAGACTGGTCGGCGGCACTCCTGATCGTGGCGCTGATCGCCTGCATCCTGGCGGTCATCGCGATCCTGGAAACCGTCGCACGAACCGCTCAGACCACCTCATCCCCTGACACCACACCGGCACCCACACCGGCACCCACACCGGCACCCACACCGGCACCCACACCGGCACCCTCCCCCACCTCGGCAGACGACGCATCCGAAGTCGGCGGGGGAGGACCTCATGCCTGAGGTCTCTCGTGCCGCCACGGGAACTGCAGCCGAATCCGAGCCATCCTCGGCCTGGGTCATCATCGCGGTCGGACTGCTGATCGTCCGCTGGCTGGTGCCGGCCGAATCGAGTGCCACGGGGGCCACGCTGTGGCTGGTCGGTGCCTGGCTGCTGCTGGCGGCGACTTGGACACTTGCCCGTTTGCGGGCCTGGTCGATCGCGTCCCTGCACCCGGACCGCGTCGATCTCGCCGTCGCCCTGCTGGTCGCCCCTCAACTGGTCTCGGCACTGCTGCTGTTCTTCGAAAGAGACGGCAATGCCCGAGCGGCGGCCAACGTGGGGTGCGAGTGGATTGCGTTGCTGGTGAGTTTTGTGCTGTTGAGGCGATGGCTGCGGGGCCGAGCCGATTTCGCGGCCGTCGTGAAACTCGGACTGGCCCTGGCCATCGGGATCTCGCTGCTGGGTATCTGGCAGCACCACGTCGGCTACCGCCAGGCGATCGCCGAATTTGACAAGCTCGAAGACCAGCTCGCCAACGCCAAACAGGTCGGCAACATCTCGACGATTCGCCGGCTGCAATCCGAGCTGGCCGCCGCGGGCATCCCGCTGGGCGGTCCTGCTCGAGAACTCTGGGAACGCCGGCTGCGAGACAGCCGTGAACCCTACGGTTTCTTCGCCCTGGCCAATTCGCTCGGAGGACTGCTGGCACCACTGCTGCTGTTGGGCATCGCACTCGGGACGGCCGCGCGGAGCCGCGGCTGGCCGGTCTCTCGACTGGCGCTGTTCGGGCTCACCCTGCTCGCCATCGCCTATTGCCTGCTACTGACCAAGAGCCGCACGGCGTGGGTCGGGCTGGCGGCCGGAGCATTGGTGCTCGTCGGAAACGACCTGGGCGGATGGCTTCGTCAACGTCCTCGCCAGGCCGCCTTGGCCGGAGGAATCCCGCTGCTGCTGGTGCTCGTGGTGCTGGCCACCGGAGGCATCGACCGCGAAGTGTTGACCGAGGCCCCCAAGTCGCTCGTGTATCGGCTCGAGTACTGGGAAGGCACCCTGGGAGTGATCCGGGACAGGCCGCTGGCGGGCACCGGGCCGGGCAACTTCCGCCAGCACTACCTGGCCCACAAGCTCGAACATTCGAGCGAAGAGATTGCCGATCCGCACAACTTCGTGCTCGAAGCCACAGCCACCGGCGGACTGCTGGGCCTGGGGGGACTCGCCGCATCGGCCGTCCTGCTGCTGCGACGACGCCGTGATCGCTGGGAGGGGTCCGGCGACCCCAGCGACTCGCCGGGGCGACCGGCCGCTTCGATGCTCGCCGCGGCCGCCTGCGGATTCGCCCTGGCACTGGCCCCCGGCTGGCTGCTGGGCGGTCCGCTCGATCTTCGGCTGCTGGGAGTGCTGGGGGGCACTTGCCTGGCCTGGACGTGCCTGCCTGCGGTGACTCTCGGTCAAGACGACCAGCGACGAGCCTGCCGTGCGGCCGCCGTGGTCCTGGTGGTGCACCTGCTGGGGGCCGGTGGCTTCAGCCGCCCGGCACTGATGCAGCTGCTGCTGCTGATGGTCATCGGCTGGCAGCCGTGGTCTGCGGTCCGTGACACGCCCAAGACTCACAGCGTCACTCCCAGCGACACCGCCGCGTTGAAATCGGCTCGGATCACCGCTCTGGGTTGCGCGGTGCTGTTCCTGCTGGTGTGCCTGGCGGGCCTGCTGCCAGTGTTCCGGCAATCGACCTCGGGGCAGCTCGCGACGCACTCGCTGCTGTCGGGACGCCCGGCCGAGGCGGCTCGGCTGCTGAAACAGGCCCAGCAAGCCGATCGACTCGATCCCACCCCCTCACGTCGCCTCGCCCAGCTCAGGCTCGACCAGGCCGCCTCCGACTCGACCGACGACGAGATCCTCGAGAGTGCCGTCCGGGCCGCCGGCAACACCCTCGGCCGAGATCCTCACAACTGGGCCTCCGCTCACAACCTGGCCCGGGCCCACCGCTTGAGATGGCAGACACACCACGACGACGAGGACCGGCAGAAGCTCATCGACTGGGCCAGCACGGCGGTCGATCGCTACCCCAGCAACCCCAGGCTGCACGCCTGGCTGGCAGAAGCACTCGCAGAGATCGGCTCGAGTCAGCGGGCGGCCGATGAGGCTCGGACCACGATTCGACTGCACACATTGCTCGAACAGCACGGGCACGTCGACAAGCTGTTGAGCGACGAACGCATCGAAGAGATGCGAGCCCTGGTTACCCCGCCGGGGACACCTGTCCCCTGAGCACAGATTGGGAAACGACCGCAGACTGACGACCGCAATTGACCGACTCGAAAATCGCAACCTAGAATGAGAGCCGCTGACCGAGCATCCGGTCGGATTCAAGAAAACAAATCCCAAGTCCCACACTCGGTCTGGTCGATTTCGTAGAAGACACGGTCACACGTCGCACGAGCTGATGGCTCGAGTCGATTCGGAGAGGTGTTCATGCGTATCATCGCCGTCATCCTGACCTTTGTCATCGCCATCGGCGGCCTGTTCCTGGGCGTCAAGGCCTGGCGAGAATCGACAACCGTCACCCTTCGGCCCGGTGATTCCTCGTCGCTACCCGCTCCGTCGAAAAATGGACCGCATCCCAAGGCGGTCGTGGTCGGTGGCACCGAGTACGACTTCGGGATCATGGAACAGGGCCAGGAATCGGAACACATCTTCACGATTCGCAACGACGGAGAAGCCCCGTTGAGACTGGCGGCCAATTACAAGGGTGCCAACACCTGCGAGTGCACCATCGGCAAGTTGGCCAAAGACGTTGTCGAGCCCGGCCAGACCGTGCAGGTCACCGTGGCATGGGGCGTCAAGAAGCCGGCCATCGGATTCGCTCACTCCGCTCGGATCCGCACCAACGACCCCGCACTGCTCACGATCCCGTTCCTGATCAAGGGAGTGATCGGACGTCGGGCCGTGATCCGGCCCGCACCCAGCTGGTCGGTCGGCCAGCTCGACGAGGGCGCGACGGTGGATGTGGAATTGACACTGCACTCCGAGATCTCCAACAGCTTCAAGCTGCTGAAGATCGAGAACCCCTCGGGGCTGCTGGCGACCACGATCCACCCTCTGAATGCCAAGGATCTGCTCGCCCTCGCCGCTGTCGACAGCGCCGCCCCCGATGATCAGGAAAAGATCGCCAAGGTCACCTCGCGACTCAAAGCGGGGAACAACCGGCCGCTGCCCAAGGCCGGTTACAAGATCACCGCCACCGTCGACGCCGCAAAAATGGCCGCCGGACCGTTCCTCGAAACACTGATCTTCCACACCGACCTCTCCGAAGAACACCAGATCAGCTTTCGACTCAGTGGCAGCCGCTCGGGAATCATCGAGTTCATGACCGAGACCACACGAGATACCGAATGGGACAGCAAGAGACTGCTGCTGAGGCTGGGGTCGTTCTCCGCCGCAAAGGGCAGATCGGTGAGGATCCCGATGCTGATCAAGGATGTCACCGGCGACGGAAAAATCCTGGTCAAGGCCACCAAGCCGAAGTTCCTGAAGGTCGAATTCGAACGCGATGAAAACTTCCCGGCCAAGAAGAACCGTCGCTACTGGATGACCCTGACCGTCCCCAAGGGCCAGCCTCCAGTCGTGATGACCAATCGACGCAAGGGAACCGTGACACTGGAACTCGACGGCGACAAGAAACGCAGCATGAGATTCTTTGTCGGGTTCGTCTCCCGCTAGTACTCCACCCCGTCCCCGCTCCCACGCCGACACGGCCGCTCCATGACACGCTGGGCCATTCCGCTGCTGGTCTCCCTCGCACTCGTCGTCGGACTCGCCGTGTGGTTCCAGTCGACCCGCAGACCCGCCGCGGGCGACCCGACGGGCCCAGGCCCCACCGCCAAGGGTGCGCTGGCCGAGGCACAGCCCCTGCTGAAAGACTGGCCCCACGATCAACTCACGCTGGTCCTCTCCGGAGAACAACACGGGTACCTCGAACCGTGTGGTTGCTCCGAGACCCAGTCGGGAGGCTACTCGAGACGGGCTGACCTGCTGCGGCAAATGACCCAACGCGGCTTCAAACCTCTCGCACTGGACCTGGGAGGACTCGTTCGACGACGACGCGAACAGAGTCGCCTGAAGTACCAGACCATGCTGGCGGCACTGGGCGAAATGGATTACGTCGCGGTGGGGGTCGGACCCGAAGACCTCGCCCTGGGTGCCGACTTCCTGCTCTCGCAGGGAACCGCAGGCGAACCCGATGACGCCGAAGAATCGCCGCTGCCCTCCGAGTCGACTCGTCCGCCGCTGCTGGGAGCCAACGTGAGACTCTTCGACAGCGACGACTTGCCCGGAGCACCCGTCGCCAGCCGCCTGGTCAAATCGGCTCGGCACACGATCGGGATCACCGCGATCCTCGACCCCGCACTCGGTAAGTCGCTCGAGGCCGCCGGTGCACTCGACGACGTGACCATCCGGCCCCCGCACGACGTGCTCCCCCAAGTGATCGACTCGCTCATCGAACAGGGGGCCACCTTCCTGGTGCTGCTCGCCCACGCACCACTCGAAAACTCGATCGGCCTGGCACGCCAGTTCCCTCGCTTCAATCTCGTCGTCAGTGCCGGTGGCCCCGAAGATCCTCTGACCGACAACCCCCGCCAGGTCGGTCAGACCACGGTGCTGAGCGTCGGGCAGAAGGGGAAGTACGCCGGAGTCGTCGGGATCGGACCTCCCGGAGACAGACCTCCCGTTCGCTTCGAACTGGTCAACCTCGACGACCAGAGATTCACCGATCATCCGAAGATGATCCAGGTCATGAAGACCTACCAGCAGACTCTCCAACAACTCGACCTCGCCGCCGCGATGCTGCCACTGGATACCAGCGGGAACCGTCGCTTCCTCGGATCTGCCCGCTGCGGAGAGTGCCACGCCAAGGCCCTGGCCAAGTGGGCCAGCACCCCGCACGCGGGTGCCTTCGAGAGCCTGGCACGAGGCCGCAAGGGGCAAGAACACAGCTGGGTGCCGCGGACGTTTGACGCCGAATGCCTCGCCTGCCACGTCACCGGTTGGGAACCCCAGGAGGTGCTGCCCTTCAAGAGCGGTTTTGTCGATCGCAAGACATCGGCTCACCTCCGGGGCAACGGCTGCGAGAACTGTCACGGACCCGGTGACCGGCACGTGGAACTCGTCGAAGCCGGCAACCTCGAACAAGCTCTGCTCGAGGTGCGGGTCACACGCGAACAGGCACGTCGCAAGACCTGCATCGCCTGCCACGACCTCGACAACAGTCCGAAATTCGACTTCGACACCTACTGGCCCAAGATTGCTCACCCGGGACGAGACTGAATCGTGACCATCGACGTGCCCAGCCGTATCCGCTTCCTGACCGACGAGAGCCTGCTGTGGCTGGAATGGAGCGACGGGACCTCGTACCAGATCCCCTTCCGGGCACTCAGACAACTGTGCCCGTGTGCAGCCTGCGTCAGCGAGACCACCGGTGAGCGTGTGCTCGATACCGATTCGGTCCCCGGCGACATCCGCCCCACCAGCGTTGACTACTCGGGAAGCTACGCACTGAAAATCACCTGGAACGATGCCCACGACACCGGGCTGTTCACCTGGGAATACCTCGCCGAGATCGGCACGGCGATTGCGAGGCACGAGGCCGACGATGCCGATTGAAGTCGAACTGAAATTCCCTCTGGGCGGCAACGCTCCGACGGCGACCGAAGTCGTCGATCGGCTCGAGGCGATCGGGGCGGTGGAACACCCCACCAGGCACCAGCACGACCACTACTACGCTCACCCGGGCCGCGACTTCGCCGTGACCGATGAGGCACTGCGGATCCGCCAGGACGGCCAGAACGTGCAACTGACCTACAAGGGGCCGCTGATCGACGACGTGGCCAAGTCGCGACTGGAGTTGGAGACCGGGATCGAGTCGACCGAGGCCGCCGCCGGGATCCTCGAAGCACTCGGCTTCCGACTCGTGCGAGTCGTCTCCAAGCAGCGACGGCCGTTTGAACTCACGTGGCACACCGCCGGGGTCGAAGCGGTGATCGATCAGGTCGAAGGCCTCGGAGTATTCGTCGAACTCGAGACGATCAGTGACTTCGATGGGCACCAGGCAGCACGCGATATCCTGCTGCAGTTGGCCGCAGAACTGGGGCTCGAAGACAGCGAGCGGCGAAGTTACCTCGGGCTGCTGCTTCAGGCCGACTCGGTGGAAGAGACCTGAGTCGGTCAGCAATTTGACTCCGCTGAACGGTTTTTCGACATACTGGCGTTGAAAACCAGCCCGCCAGCGGCGAGGATTCACGTCCCGGCACAGGATCGTGCCGGTCCATTTCAGCGAGTCGACCTCACGATGCAGGTCGGCCGCGCCGCGGGACAAAGGAGTGAAGACCCCCATGGCCAAAAGCAAGACACGGAAGAAGCCCGCCTCGGAGAGCCCCGAGGGCATGCTCAAGAACGCTGTCGGGCAGATCGAACAGGCCTTCGGCCCCGGTTCGATCATGAAACTCTCGGACGCAGCGAACCACAAGATCCAGGGCATCAGCACCGGTGCCCTCTCGCTCGACCTCGCCCTCGGTGGCCAGGGCATGCCCCGTGGCCGGATCGTCGAACTCTACGGCCCCGAGTCCAGCGGCAAGACGACGCTGGCCCTGCACGTGATCGCCAGTGCCCAGAAATCCGAAGGCATCGCCGCCTTCATCGACGCCGAACACG
>Ga0310124_10002553_pt1 | contig 12481 bp, 6 predicted proteins | sample CB11b_AW_Bot5_MG_FD_203507 | JGI IMG/M metagenome (GOLD analysis project Ga0310124, IMG submission 203507) | Marine microbial communities from Western Arctic Ocean, Canada - CB11b_AW_Bot5 | ecosystem: Environmental > Aquatic > Marine > Oceanic | place: Canada: Western Arctic Ocean | collected...
CTCAAAGCCCTGCGGATGACTCCTCCCGAGAAATGGTGGTGGGATTGATCCTCCCCCCCCTCCCCCTCCTCCTCCTCCGCCAAAACAAAACACTCTCTCCTGCGGACCGACTCCGATGACCGATTCTCCCCTGCTGGATTCTTCCGACAGCACCTCGCCCTTCATCCAGGAAACGACGGCCGAGAAATTCGAGCAGGACGTGGTGGTCCGCTCGCAGGATCTCCCGATCGTGATCGACTTCTGGGCCCCCTGGTGCGATCCCTGCCGCCAGTTGACGCCGCTGCTCGAGAAGCTGGTGATCGAGGACGGCGGGCGGTGGCTGCTGGTCAAGGTCAACATCGACGACTGCCAGGAACTGGCCCAGGGCTTCGGGGTCGAGTCGATTCCTCTGCTGATCGCCTTCCTCGACGGCCAACCCGTCGACAGCGCTCCGGGTGTCTTGACCGAGGAGCAGCTGCGCGAGTGGCTGGCCCGCTTTGTGCCCTCGGCAGCTTCGGTCCTGGTCTCCGACGGCGAAGCCCTCGAAGCCGACGAGCCCGCCAAAGCTGCGGCGAAGTACCGCGAGGCGCTGGTGTTGGAACCGGACAATGCCGAGTTGAAGATCCGTTTGGCCCGGGTGGCAATGACGCTCGACGACACCGCCGGCGCCGCGGCCCTGGTCGGAGAACTCGAGCAACGAGGCTTTCTCGAGCCCGAGGCCCAGGCCCTCAAGGACCAGCTCGACATTACCAGCTCGGCCAGCCTCTCCGGCGGCATCACCGAGGCCAGGAAGGCCGCCGAGGAGTCGCCCGGGGAGGAGAACCTGCAGTTGAAACTCGCCGAGGCGTTGGCGGCCGAGCGGCAGTTTGAGGAGGCCTTCGAGGTCTGCCTGGGAATCGTCCAGCGCGATCGCGACGGGCTGGGACAAGATGCCCGCGACGCGCTGGTCACCTTCTTCGGCATGCCGACGGCCAACCCCGAACTGGTCAGCACCGCCCGTCGACGATTGGCCACGCTGCTGTACTGATCCCCCTGGGCCGGGGCGTGCGAACCACCGGGACCAGTGACTAAGATGGTCGCAGACGACATGACACTCACCAGAGGTCCCTCGATGCTTCGTCCCTGCCTCATCACCCTGATCACCCTGATCACCCTGATCACCGGGCTGCTGTTGGTCCCGGCCCAGGCCCAGGCCGGCTCGATTCGCAGCACCGCCGTCGTCGACCTCGATTTCAACGAAAAGGCAGGCCCCGCCGTCGACACCGCTTCGGCGGGCCAGGCCAACAACTCCGGCCGGCTGCTCGCCGGAGCCCGCCGCGTGCCGAGCCCGTTCGCGACCCCCCGCGGCGGCCGTGCCGTGCTGCTCGAGGCCGCTCGCAAACAGTTCATCCAGATCCCCAGCACCCCCGACACCTCTCGACCCAACGCCGTCTCGATCGCCATGCTACTGGTCAACTTCCATGGACCCGCTGACGCCGGCCTCCACGGACTCTTCGCCAAACGGTCCTCCGACAAGACCGCTCGCTCCAACTACGGGCTCAACTTCCAGCCCAAGGGCAACCTGCTGCAACTCTACGTCAACGACGGCAGCGGATTCCGAGTGGTCCGCTACAGCGTCAGTGGAGTGCTCGGGTCGCGTCAACGAGTCCACCTGGTCGCTGCCCTGGCCATCGGTGATGCACCCGGAGCCGACTCCGACACCGACGCCGACGACCTGCGTGTGCGACTGTTCGTCAACGGCAAGCCCGCCACTCGAATCGGCAAGCCCGATCGGGATCTGGCCGTTGGAACCGATATCTGGCTGCTGGACGTCAAGACCGACATGCTCCAGAATTCGGCGCCGCTGACACTGGGAGCCAGCACGCCCTCCGCCGAACACTTCAGCGGAGTCATCGACGAGTTTCAGTTGTTCGACCGCGAGTTGACCGCTGCCGAGGCGGCCGGGCTGTTTGCCGAGGTCGCCGGAGCGGATGCGGACAAGCGGTTTGCCAGGGACCGGCAGCCGGTCGCCGGGCTGCCCGCCGTCCCGCAACTCACCGGCGTCTCACTCAGAGGACTCCAGATCGGGCAGACCACCCGCCTGGTACTCACCGGCAAGAACCTCGCACCCAACCCCCTGCTGCTGGCTCCACTGAGTGGCATCGAGACCAAGGTGGTCGAGGGGTCCAACGGCCAAACACTGACGCTCGACATCACGCTCGCCGACACGGCTCCGGCCGGGCTGTTTCCCGTCCGCGTTGCCACCGCAGGCGGTCTCAGCAATCCCCTGACCCTCGCCGTCGACCGCCTGCCTCAACGACCCGTCACCGCCGTGACCCAGAAGACCCCCGCCCAACTGCCGGTGGCCGTCTCGGGCCTGATCACCGGGTCGGACATTTCACGCAGCTTCGTGACGGCGAAAAAGGGACAGCGGCTGGTGGCCGACGTCGAGGCACGTCGGCTGGGAGCACAATGCGAACCGGTGGTCGAGATCAAGAACGACCAGGGCACACCGCTGGCGATCGAGTGGTCAAAGGTTCCTCTGCGGGGGGACACCCGGGCCGAGGTCACGGTGCCCGAGGACGGGGTCTACACCATCGAAGTCCACGACCTCAGCTACAAGGCACCCGCCAACAGCCACTTCAGGGTCAAGATCGGTGACCTGGTGCTGATCGACGCGCTGTTCCCACCCGCCGCGGCCGCCGGAACAGAAGTCCGAGTGACCCCCGTCGGGACCGGGCTGCCCGAAGGCACAACCCTGGCCGTCGACCTCAGGAAAGCACTCCTGCAGACCGGCACACTGGTCACCACGCCCAGGGACGCCGGACTGCTCGGACCCGCACCGGTGCTGCGAGTCACCCGCGGAACCGAAGTCGTCGAAAGCAACAAGCCGGGAACCGTGATCGATATCAGGTTCTCAGACACGCTCAAGGCCCCGCTGACGATCAGCGGCAGAATCTCGAAGCCCGGTGAGGTCGATCGATACGCACTGGATGTCAGCCCCGGACAGAAACTCCGACTCAGCCTCGCCGGTCGGGCCATCGATTCGCCGATCGACGGGGAATTGACCGTCCTGGTCGACGCAAAGGCCGTGGCCACGAGCCAGGATCGGGTCGGTTCGCGAGACCCTCAGCTGGACTTCACAGTCCCCGACAAGGTGACTCGCATCGAGGTCACCGTCGGTGATCTCTACGGTCGAGGAGGCTCGCACTTCCTGTATCGGCTCGAATCCAACCCGATCGGTCGCCCCGACTTTTCGCTGGCACTGCAGACGCCGCAGCTCAACCTGCCTCGAGTCGGCTCGGGACTGCTCAAGCTGCAGATCACCCGAGCCGGTTACGACGGCCCGATTGCCCTGGCGGCCATCGGCGACGACCAGGTCACTCTGCAGCCGAAGCTGATCCCCGCCGGAATCACCGGAGTGGTCTCGATCACAGTCACCCGCTCCGCCGGCGGAGACGCCGGTGCCTTGCGGTCATTGAGCCTGGTCGGCGAATCGGTCGGCACCAAGCCCCTCCTGCGTCGCAATGCTCGAGTCGCCAATCAGTCGGTTCCCGGTCACGAGGACCTGCTGCCGGTGGGGCTGACCCGCCCCAGCGGCGCCGCGATCGAGATCGTCTCGGCTCCCCTGGCAATCTACCGTGGCCTGCCCGCACGAGTGACCGTCGCGGCCCGCGGCCTGGCACCGGACAACCGCGACGGACAGGCCGTCCGCATCGCATCGCTCTCCAACGAACCCCGACGCCCGATCGATCCCAAGAAACCCGGCAAGGGCAACAAGCCGATCGTCAGGGCCCTGACCAACCAGGCGGCGACCATCGGCGGTGCACCCGCGTCGATCACGCTGACCGTCCCGGTCGATGTCCCCGCCACCGCGATCGAATTCGTGCTGCAGGGTGACCTGCTCGCTCACGGCTACGCCACCGCAGTCCAGGGACGGATCTACTCAACACCCTTCCGGGTCCCGGTCCGAAACGCCGTGGCCGTCGCCTTCGATCCCAAGACCACAACCCTCGCCAGTAATACCGTCAACCAGGTCAAGGGCACCCTGACTCGTGACCCAGGCTTCAGTGGAGCGGTGGAACTGGAAATCGTGATCGACAAGAGACTTCCCGGGTTCCAGGGAGGCAAGACCGTCGTCCCCGCCGGAGTCACCTCCTTCACGATCGCGATCACCAGCGGACAGGAAAACGAGGCCCGCGTGCTGCCCGGGATCCAACTGCTCGTGAAGGCCGCTCGAGGCGGACCGCTGCTGCCCACTCGGATCATTCAGCTCCGCAGCCTGCCGCCCAAACCCGCTGCCAAGGCCAAGAAGGCGGCCAAGTAGACGGCCCACTCGAACCGCTACTGGGCCTGCGAGCGACTCCCATCGGGTGAACCCGAGATCGTGACGCCGACGGGCAACGGCCTTGCAGCAACACGGAAACCGGCCCGGTGGGCCGCCGCCTGCAGGCGACGCAGGCCCGAAAAACTGTCGGGATAGACCCAGAAGGTCAACGGCGTGCCCGGATCGCTCGCCCGCAAGACCGTCTGGTATCGCGAACCACTCGAAAGAGCCCTCCCGATCGACTCCGACTCGAGCTCGGGCTCGGGGCGGATCGTCCAATGCGTCACCGCAATCCGGACCATCCCCCGACCGTGCCGCAACCCGTCAACCAGCCGCAACGGCTGCCGCTCGACGGTGTATTCCATCACGAAACCACCGACCGGCCCGACGACACCCTCGTGCCGGGAATACCGTGACATCACGCGCCCGTAGCGGGCCAACTGGTCGCGAACCCGCCGCTTGAGACTCTCGAGTGGGATCCGGGCCACGCGACCGTCACGGACATGAAAGTGCTGCTCGTTGCCACGGACGGCACGGCCCACGGGAGTCAACCGGTGTCGTACCTCGACCACCGAACTCGTTGGAGTCGTAAGCAGTGTTTCCAGTTTCCGGCGTGCCGCCTGGTCACTCGCTTCAAGTGCCACAACACCCACGCGAGACCGGTCGACCTCTGCACCAAGACGCTCGACCTCAGAATCCCGCACGGCACCACGCCCCCGCAACCGCTGGAGATCCGCTTGCCGAACTGACAGATCGCTGCGAACCGCTCTCAGCCTCTCGACGGTGTCACCGAGTTGCTCACCAAGCACCGCAACCTGATCGACCAGATCGGTCACCTCGTCGGTCCGATCGACAACCGCCGGGGCAGTCGCTCGAGGCCGATGGTCGAACTCGGGTTCGACCACCCCGATCGGCGGCGGTTCGAGTGCATCGGCCTCCGCAATCAACTCGACAGCAGGCTCAACAACCCTCTGCGGCAGATCGACCGGTGCCCGGCTGGCCCGCACGCCGGCCACGACAATCAGGATGATCAGGATCCCGACAATGTTGGCGACGATGTCGAGGAACGAATCGTCTCCGCCCGCCTGCTGGTCTGTTCGCTGTCGTCGGGTCACGGCAGCGGCTCCTGGAACAGGCCCTGCATCAGCCGAATCGGAGGCAGCGAGGGGGGCGGCAGGACGAACTCGACCGATGTCGAGATCCGCCAACTGCGGAACAGGCCGTTGAGCCGTTCGTAGAACAGGAATCCGCCCGGGGTGACCTCAAATTGAATCGCCGGCACCCAGTAGAACCTCTCGGGCGGAGACCCCCAGCTGCGAGCGGTCAGTTGGACGGCACGGATCACCTTCTGACGAATCTCCGCAGTCGAGAGCTCACCACCTCCGTCGGTGGTGATGTCAATCCGAGGCTGCTCGGCAACCGTGATCCGGGTGGGGTCGATCCGGACACGAACCCGGCGTTCGTAGCCGATCGTCGCACCCAGCGACGCGACACCCCAGCGGCGAGGCGGCCCACCGCTGGACTGCCCCGAACTCCCCGCCGATGACCCGCCTGGCGACGGCGATCCCACCGTCAGCGATTCGAAGGTCGGAGCCTCGCCGGGGCGACCCGTCGTGCCGCTCCCGGCCGACTTGCGTGTCTCTCCCGCAGCCGGCCGACCCGAGCCTCCCCCGTCCTTCACACCGTCCTTCACACCGTCCTTCACACCGTCCTTCACACCGTCCTTCACACCATCCTTCACACCATCCTTCACACCATCCTTCACACCATCCTTCACACCATCCTTCACACCATCCTTCACACCATCCTTCACACCATCCTTCACACCATCCTTCGCCCCATCCTTCACCCCGTCCTCAGTCACCTCGTTCGGCGGTCTCTGTCCATCGACCCGACGACCGCTGCCGTACCGACCCGTTTCGTCGCCGGGAATGACTCGAGTCGCCAGGCCGCCGCCCTGCGTCTCACCGGTCGCACTCTCTCGAGCCGGCCGAGTCACCCGTTGCGACTTGCCACCGCCGGGTCGGCCTGGCACCGCCATTTTCGGTTGGCCCAATCCCGGCAGCCTGCCACGGGAGAAACCGCCTCGGAGACCGTTTCCGGCGAGGGATGGCCCCGAGCGTGGCCGCCGGGCCACCGCCTGGTCGATCGCCGCACGACATACAGCGGCCGCGACGCGGTCGCGGGCCGGCCACGCCAACGGCATCGTCTCGGGCACCAGCTCGTAACCGATCGGAGCCTCGAGTCGACTCAGCAACTTGCGAGCCAGGTAGTAGGCGTGAATCCCCCCCGGTCGCACCACCATCAGCACATACGGTCTTCGCGATTGGGGATCGGTGTCTTCAGCAGCCGCCCCCGCGGCATCCCGCTCGGACCAGTATTCCACCAACGCCCTGACTCCCGCCAGCAGCGGATTGGCTCGACGGGTGAAACCGGCCAGGTTGGCCGCCGTCAGATCGATCTTTTCTGAGGAGAATTCGATTCGGTCCGGATGGCATTCGATGAAGATCGGCCGACGACGGGTTCCCGTGGCGCTGTCGAACGGCAGAAATGCAAATTGGCTCTCGGCCGCTTCGATCTGGGCCCTTCGCTCACGGATCGCCTGCTGCTGCTGTTTCGCCTGCGTGTTCAGTTCGTTGGCCCGCACCCGCAAGCGGGTCAATTTCGTATCCAGTTCAGCTCGTCGTGCCCGGGAATCGCTGTCGTCCTGCCGCAGTCGGGCCAGTTCTCCCTCCGCCACCCTCAGCCGGGTCTCGGCCAACTCGACCTCGGACCGGGCGCTGTCCAGGTCTCTGGTCCCGTCGCGATGCCGTGCCGTCAGCGAATCGAGCATTCCCCTCCAGTCGACCTCAACCGCGTCCACGTCGTCGAGCACCAGCGGTGCGGGATCGACCGCGCTGTCGGGAGGCGGTGAGGGTGGGAGCGGCTTGGAAGCGGCCGGCGCTGCCCCGCTGGTCTCGGCATCCGCCTCCTGGATCGCCACAGCCCGAGCCTCGGCTCGAATCTGCCGCGTGACGACCAGCAGCAGGAAGATCAGGGCTCCCATTGCGCAGACCAGCACCGCCAGGAACGGGAACAGCGACACCGAGTTTTCGACCCGCCGTGTACTCATCGTCGCTTGCCCCCCCCCGGCCCCTCGAGTTCCTCAGGCGGCCTTCGAGCCTGCCTTGGTCGACAGCAGGTTGGCCGCAGCCGTCAGGCTGATCACCGCCTGCTCGAACGCCTCGGCGGTACGGACCGCCTCGAGGTTTTCGGCAAGCCGTTGCTCGAGACCAACCAACTCCTTCTCGTGGCCGATCACCTGCATCAGCAATTCGCCCTGGTGCTCGAACTGTCCGAGTTGGTCTCGGACGGCGTCGGTGGCCTGGTTGATCGCAGTCACGCACTCGCCGATTCCGCCCGTCAACGAGTCGGCCAGCCGGTCTGACTGGCTGAGCATCCCCTCGGTCACCTCTTTGCAGGCTTGCAGCCACTGGTCACGCAGCCCTTCGAGCTTGCGGTCGTGATCGACCAGCCCCTGTTCCAGGCCCCGGCCCAGTGTCGTCTCAAAACTTGTCGTCTGCCGCTCGAGCGTTTCCACCCAGCGATGGCGGAGTTCCTCGAGCGAACGGTCCCAGAGCTCGGCCTGTCTGCGGATCGACGCCTCAGACTCTTCGAGCAGTCTTCGAGCCGCCTGCTGCTCGACGTCACGCAACCGACCCCCGTGACCCTCCGACTCGGCCAGCAGCGGCGCCACTTCACGCAGGCTCCACGATTCGATCTCCGCCAGGCTCGACTGCTCGATTCGCTGAGCCGCGTTCGAGGCGAAGACGAGCAGCAGCGAGAGTGTCAGGGCCAGGGCGGTGGTATCAAACGCGACGGCCAGCCCGTCGGTGACCTCGCCCAGCGACGTATCCAATTGCTCGGGGGTCACGTTGGCAATCGCCATCGTGATCCCGACCACCGTGCCCAGGAAGCCCAGGATCGGCACCGCCCAGGTGATGGTCCGCACCAACGAGTAACTCTCGTGCAGGTGATCGGAGGCCTGGTCGGCGAGGAAGCGGCCGTGCTGAGCCACCCCGGCACCGCCGCCACGGCGGGTAACGAACGTGCACAGCTCGCTCAGCCGACGACTCCGTCGGCAATCGGGCCAATCGGCCGAGTGTTCCGTCAGAGAGCGGGCCCGGGCCACACTGCCGCCGTCGAGTGCGAGCAGGTCGTCGAAGTCCTCGGGCAGTACCGCAACTTCGTCCGCACGGGCGTCACGCCAACAGGCGGCCGACCGCATCACCAGCACCGCCATGCCAACGAAGAACAGCGTCGCGGTGGCGTATTCCAGCGGGTGGCCGTAGAAATACCGCTGCAACAGGGCCGCCGCGATCGGCGAATGCGGGATCGCCATGTAGAAGGCCCACGTCGCCAGTCCGCCCCACAGCAGAGGCGAGCCGAACAGGCGGCCGATCCACGTGACGGCGCCCGAATCGTAGCGACCGCCGCTTGCTGTTTCGGTGTGTTGAGCTTGGTCCTGAGTCATCGTCTCCCCGGTCGATTGCCGCGGTGCTGAATCGGCGGGAAGCCGCTGGGCGCAGACCGTCCCGCAACCGGCGGCCGCAGCCGTCGATACATTCGGTAGAATCGGCGCAACCCGAGCCCACGATTGAGCCTATTCGGGCCCAGAGACCAATGGCGGGGGCCGTTGGGGTCGCTGAGAACGCCGCCGGGCCGCTATCCGAGCATCATTTCAAGCAATCCGGTGGTCTTGAGCACCGCCAGAGTACCGAGCATGAAGAAGTAGGCACCCGAGAGAAGCATCAGGCCACGGATCACCATGTGAGGCCGCAGCGGCTTGGGCAACAACTTGGTGTTGATCGCCACCGTGTGCCAGCAACTGACACCCAGTGCCACGTTGAAGAACATCGTGGCGTACTTGATCAGTATTCCGGGATCCAGCATCAGCGAACAGCAGCCGAAGATGGCATAGCAGATCAGCACGCGAAGATAGACCACCTTGATGTGCTTCGGATCCATCTCCCGCAACTTGGCACTCGACGTCCAGAACGCGTCGACCCAGCGGCGGATGATCCCATCGGCCGAAGACGACATCGTCGGAGCCAGCACCAGGAAGCCGCAGAAGATGGTCATGAACCAGCAGAATGTTCCCAGCCCGTCTCCCGATTCCGCCGAGACGACGTTCCGAACCCCCTGGGCCGTCATCACCGCCATCGTCCACTCGCTCCCCGCGTCGGCGTCGGCGTAGCTGAGGAACTGGATCGAGAGCATGGCGGGCAAGGCGATGCCGATGAAGCAGGCCGGTAGCCAGATCGCCAGCTGGTCGCGGGCCACGTGCTTGTACCAGCCGCGCCAACGTGGCATCGACTCCTCGGTGACCTCGAACACGGTTCCCGTGTGAGACAACTCGATGTCGTGACCTCCAAATGTGCTGGGAATCGCGCCCACGTGATGACCCATCCCCCAGCCCTGGTCCCGGGTGTAGTTGCTGGTGGGTGTGTTCGAGAGACCTCCCGATCCGGCGATCGCAGCCAGCGCAGCGATGAGCCCGACCATCGTGAAATCGATGTCCTTGAAACTGCTGCTCCCCCCCAACATCGACCAGATGCTGTCGACGTTGCGACCGTCCCAGTAGCCGTCTCCATCCAAGTCCTCGAAACTGTCGAACTCGCCGTCCTGATTGCTGTCGATCTGTGGTTCGACCACATCGAGATGACCGTCACCGTCCCAGTCCTCGCCGGGATCCAGCACGTTGTTGCCGTTGGTGTCCTCGGCCCGTAGCACCGGGACCTTGCCGAAACTGACAAACCCCGTGGTGATCTCACCCCATGTCGACAGCTTCGAGTAGCCGAAGGCCAGGAACAGCAGGAACCCGAAGACGACGATCAGCTTGAAGGTCATGATCGCCTTCAGCGAACGGTAGATCTTGCCCCCGAAGAGCAAGGGCACCAGCGCACCCAGGAAGATGGCATAAGCCAGTCCCTTCATCAGGTACCAGTCGCTGTTGTGCGACAGCAGCTTGTAGAACACCAGTTTGTCCGGTTGCGGCACTTGCCCCCCCAGGATCAACGTCGCCACCGGAGTCGCCGCGTTGGCGGCCAGGTAGGGGAAGATGCTGCCGAAGTCGAACAGCAGGTAGGCCACCACCCAGAAGCGGGGGCCGGGCATCATGCGGAACTTGCCGGTGAAGATCGGTTCGCCGGTGTACAGCGTGTAGCGGCTGATCTCGATGTTGTACAACACCTGCCCGAGGATGCTCAGGGTCGCCACCCACAACAGGCCGCCGCCGTACACCCCCGTCACCTTCGGACCCAGTAACCACTCGCCACCGCCGATCGCCGACCCGCCCATGATCAGCCCGGGTCCCAGCAGGGCAAACCAGTTGCGCGACGTGAACCGCGGCGCATCGATCAGCTCGCCGGTGTTCCAAGCCGGCATGTCCAGAGACCCCAGCCGGGGAGCCTCGAACGAGCCTCCCGAGGAGCCCTGCCCACTCGGCTCGGTCGCGTCGGTCCCGGCCGAGTCATCGCCTGCGGGAGTCATGTCATCGGAGCTGGGAGTCTCTTCGGCCATCACGAGGGTTGGGTTCCGGATCGCAAGACGACTGAGATGCCGCAGCCGAGGTCCGCGGCGTGAGAAATCGTGAGAAATGTGGAGGGCAGAATCGCATAGGCGCGTGCCGATTGCAACCGCGTGTCGCAGCGACCGGCTCACGCTATCAGCGTGCAGGCAGATCGCTATAGTCGAAATGACCCCCTCGATCACGCAGCCTCCTGCGGCACCCGGACTCTCTCGCATGTCCGTATCCAACGCCGTCCTGCCCGATGAATTGATCGAGGAACTGCTCAGCTACATCAACCTCTCCGGAGGTGCCCACGACCCGGCCTTCGCTCGAAAACTCAACCGGCTCTGCGACCACCTCGGTGGGGTCGGTTGCTGGAATAACGTCGGCCAACTCCTCGGCGATTCGCTCGAATCGCTCGCCGACACGTCCCCCGCCCTGGCCGACAGCCGCCAGGCCGCCACGGTGCTCGAACTCGTCTTCGACGGCCTGGCACCCCTCTACCAGCTGCACCACCAGGACCTGCTCTACCACCTCGACCTGTTCGACCGCGAGCAGCCGTTCCTGCTGGTGAAGATGTTCGAAGCGATCCTCGAGCAGGGGCCCGAATGGGACGACGTCGAGACGATCCTCGAATCGGCACTGGCCACGCTGAATGACTTCCTCGGCTACCGACCCGTCGCGGTGCTCGAAAACGACCAGTTCTGCGAACCCTACCCGCACGAACGCTACCGGCCGGCCCCGCTGTACCTGGTCGGAGCCGGTGCCGCGGCCGGGCCCTACCAGGACCTGGTCGCGCGTACGATCGAGGTGCTCGACCTGACGCCCGGCGAGTTGCTCAATATCGCCCACTTCGACCCGTCGCACCTCGACGAATTGGCCGTCGACCTCAGGGCCCACGACCACCTGCACCCGGTCAACAAGCGGACCACCTACATGTTCGGTGAGTGGGACCCTCACCAGATCGACACCAAGGGCTTTTACCGCCGCTTCATTCTCCGGCAAATCATCCTCGACGCCCTGATCGACTGGACCCGCGTGATGGTCGCCGACGGTGCGGATCCCGGCGAGGTGCTCGAGGACACCGCGATCGTGCTGGCCGGAACCGTGCTGATGGCCTCGGCCATCAGCGGTGCCGGCCCCGACACGCACGACTCGAGCGTCTCATTGACCACCCTGCTGCCGGTCGTCGCCCGGCTGCGGGACGCCTTCTACGAATTCCACATCGAGCGGGCCGAGGGGGAACGGGCCCAGTGGCTTGCCGAATTGGCCAGCCGCACACAACAGCCCTTCGGCCACGTCCGACAACAACTCAACCTCTACCTCGCCCGCTACGGGGCCCGGCAGATCCAGCACCGGCAACTGGCGATGCTCTATGCCCGCATGGGATTCCCCGAAGCCGCCAGGCAGCAGGCCGAATCGATCCCGGCTGCCTCGATCCGGTTCGAATGCGAGATCCAGTGCGCGTTGACGACATCCGAGTTGAGTGCCGAGCGAGGCGACCTGGTCGAGGCACTCGAGTTCCTCTCCGAAGCTCGAGACCTGCTCGATCGAGGCATCGACTGCGGTGCCCTGCCCGATCCCTGGAACTACCTCGGATTTCAAGCCCACTTCCCGCTGTTTCATACCCGCGAGGACGTGATTCC
>Ga0310124_10002556_pt1 | contig 12473 bp, 5 predicted proteins | sample CB11b_AW_Bot5_MG_FD_203507 | JGI IMG/M metagenome (GOLD analysis project Ga0310124, IMG submission 203507) | Marine microbial communities from Western Arctic Ocean, Canada - CB11b_AW_Bot5 | ecosystem: Environmental > Aquatic > Marine > Oceanic | place: Canada: Western Arctic Ocean | collected...
CATGAGCAAGTCCAAGGGCAACGGGATCGACCCGGTCGATATCATCGAGCGTTATGGAGCCGATGCGATGCGCTACGTGGTCTGTGAACTGCAGACAGGCATGCAGGATATCCGCCTGCCTGTCCAGGCGATCTCGCCTTTCTCGGGAAACATGGTGGATCTCGCGGAGGCCAAGCACGGCAGCAGCATCTTCACCTACATCTGTCCCGAATCCGGTAAGGAATTTGATGTCCTGGGGACGATGGAGGACGTTCCAGCGGCCAAGCTTGTCAGTGACCGATTCGAGGTCGGCAGGAATTTCTGCAACAAGCTCCTCAACGCCGCCCGCTTCGCGCTGATGAATCTCGATGGAGTCTCTTTCGAGCCCCGCGAGCTCGAGGACCTTGCGGTCGAGGACCGCTGGCTTCTCTCGCGGCTCGCGCTCGCGATCGAGGCCGTGGATGAACAGCTCGAGTCCTACAGCCCCGCGGCGGCGATCTCCCTGGCCAGGGAGTTCTTCTGGTCGGAGCTCTGCGACTGGTACCTCGAGTTTATCAAGCCGAGAATGAGAGATGCCGGGAAGGCTCCGCTGGCCCGCCAGGTGCTCGCGGTCGCTCTTGACCAGGTGCTTCGACTCCTGCATCCCTTTGTTCCGTTCATCACCGAGTTTCTCTGGGAGAGGCTGGGTGAGGAGGCTCCCGAACGGGGAGTCGGTGATCAGCTCGGCGTTCCTGAGCTGCTGGTTCATGCGCCGTGGCCGCAGGCGGCCACCGGCTGGAGGGACGAGGGTCTCGAGAAACGCTTCGAGCTTCTGCAGGAGATCATCAGGGCCATCCGGGATATTCGAAGCAAGAATGAGATTCCGTTCGCGGACAAGCTTCCCGTTCGAATCCGGGCGGATGAGAGCCGGCGTGAGCAGCTTGAGCCGTTTGCTGACCTGCTGGTTCATATGGGTGTCCTCGAGTCTCTCGAGATCGACGGAGATGTAGAGAGGACAGCCGATTCGGCTGTCGCTGTCGTTCGGGATATCGACATCTACATCCCTGGAGCGATTGATATGGAGAAGGAGAGGGCGCGTCTCCTGAAGCAGCGAGACCAGCTCAGCGGGCGCGTCGAGGGGGCGCAGAAAAAGCTATCCAATGAAAATTTTGTCAGCAAGGCCAGTCCCGATGTGGTCGAGCGAGAGCGCGAGAGATTGATCGAACTCGAGGCGGAGCTCGATAAGGTCGAGGCAAATCTAGGCTCACTCGATTAAGCTTTCTTGCCTGTCGGGGTTCTTTGCGTTTAATCTGAACGGCAGTCATTTTTCCCGGGGACTGGATGTGAGGAAGCGAACTCGTGGTAAACCTCGGTAAGATTGAAAGAACACAGAAGGGCTGGGCATTCATTCTCCTCGGCCTTGTTTTCTTGAGTTCTGCAGGAATCGTCCATGCCGCCGTACAGGAGGCCCAGCCTCCAGGGGCTGCTAAGCTGCCGAAGATGGTCCATGCTCGCAGGGCCCAGCCGCTGGCTTCACGGGCCGGCAGTTCGGGTGACCATGCCAGGTCCTACAGGGCGGTTCTGGCCAACGGCCAGGTCGTCTACGGCCCGAGTATTTCCGATTGGGGCCATAGCGGGCGCAGGGCGACGCTTGGGGGGGTCTGGCTCTTCAATCCAGCCAATCCTGCTTCCTGGATCAGGAGCGGCGGCGGTGGTGCGGGGCTCCCGGAAGGCCCGTATGTCGAGTTTGCCGGAGGCGATCGCCTGCCGTGCAATTTTCGCGGTTACAGGTCGGGGAAGGAGAACCCTGCCTCCCCTCAATTGCCGCATCTGCAGGTCCAGCCAACTGTCAATATGTGGAAACCGGGTCCTCACAGTAGCAAGGGGGGCAGGCAGGTTCGCATCCTCACTCGCTGGCTGCGGAGGGTTGTTTTTTCTTCACGGTCTTCTCCGCCGCTGAGTCCGGGAACGATTTTTTACGCAGATGGAAGCAGCGAAATATTTCGATCGATGCGGTGGGGCAGGGCCGGCGTTCGGCTGCTGCTTGATTCGGGCGTAGAGACGATTTCTTTCAACAGGATCGCAGAGCTTCACCTGCTGCCAATCGACCCCTGGGATGCCTATTTCGAACAGCTGGCGCTTCTCCTTCCGGATCTCTCCGGTCGATTGGTCAGGGTCGAAACCATGGATGGAGCTGTCCTGAGCACATCAGATGCGAGGTTCCGGGTGGGAGATGTCGGTGATCAGAGCAACCCTCGCCAGTGGTTGCATGTGGTCCAGCCAGCCTGGAGCCTGGATGCTCTCTGGGTGAAATATTCAACGGTGGCATCGAGAATATACAGCCGGCCCGAGGAGGTCTCGCTGGCCTCATTTCGCCCCCTGCGTGTCAGGGAGAAACGGATGATCGGGGGCGGAGGCCGCTGGATCGAGGATCGGTCCGTTCTCGGCAACGCGCTGGTTTCCGGCGGGGTCGAGTCAGCCAGGGGGTTCGGCGTTCGGGCCTTTTGCGAGATGGAGTTCGCCTTGTCGGATTGCGTGGTCGCGTTCCAGACCGGGGTGGGGATTGACAGGAGGGCGAGAGAAGGGGGCTGCGCTTCGGCAAGGGTGCTCCTCCGGGATTTCCCTTCACTCAAGGAGACGAAGCTCTACCAGAGCGAGGTACTCCTGGGCTCGGGACGGCTATTCGACAGCGGCCGCATCGACCTTGCCGCCACCCGCGGCCGCCAGGCCAGGCTGGTGTTGCTGGCGGATCCTGAAATGGAGCGGACACCCGCCGGGGCGGATCCGCTTGATATAAGGGATTTTGTTGATTGGATCTATCCTCGGTTGACCCTTGATACCAACGGTCTTCGGAGGGAGATCTCCAGCCGAATCGGAATGTTCCTGCCAGCCCTGAATGGGTGGACCCAGGAGCCCGCCAGGGAAGGCAGCTCTTCCCTGGTGAATCACTGGGATGCAGCTAATTTGCAGCGGCCTGGCTTCAAGCTGCAGCTGCAGATTCCGGCCGGGGGGATGAAGCTGAGCCGGCGGATGCAACCTTCAGTCGAGAGTCGCTACCTCGCGGTCTGCGCCCGTTTACTGTCGGGGTATAAGGATAATTGCCAGCTGATGCTGCTTGTCGGCGGAGTCGAAAGAACCCGTTTCGTAATACCCGCTTCGGTCGAGAACGCAGCCCTCCCCTTTCCGCCGAGCGGTCTCGTGTTTGACCTTTCCGGGTTCTCCGGGAACGAGGTCGATATCGAGCTCCGATTCGTCGGTAACACCCGGCCCATGCCGATTGAGATCAGCGGGCTCTCTTTTATGGCCGACCGCCCCGGGCTGCAGCCTCTCTATGAGGATGATCCTTATTTCAGCTCGAGTTTGACCGATGGAGATGGATTTACGCGCAGTGAATGGAGAGACAGCTACAGCGGCAGTTCCTGCGTGCTGGTGAGCGGCGGCGAGAAAGAGAGCGCGATGTTGGAAGGGCTCGATGCGCCGATCAGGGCATTCCCCTCGTTTGGAGAATATCGCTTTCTCCGATGGGCCTGGAAAAAGAAGGGTGGCGGAGGAGTCTCCCTGCAGGTGGCGCACGATAATCGTTTTGGCCCGGAGCCGGGCCAGAAGAAGCCAAGCTTCCGGTTTTACCAGGGACCCGCGGGGGAAAAGCCAGGCGAGGTCGCCTTTGATGGAAGCTTTGTGCATCTGCATCCAAGCAGTCCGGCGGACTGGGTGCTACACACTGTCGACCTGTTTGAGCAATTCGGCGAATTCAACCTGACTGGATTGGGATTGAGCTGTCCGGATGGAGAGTACGCGCTCTTCGACCATGCCTGGCTTGGGCGTACCCCCGCTGATTTTAATGGAAGCAGCCTGGTGAGGTCCGCTCCCCGAAAGCTGGCCTCCTGGCAGCGCGCCATGTCCCGGAAGGTCCAGGATTCTGGAGAGGCTGAGGACGGGGAAAAGACGGTAGAGCTGGTCGCTCCGGGCTTTAAGCTTACGGCTGGTAGAGGCCTTTTCGGAGAGGGACCTGTTCTTCTCGAAAGCTACCGGGGACGTCCCGGGGTACTCAGGACCCATCCCGGTTCACCCGCAGATGCCGTTCGATTGTCGAGAAAGCTCAAGGACGCCCAGGGTGCCGCCAGGAGGTTGAAGCTCTCGGTAGGACATGATTACAGGGGTGATTGGAGGCTCCAGGTCCTGGCCAATGGCAAGTCCCTGGTGGACATGCTGGTCGGCCCCGAGGTCAGTTCCGACGGCTGGATTGATCTCGACCTCGACCTCGCAGGCATTGAGGGGGAGAACATCGAGTTGGAGGTGCTCAATAAAGCGAACGGCTGGTCGTACGAATATGCCTATTGGTGGCTTGTATCTGTTGAGTAGGATGACATGACTTTCAGAGCTTGCACTTGCGAAAGGACAGTCCGCGTGGATAGGTTATGGTGCTCGCTGAGCGAGCTTTTCGTCATATCGAAGATCGGCAGCCAGAACTCTCCTGGAAACCCGGGTGGGATACGGGCATCGCAGCAGAGGCGTTGAGCGTGTTAACAAAAGAAGAAAAGAAGCTGGTCGAGGCGGCGAGGGAGGGTGACGCGAAGGCCTTTGCCCAGCTCGTTCGAGCTTACCAGGCCCGGATTTTCGCCTACATGAGCGTTCGGATGCCTGATCCTTCGTCCGCACCCCGGCTGGTTGCCGATGTCTTTCGGAAGATCTACTCCAGCATGAGGGGCTCAGAGGAGTCCGGGGATTTTGATGAGGAGCTCTTCCAATTGGCGGAGACCAAGCTGCGTCAGTATTCGAGAGGGAGCGATTCGAGCTGGACCAGGCTCTGCCTTGAACATGACAGGACTGCAGGTGGGCATACGCCCCTCGCCAGTGCCGAACGAAAGGGGCTAGAGGATTGCATCTCAGGCATGGAGGGCGGTGAGCGCCACGCCTTCGAGTTGCGTTATGGTTCAGGTGCATCCCTCGCCGATGTGAGCAGGAAGGTCAAGAGAAGCGAGGATGTGGTACAGGGAATGCTTGCCTCCTCCCTTGGTATCGCGAAGGCAGCCATCAAGGGTAAGAAGAAAGCATAGATGACCGAAAAAGACCTGCTCAAGCTCTTGCGTGAAAAGCATCCCGGAGAATTTACCAGGGAGCAGACGGATGAGATGCTGGCGCTCCTCGGCGAGTCTAAGAGACTCCAGAACGCCCTGGCCCGGAAGCTGCAATTCGACCAGGAATTAGCCGAGCTCGTCTGCGGTATTGATGTTCCTGTAGCTGAGATCGTGGAGGCTGCCGAGGGGCGGAAGGCTCAGGTCGAGAAGATCTCTACCGCGGCCGGAATCCTCGTAATGGTCGGCCTGTTAAGCCTGTTATTCTTTTCCGGCCGCGAAGAAAAGCCGGAGGTCAAGGAGCCCACTTCGGGGGCTGCTGCTACAGCTCCCGTGAAAAAGAAGGAACCGTCCAGGCCCCGGGAGCCGGAGTCCGCCGCTGAGAATCCCGTCGTCCCCGGGACGGTGCCTGCCGGGACAGCTTCCGAAACGAAGCCCGTCGAGGTCAAAAAAGTAGAGCTCCCGCCTGAAGAGAGAGTAGCGGAGCTCATTGCTCCGGACAGGGTGCTGTCGTTTGAATACACCTGTTTCAGGGAGCTGGTGGATCCACTGGCGACTCCGAGCAGGGACACTCTGAGGACCTGGCTCGAGCCGGCCGTCTGGATCAAGAAAGATATTCGAATCAGTGAGAAGCGAGTGAACAACAGGCCGCTTGGAGCCCTTAGCGGTATCTACCGGCTACGGCCCAAATGGCCGGCAGGAGGGGTTCTGCGGCTCGCGCTGTTTGAGCACCAGCCGCCGGTGTTGATCCATCTCTGGCGGGGCAAGGAGGGAGTCCTGCTCAGCTTCAGCCCCGGCGGCTTCATGTCCGCCTATCGCCAGTTGCGAGAGGGCAAGGAGCATGCGGGCAAGGCCGGCCGCCTCTACGGTTGCCAGAAGGTCAGGCTGGAGCCGAGCCCGCTCGACCTGGTGCGAGGCCTCGACCAGGTCGCCTTCGAGATCCGCCATCAGCAGGGTCACCTCCTGGTGATGAGGGGGGACCACGAGCTGATGCGGGCTCCCGTATCGGGGCCCCCTGATGAGGTCTACGTCGAGGGCAGGGTGAGTGTCAGTGGAATCTGCATGTACAGGGGTGGGCCGGTTCCCGAATCTGTCGTGGTGAAGACCAGGAATCGAGCCGGCCGTCCCGGCTGGGTTCTGGATGCGGCAGCTCTCACGAAGCTCGACTGGAAGGGAGAGCTTCCCGAGAAGACAGCCCTGGGAAAAGATGTCGGCCGCGGATCGACCCTGAGCGGTGAGGTGGAAAATACGAGCGTTGATTCCTATGCGGTGATTCCGAGCGGGAAGGAGCTGTTCAACGAGATCATTCTGCGCCTGGAAGATGTCACCCCGGGTACGGCGATCTTTCTTGGAGACGAGAAGGGCGCTCCTCTCTTCGGGATCGGATTTGTGTTGAACAAGCCGACCGACGGGGTCATATCCTTCGTTCCCCAGGGCGATTTCAATTCCATACCCCGGGAACAGAACATCCCGATCCAGGGCCAGATAGTACCGATGTGGGGCTCCGGGCAGTGGCTGAAGCTGGCGGTGGGGCGTAATGTTCTTCGCCTTTTCGTGAGCAACGATGGCACGCATTGGAACGAGGTTACGACCGTGCTGCGAGGAGGGGCGGGGGTATCCTTTTCAACTGTCGGTCTTCGGCTCGTAGGTAACGGCAAGCAGGAGCAGGTGAGGAAGATCACGCTTCGCCACCTGGAGATACGTCCGGCAAGGAGTTTTTCTCAATTCCTTCCTGGGCCGATTGCGGCAAAGGTCCCGGATTTTTTCGCTCTCGGGGGAGAGTCTGAATCCCCGGTGGATTGGGTCTCCGCGGCCGTAAGCTCGCGTCCCGAGGGGGTGGAGCTGTCGGCCTGGCTGCGGGCTTGCGCGACCTACTGCCTGCGCAAGCCGGAGTGGCAAGCCTTCCAGGCGGGCAAAGCAAAGCATGCATTGAGGCCCCAGCTGTTCATGGGATTGGTCGAGTCGGCTCTGTCGGATGAAAAGATCAGCCTGGCGGCCGTGCTGGAGCTTGTCCACGAGATCGCGCTGTTTTCCGGCTACTGGGATCTGACCAATAAGAATAGTTTTGCAGCCTGGGGCTTTCGAACAATTGGTGAAGCCGCCGGACGCCGAGGGGAAAAGAAAGCCTACAGCCTCATGAAGCCGTGGCTCTTCTCGACTCCTTCGATCTTCGGCAAGGGCCTGTATCCTCTGCCACCGGTTTTTATCACGCGTGAGCTGCTCTATTATACAAGCGTCGCCGAATGGGAGGCTGGCGCGGCATTCTGCAGGCAGATTCGTTACTGGAATCGACGGGGATATCCCCAGACGAGCGCCGCGGCCTGGATCGCCGGGCAGGAGGCGATCAAGGAATCTGTCGGGTGGTCTGAGGTGGACTTTGCCAGGCGAGCGGGTCGTCATCTGGCCGCCAGGCAACATGAGTTCCAGGGTGTCCCGCTGGCGCGCCATCCGCTCGTTACCGAGTACAGCAAGGAGGGCTACAATACGCTGGCTGAATTCCAGGCCTCCATCAAGAACGGGGCCTACGATGATGCCTGCATGATTCTCACCTCCAGCGACACCTCCTTTATCCAGGGCCTTCTGCCTGACCTCCAGGACCAGGGCCTGATGGTTGCCTGGCGGCTCGCCCTTGTCACAGCCCTGGAGGAGCAGCCTGAATTACGCCGGACCCTGCAGAAAAAATATGCCAACCTTGGGGAGCTGCGGTTGAAGCGGTCGATTTTACGGGGAGACTCCGAGGCGGTGGATGCCGTGACACGGCAATTCTACGGAACCGCTTCATCCGTTGAGGCGTATATCTGGCTTGGAGACCAGGCCCTTGGAATAGGTGAGAGCCTCCTGGCTGAAGGCTATTATCGCAGAGCCCGGAAAAACGCTCAGCTGGCCAGCGTGTCGACTATTGAGGCCAGGCAGCGGCTGGCGGGAGCCTTCAGCGGAAGGGATATCGGGAAGCCTCCTTCTGCCGCTGTTCGTTTCGGAGATCTCACTCTCGAGCCCGATGCTTTTGAAAAAATGGTTTCGGATCTCCGGCAACGTTATCACAGCGCGGAGTCGGGCTATGATGATTCCCTGCCCGTCGACTCATCGGCGAAGGTCTCGCCCCCGGGGATCTATACGGCTGAAAGGGTGGGTCAATTTGACTTTGATAAGCGCTTCAAGGGACATCGTCCGAACATTCCCGATCCGATGGTCGACTGGGTCGGGCGTCAGATGGCGCTTGCGGTCTTCGGGGATTACCTGCTGGTGAACGATCGCAACGATCTGCGGGCCTACGAACTGGCCAGCGGAAAATTGAGATGGAGCCATCTCGCAGGCGAACAAAGAGGCGGGAGCCGGGAATGGCCCCTGCTGCCCATGCGGCCTGTTGTCTCGGGCGACCTTGTCGTTACCCGCATGATCACCCGGCAGGGTCCGAGGCTCGAATGCCTCGGCCTTTCCGATGGAGCTCCGAAGTGGGTCTTCGAAACCCGCGATCACGCGGTTTCCAATCCTCTGTTGGTGGAAGGGGACGTGGTGCTGCTCAACCTGCGCCGTCACGAAGAGCTTGGACACGAACTGCTCTTTATGCGCCTGGCCCGCAGCACCGGCGAGGTACTGGATGAACGGAGCCTGGTTAATTTTCGCGGTGACAGCAAGTCCAGGATGTTTCGCCAGATCCAGATGGGAAGATCAGTTGATCGTCTTGTCGCCAGCGGCTATGGGATCGTGATCTGTACCGATCTTCGCGGGCGTCTGCTCTGGGTGCGCAAGCAGCCCTGGAGGTCCTTTGTCATGAGCTCGAAATGGTATCTGAACCACCCCGTGCGTCCTCTATTCGTAGACGGTCATGTCCTGATTTCCCAGCCCGCGGATGAGTCGGTCGCCAGTCTTCGGACCGATACGGGCCGCCTGCGCTGGAAGGCTCCTGTCCAGGAGCTTCGCCAGATCCTGGGAATTGCAGATGGCAAGGTCATCGTGTCCGCTACCGGGCGCCTCGTGGCGTTGTCACTTGAAGATGGGAGGGTTGTCTGGGAGCAGCAGCATGGCGCCTCCCGCGGATTTATGGTCAGTGGAGGTGACGGGGCCATCCTGTCTGTAGCTCCGGTCGTTCGGGACAATGCGATGAAGTCCGCTGGCTGGGGGACCCTCGGGCTGTTGTCCTGGATTGATGTAAAAGACGGCAGAAAGCTGGCTTCGTGGGTCGTAGATTTGAAGCTGGGGGCCGCCGCGAAGGGACTCCAGGCAGGACCGATGATCTCTACCCGGGATGGTATCCTGTTGCTCGCGGGTGAACACGACGGAGACAGCCGAAATATCTTCCGGCTGGTATCCAATGGCCGTAAGTTCAATTCGGTCAAGCCCAGCGGGGCGTTTGACTACTGGCTTCCGGGGACGACAAGCCTGAAGGCAGGTGTGGCGAGTACCTTCTTTCCGGGCTGGACTCTTCTTGAAAGGGAGCAGGTCGGGCTGGGCTCGTTCGTACGCGAGATCGATGGAGTCGGGGCGGTCTTCTTTGCCGATACAAAGGGCCAGGACGGGTCCTCGGGCATCCGGACCCAGTTGGGGCGGCTGGTGCAGGTTCCCGCCTCCGGCAAGCAGCGTTTGCGTCTAGAGCTTGGCAGCGAAGGCGCCACAGGCTGGACGGTTGAGGTCCGGGCGAATGGAGAGAGCCTCGTGCGAAATTTCATTCCTGAGGTGCCGCCGCCCTCGGGAAACCAGGAGGAGTATTCCTGGCTGGAGGACTCCGTTCCCCAGGCCGCCCGGGAACAGGGTGGCTGGGTGTGGGCGCGGAAGCCGGACCCGGTTCATTCCGGAGAACGTTCGCTGATGCTTACGGGCAAGGGGAGACAGGAGAGGTCGTTCAGGAACTCAACCTACTGGCTGGTCGCCGCTCCCGGTGACCAGCTGTTTGCCTGGGTGTGGATTGACCCGAAGGATCTCCCCAGGGTGATACAGCTGAAATTCGGCAGCGAAGCTCCGGCGGGGATGTTTGAGCACAGCGTTTTCTGGGGCGACCTGCAGGCTCTCGGGGAACCTCCTCCAGTGCCGACTCCTCGGCGGCTGGGTAATCTTCCTCCAGCAGGCCAGTGGGTTCGTCTGCAGATCGCGGCCGACAGTATGGGGGTCAAGCCCGGGACTGTTCTGCGGCAGATGGCTTTTTCGCAGGTGGATGGAACGGTCTACTACGACAAGGTCGGGATCCTCTCAAGATCTGTCCCCAAGGGTTTACCGCTAAAACTTCTCGGTCCCAGGCGCTGGACGAGCATCGAGGTAGACCTCTCACGATTTGCCGGCAAGCAGGTCTGGTTACGGGCGGGGCGCGTCACCGAGGGCGAGAAGAAAGGCCGCGAGCTGTGGAGCAAGCTGGAGCTCACGGAGTAGCCTCCCCGGGATTCAGTAGCAGATCAACTCGCGGGCCCGGGCGGCGATCTTGCCGGAGTCAGGGCGGAAGGCTTTCTCCAGGGGAGGGCTGTAGGGGACCGGCGTATCCGGGGCCGTCAGCCGGGCTGGAGGGGCGTCGAGCGCATCGAAGGCTTCCTCTGCGATGATCGCGGCCACCTCCGCACCGAAGCCGGCGGTGCGAACGGCCTCGTGCACGATGAGCGCGCGCGAGGTCTTGCGGACAGAGTCAAGAATCGCCTTCTTGTCCAGCGGGACGAGGGTTCGCAGGTCGATGACCTCGCAGCTGATGTTTTCCGCCCGGAGAGTGTCGGCCGCTTCGAGCGCTTCCCGGACCATGGCTCCGTAGGTGATGATGCTCAGGTCGGATCCCTCTCGCCGGATCGCCGCCTCGCCAAGCGGGGTGGCGTAGGTCTCCAGGGGAACCTCCATCTTCTCTCTGCGGTAGAGGTACTTGGGCTCGAAGAAGATCACGGGGTTCGGGTCCCGGATTGATGAGATCAGCAGGCCCTTTGCATCATGGGGTGTCGATGGAATGACGACCTTCAGGCCGGGGCAGTGAGCGAACCAGGCCTCTTTGCACTGGGAGTGAAAAGGTCCCCCGCAGGCGCCGCCGCCCCAGGGGGCGCGGATCACCAGGGAGAGCTTCGCTCCCCAGCGGTAATGGGAGGTCGCCGCGTATTGAACGATGGGGTCAAAACCAGTAGAGATGAAGTCCGCGAACTGGATCTCCACCACGGGCTTCAGCCCCATCATGGCCGCCCCGTTAGCCAGCCCGATGAAGGCCCACTCGCACATGGGGGTGTCGAGCACTCTGCGCCTGCCGAATTTTTCATAGAGTCCGGCGGTGGCCTTGAACGCTCCGCCGAATTCGCCGACGTCTTCTCCAAGGACGAATACGTTCTCGTCGCGCTCCATCTCCTGGTGGAGGGCCTGGTTGATCGATTCGAGATAGCTCAGCTCAGGCATCGGAGAAAACACCCTCCTCCAGGGTGGCGGCCTCTGGCCACGGACTCGCCTCGGCCCACTCAACGCCTTCTTCTGTCTCCGTTTCGATCCTGCCCTGCAGCTCGGCAAGCTTGCTCTCATCCAGCAGGCTGTTATTCTTGAGACGTTCGCGGAACAGGGAGATGGGGTCCCGTTCCTTCCAGCGCCTCAGCAGGTCGGGTGGTATGTAGTCGGCCGGGTCGTGCGCGGCGTGTCCCTTCAGGCGCAGGTTTTTACATTCGATGAGCGTGGGGCCATCTCCTGCCCGGGCGCGGTCGACGGCCTGCCGGGTCGCCTCCATCACGGCGATGACATCAGTTCCATCGATGGTGACCCCCGGTATTCCGTAGCCTTCGGCCCGGATGGACAGGTTTTCTACCAGGCATTGTTTCTCGACGGGAGTTGAGTAGGCGTACTGGTTGTTCTCCAGGATGAAGACGACGGGGGCCTTGAGGACAGCCGCGAGGTTGAGGGCCTCGTGGCAGCCACCCTCGGAGGAAGCTCCGTCGCCGAAGTAGGTCAGGGCGACCCTGTCCTCTTTTCTGTAGAGGAAGCTATAGGCTGCTCCCAGGGCGATCCCCATGGATTGGGGCAGGTGACTGACGTAGCCGAAAATCCGCAGCGAGATGTCACCAAGTCCGTGCGTGTTCACATCGCGTCCGCCGCTGGGGGCGCCCTGGCGTCCCATCGCCTGGGCGAAGATTCTCCCTGGTGACATTCCTCTTACCAGGTAGGCGCCGAGATCGCGGTGCATGGGAGCGATAGCGTCTCCCTCCTCCAGCAGGATAGCTGATCCCACAGAGATCGCCTCGTGCCCCTCCTGGGAGAAGATCCCGCCGGGAAAACGTCCCTGCTTGAAGAGCGCTTCGCAGCGGTCATCGATGCGGCGGGTCAGCATCATCCAGTAGAGGAGCTCGAGGAGCTTCTTGCCCGGAATTTTGTTTATTGAATCGGCGCTCATGTTCTCCGCCTGGTCAAAACAGTCTGGTACTCTACCTTTCCGGGCGGTGCAGAGAAGAAAAATATCCCATAGGGGCGGGGAGCCGTGATATGTTCATCGTGTTGAGAATACGC
>Ga0310124_10002558_pt1 | contig 12469 bp, 7 predicted proteins | sample CB11b_AW_Bot5_MG_FD_203507 | JGI IMG/M metagenome (GOLD analysis project Ga0310124, IMG submission 203507) | Marine microbial communities from Western Arctic Ocean, Canada - CB11b_AW_Bot5 | ecosystem: Environmental > Aquatic > Marine > Oceanic | place: Canada: Western Arctic Ocean | collected...
CTGAAGACCAAACCGGGCTCGATCACCCGCCAGCCCGGTCACCTGATCGACCTGATGGCGACCTTCCTGGACGTGACGAAGGCGAAGTACCCCCGCCGGGTCGGCGACCGCAAGATCGGCCCACTAGTAATGGGCCGCTCGCTGCTGCCAATCTTCGCAGGCGAGACTCGCGATCCTCACAAGTCACTCTACTTCCACTTCGGCACCGACCGCGCCCTGCGGCAGGGTCCCTGGAAACTGGTCTCGGCCAAGCGCGGACGCTGGGAGTTGTACAACATCGATCAGGACCGCACCGAGTTGAACGACCTGGCCACCGAGCATCCCGAACGGGTCGCCGCGATGGCCGGCGAGTGGTTCCGACTGGCCAAGGACGTCGACCGGCTGAAGGGCCGCCAGCTGGCGCCGGTCCGCAACCGCATCACCCCGCTGAACTTCCGCAAGAGCACCAAGTCGGGTGCCGTCGCAGCCAGGAAGAAGAAAAAGAAGCGGGCCGGGAAGAAGTCGAACAACCCGTAGCTGCGGTCGTGCAATGACGGGCGTCTCACCGACAGTGCCCCCAGATCTTCCGTCCGATCCAGGAGTGACACCGATGTCGTCGACACGCACCACGATCCTGCTGGTCCTGGCCGCCACCCTGGCCGGCGGAATCGTCTCCACGGCAACAGCCGGTTCGGCCGAGGACTGGGCCAGGATGCGGTCGATCGTTCCCCGGGGCTACGTCTGCCAGTTCACCGACAAGCCGCTCAGGATCGACGGTCGACTGGACGATGCGGCCTGGAAGTCTGCGGCGTGGACCGGGACGTTCATCGACATCGAGGGAGCCCGGAAGCCGAAACCGCGGTTCAGCACCCGCGCCAAGATGCTCTGGAACAAGACTCACTTCTACATCGCCGCCGACATGATCGAACCCCATGTCTGGGGCACCCTGACCAAGCACGACTCGGTCATCTTCCACGACAACGACTTCGAGGTGTTCATCGATCCCGACGGAGACACCCACCAGTACTACGAGTTCGAAATGAACGCCCTGAACACCGGGTGGGACCTGTTTCTGCCCAGGCCGTACAAGGACGGCGGCCGGGCGGACAACAGTTGGGAGATCCCGGGACTGAAAACCGCCGTCTCGGTCCGCGGCACGCTCAACGACCCCTCCGACACCGACGCGGGCTGGTCGGTCGAGATCGCGATCCCCTGGAAGGTGCTGGCCAAGTCCGCCAACCGGCCGTCTCCACCCCGATCCGGCGACCAATGGCGAGTGAACTTCTCGCGGGTCGAATGGAAGCACCTGGTCCAGGATGGCAAGTACAAGAAAGTGCCGAAGCTGCGCGAGGACAACTGGGTCTGGTCGCCGCAGGGGATCATCGACATGCACCGTCCCGAGATGTGGGGCTACGTGCAGTTCTCCGACGGCAAGACCGCCACCAGGTTCCGGACCGATCCCTCACGGTCCGCCCGGGTGGCCCTGATGAGTGTGTATCACCACCAGAAGTCATTCGTCCGCAAACACAAGAAGTGGGCCGGTTCACTGGAGGAACTGGGACTGGCCGGAAACAAGTGGAAGGGACTGGCCTCCCCTCCGAAGATCGAGCGGACTGAGTCCGGTTACAAGGCGACCGCTGCGATCAAGACCGCTGCCGGCCGGACCCGTCGCTTCCAGGTGCAGGCGGACTCGAAACTGAGGGAGATCGACTGACCCGACCGACGTCAGTTCTTTCCCAGCAAACAGAACACCCCGACCGCCAACAGGGCACCGAGAACCGGGCCGGCCACCGGGATCGCGGCATAGCCCCAGTCGCTGTCTCGCTTGCCGGGCACGGGCAACAGCTCGTGAGCAATTCGCGGACCCAGATCCCGCGCGGGGTTGATCGCATAGCCGGTGGTCCCGCCCAGCGAGAGACCGATGGCGAACACGACCAGGCCCACCTCCAGCGCCCCGATCGACCCCAGCCCGACCTTGACCGGCGATCCATCGGTGGAGACGAATTCGGCTGGAACGTGCATCAGCACGGCCAACACCAGCACCGCAGTCGCCAGTACCTCGCAGAGAAAATTCGTCGGCAACGTGCGGATTGCCGGGCCGGTGCAGAACGTCGCCAGCTTGGCATCGGCGTCTTCGGTCACCCGGTAGTGCGACCGGTAAAACAGGAAGACCAGCGAGGCTCCCAGCACGGCACCGATCATCTGGGCCGAGAGATATTCGGGCAGCTGCGACCACGTCATTTCGCCCACACCCGCCGCAGCCAGCCCGATCGACACTGCCGGATTGAGATGAGCGCCGCTGATTTTTCCCACGCACGCCACGGCGACAAACACGGCGAAGCCCCAGCCGGCACAGATCACGATCCATCCGGCGTCGTGACCCTTGGTCTCTTTCAGGACCACGTTGGCCACCACGCCGTTACCCAGCAGGATCAACAGCGCCGTGCCCACAAGCTCGGCCAGGAACACCTCCACGGCATCATTCTCCCCAGGACCAAATCGACAGCCGCGATACTAACCCGTCGGCTTCGTCCAGGACAAACTGACCGAACGGTCAACGCGAACCGCCGGTGGCGGTGCGATGGCCAGCCTGCCATCGTCCCGGTTCAACACGAGTTCACCCCCGGCCGGATGTGCTAGAATCGTGGACTCCGTTTTCGACACACTCGGCGGCATCATGCCACGCTTTGCTCCTCTGTTGGCCACCTGGGCACTGCTGACCACGCCGATCTTCGGCGCCGGTGTCGAGTTCCGGCGCGACGTGCGGCCGATCCTGGTCAAGCACTGCGTCGCCTGTCACGGAGCACGGAGCCGGAAAGCCAAGCTGAGACTCGACGCGGCAACTCTGATCCACAAGGGAGGTGAATCGGGAGCGGCGGTGGTCGCCAAGCAGCCGGCCAAGAGCCTGTTGCTGCAGCGGATCACCTCGAAAGACCCCGAACTGAGAATGCCCGCCGAGGCGAAACCGCTCTCGCAGAAGGAGATCGCCGTCATCCGGGCCTGGATTGTCCAGGGAGCGGCGGTGCCCGAAAACGAGACGATCCCCGCCGGTCCCGGAGATCACTGGGCCTGGAAGGCACCCCGGCGGTCCAAGCGACTGGCCGCCGACGGCAATGCCATCGATCTCTACTTCGATTCCCTGCACAGGCAGAAGGAAGTCACGCCCCGACCAATGGCCGGCCGCGAACACCTGCTCCGCCGCGTCTCGCTCGATCTGGTTGGTCTTCCGCCCACCCGCAAGCAACTCCACCAGTTCCTCTCCAACAGGTCCCCCGAGGCCTTCGCGAAGGTCGTCGACGGGCTGTTGAAAAGCCGTCACCACGGCGAGCGATGGGGGCGACACTGGATGGACATCTGGCGATACACCGATTGGTTCGGACTCGGCAAGGAAGTGAGATACAGCCAGAAGAGCATCTGGCGTTGGCGCGAGTGGATCGTCGAATCGCTCAACACCGACCTCGGTTACGACCGCATGATCGTCGACATGCTCGCCGCCGACGAAGTCGCCCCCGGGGACATCATGCGGCTTCGGGCCACAGGATTCCTCACCCGCAACTTCAATCTCTTCAACCGCAACTACTGGCTCGATGACGTGGTCGAGCACACCGCCAAGGCGTTCCTGGGCCTGACGTTGAACTGCTGTCGGTGTCACGACCACAAGTACGACCCGTTGAGCCAGGACGAGTACTACTCGTGGCGGGCTTTCTTCGAGCCCTACCAGGTCCGCCTCGATCCCCTCACTTCCAACACGTCACCCGACGCCCCCTCCGTCAGTCGCGTCTACGACGCCAAGCTCGACGCCAAGACCTTTCTCTTCATCCGGGGCGACGAGAAGAACATCGACAAGAACCGCGTGATTTCCCCGGTGATCCCCTCCCTGTTTGGGTCACTTCCCGATTCAACCGAGCTGGTCGATCTTCCGCCGCAGGCCTGGTACCCCGGCCTGCGTCCGGAGGTCATCGGGTCGCAGCACAAGGCCATCGCCGCCAGGATCGCGTCCGCCGGCAAACAGGCAACCGCCGACCAGGACAGGTTGAAGGCCCAGCAGGCCCGCCTCGCGACCCTCGGCGATGCAAAACAGATCAGGAACCTGTTCGACGACGAATTCAAGAAGGCACGACCCAAGGCCTGGCAGGCTGTCGGACCGGCCTGGACCATCACCGATGGTCATCTCCACAACCAGAACCTCGACGGCACGCAGGCCCGGTACGAGTGCCGGAAACTGCCGCCGCGCGATTTCGTCGCCACCTCGAAATTCCGGATCAACGGCGGTTCGACCCGTTCGATCGGACTCTGTTTCGACGTCGGCGATCCAGGCCAGTTCAACGTCTACGTCAGCCCCAGCGGTCAGCAGATCTCGCTCTACCAGCAGATCGACGGCAAGGAGAGCTACCCGGGCCGCGGCAAGCAGCAGGTCAACAACGGCGAGATCTACGAATTGACCGTCGCCGTCCGCGACCGACTGGTCAACGCCTGGGTCAACGGCCGGTTCCGCCTGGCGGTCAAGCTGCCGATTTCCCGACGGAGCGGCCGGCTGGCCGTTTCGACCTACCAGGCGACTGCCGACTTCTTCGGCTTCTCCTTTGCGGCCCTCGATCCCGACGTGACCCTGCACAAGGACCTGGCATCGGGCAAGGACTCGGTTCCGCCCAAGGGCGTGTTGACACGAGAGTCGTTGGTGAGATCGATCGACAACCTCAAGACCCGGCAACAATTCCACCTGCAGAACCTCGCGGTCCTGGAACTCGAAACCAGTTCACTGCTGTCCCGGGTGGCCGCCGAACGGGCACGCTTCGGACTCGATGATGTCGACGCGAAGCCGCTGGCGACCAAGGCGGCCGCCGACCAGCGACGTTACGAAATCGCTGCGGCCGAACTGGCGCTGGACCGGGCCAGGTCCGACCTGGCCGCGGGAGCTGCCGACGGCAAGGCCAAGACGAAACAGGCACTCAAGAAAGCCGTCGACGATGCCCGCAAGGCGGTCGAACAGAAAATCGCCGCCAAGCCCGGTTCCGACTACAAGCCGCTCGGCAAGCAGTTCCCCAAACGGTCGACCGGCCGTCGATCGGCGCTGGCCCGCTGGATCACCAGTCCCACCAATCCGCTCACCGCACGCGTCGCGGTCAATCACATCTGGACCCGGCACTTCGGTCAGCCGCTGGTCGATTCGATGTTCGACTTCGGCACGCGGACCGTCCGCCCGGAACACCTCGAACTGCTCGATCACCTGGCCACCGGGTTCATTGCCGGTGGCTGGAGCATGAAGGACCTGCACCGGGTGATCGCGACCTCGCGGGCCTACCAACGCGAGTCGAAGATCGACGACGCCGACCCCGCCGAAACCACCGACCCCGACAACCGGCTCTATCGCCGGGTGCCGGTCCGGCGAATGGAGGGTGAGGTGATGCGGGACAGCCTGCTGGCACTCTCGGGAAAACTCGACGCCACCGTCGGCGGAACGGTCTTTCCGAGTGCCGGGGCTGAGAGCGGAATGCGTCGGACGATCTACTACCGTTACGCCCGCGACGACAAGTACAAGATGCTCGAATCGTTCGACCCGGCCGGTGTCGAGGAGTGCTACCGGCGGCACGAGACGATTGCTCCGCAGCAGTCCCTGGCGCTGTCAAACAGCCGCCTGGTGCAGACCCTGTCCGGGGCCATCGGCGAGCGGCTGACTACCGAATCGCACCCGGAATTCGTCAACGCCGCTTACGAGACGATTCTCGGTCGAGCCCCCTCGACCAACGAACGGTCGATTACCATCAAGGCGTGCGAGACCCTGGTGGGCCAGTTGATCAAGCAGGGACTCGAGGCGACCGCAGCCCGACGCAGGGCACACGGTCACGTGGCACACGTCCTGGTCATGCACAACGACTTCCTGGTCATTCGCTGAAAGGTCCGTTCCGGATGGCAACCTTCCCGAATCAAGCAACCCGACGCGAGTTGCTGAGTTGGAGCGGCATGAGCCTGGCCGGTGTCGCGCTGGACGCGATGATCAGTCGTGACCTGCAGGGCGAAACAGGGACCCCGCCACACGGTGCCGACCCCGAGGGACGTCCGCACTTCACACCGCGGGCCAAGTCGGTGATCTGGCTGATGATGCGAGGCGGGGCGAGTCACCACGAGGGATTCGATCCCAAGCCGGCACTCGATCGATACGCCGGCAAGACCCTGGCCGAAACGCCCTTCCTCGACCATGTGACCAAGTCGGCTTATTACCGCAACGTCAAGGAGCAGGTGCTCAACAACGTCATCAAGACCGACAAGGCCCGCATCCTGCCGCTGCAGAAGGGGTACCGGCAGTGCGGCGAGAGCGGAATCGAGGTCAGCGACTGGTGGCCTCACACTCGTGAACTGGTCGACGACATGGCCGTGGTCCGCTCGATGTGGACCACCGACAACAACCACGGAGCCCAGCTGCAGTTCCTCTCGGGTCGACACATGCTCGACGGCTGTGTTCCCACCGTCGGAGCCTGGATCCACTACGGCCTCGGCTCGCTCAGTGACAACCTGCCCCAGTTCCTCTCGATCGGCGACCGGGGGATGGAGTCGCAGTGTGCCGGCGGCACCGATGCCCAGTACCTCGGACCCGAGCACGAGGGGATCTGGCTGACCGTCGATCCGAAAAACCCTCTTCCGTACGCCAACAGCGCCCAGGCCGTCAGCGGCCCGGTCCGCTCGATCAAGCGGGACCTGCTCACACGGCTGCAGGCGCAAACAGCCAGCGAGTACGCGGGCGACGAGAAACTGAGAGCCCGGATCAAGGCGTACGACCTGGCCTTCCGCATGCAGACGGCGATCCCTGACATCATGAACCTCGACAGCGAGACCAAGCACACACACGCGCTGTACGGGCTCGACAACTCAACCACCCGACGTTTCGGCCAGCAGTTGCTGGCCACTCGGCGGCTTGTCGAAAAGGGCGTGCGATTCGTCCAGGTGTTTCACGGTGGCGGAGCCGCCGGAGCCTGGGACGCCCACTCCAACCTGATCGGGAACCACAATCGCATGTGTGGACAGGCCGACAAGCCGATCGCCGGGCTGCTGCGCGATCTCAAGCAACGCGGGATGCTCGAAGACACCGTCGTGGTCTGGACCAGCGAATTCGGACGCACTCCCGGTGTCCAGGGCAAGAACGGCCGCGATCACCACAATTACGGGTTTTCGATCTGGATGGCCGGCGGCGGCATCAAGGGCGGTGTCGTCCACGGTGCGACCGACGAACTGGGATTCCATGCCGTCGAGAACCGGCACTACGTGACCGATGTCCACGCCACGCTGTTTCGCCTGCTGGGACTCGATGCCCGCCGGCTCGAAATCCCCGGCCGGAAACGACTCGAGATCGACTTCGGAGCAGCGATCGACGACATCATCGCCTGATCGTCGCGATGACGCGCCTCGCCGGAAACCGGACCACGAACAATGTCGCAGGACCACGAACACCAACCCCAGGGCAGCGAATACACTGGGCAATTGGACCAGTGGCAACCTGTCGCCCGCGAACAGGGCGATGCAACAGGTGGTGTGATCCCCTACAAGAACGGCCCCGCCCTGGCCGCGTACTATCTCGGGATCTTCTCGTTGCTCCCCTGCGCCGGCCTGCTCCTGGCGATCCCAGCCCTGATCTTCGGCATCATCGGCCTGAAAAGACGTCGCGAAAACCCCGTGGTCAAGGGTTCGGTGCATGCCTGGATCGGGATCATCATGGGCGGACTCTTCACCATTATCTGGGGCGGCCTCATCATCTATTTCGTGGTCGGCACCTACATCACAACGGTCAAATTCTAGAAGCGATGCCGACGGGTTTGCCGCGACATCGCCAGCCAATTGGTTCCGTGTGCTCAACATGTCCCGGGTTCTTCGTTCACTCGCCGGCCTGTGGTTGGTCCTGGCGACCGCCACACCGCCACCGGGATTCGCCGACGAGCCGAAGACGTTGCCGGGTTCCAAGCCGCTGACCACCACCCGGCCACTGGTCGACGTGATGGTCGAGGGCATCAACAGGTTCTGCCTCCGCGAACTGGCCGCCTCGCCCGATCGCCGCCGCCGAAAGTGGCCGAACACTTTTCCCGTGGCGGGCGAATCGGCCACGACGGTTCAACGAAAACTCGCCCTGCTGCGAAATCGCCTGCGACAGCGAACCGGCATCGTCGATCGACGTCTCACCACCGCTCCCGACCAACACCAGAACTTTCAACGCCCCAGGCATTCCGGTGACCTGGCACACACCGACGACTGCTCGGTCAACACGGTCCGCTGGAAGGTACTCGACGGGGTCACTGCCGAGGGGCTGCTGATCGTGCCCCGCAGGATCCGGGCCTGCGTCGTGGCGATCCCCGACGCCGATTGGACACCCGAGCAATTCTGCGGGATCGACAACGGGGTGCCCGCATCGGCGCAACTGCCTCGACGCCTGGCCGCCGCCGGTTGCCTGGTGGTGGTTCCACTGCTGATCAATCGCGACGACGAGTTCTCGGGACATCCCGACGTGGCCTACACCAACCAGCCGCACCGCGAGTTCATCTATCGACAGGCCTTCGAGATGGGCCGGCACGTGATCGGCTACGAGGTGCAGAAGGTGCTGGCGGCCGTCGACCTGGTGGGTCGGTTCGAGGGGGGGCGGCTGAAGACACTGCCGGTCGGCATTGCCGGTGTCGGCGAGGGCGGACTGCTGGCGCTGTACTCGGCCGCGCTGGATCCCCGCGTCGCCTCGACACTCGTCTGCGGCTACTTCGAACAGCGAGAGGCCATCTGGCGCGAGCCGATCTACCGCAACGTGTTCGGACTGCTCGAAGATTTTGGCGACGCCGAACTCGTCGGCCTGATCGCGCCCCGTCGCCTGGTGATCGAACCGTGCCGGGTCCCCGGTGTCGACGGCCCACCGGCCGTGCGACCAGGGCGACGCACCACCGCCGCTCCGGGGCGGATTCTCGTGCAACGGGACGAATCGGTGCGTGCGGAATTCGAGCGGTCGCGTGAGCTGTCGAAACAGTGGGATGCCGATTCGTTCAGCCACCTGGTCCGGGACGATCGCTTTGCCGAACGGGACGCCGGATCGACCGTGGCGATCAAGTTGTTTGCGTCCGGACTGGGACTGGCGGCGACTTTCGGAGAATCCCCGCCCGTTTGGCAACTCGGACCGGTGGCGAACCGGCCGACAGCCCGCGAACAACGCAACAGGCAGAAACGGCAGTTCGACCAGTTGCAGACCCGGGTCCAGTCGCTGATGCGGCAGAGTCCACAGGTGCTGGACCGGACGTGGTCCAGCACAGCGACATCGGTGAAGACATGGAACGCGACCGGCGAGAGGCAACGCAGGAGGGTCTACGACGAGCTGATCGGTAGATTGCCCGATCGCCCGCTGCCGGCCAATCCCCGCTCGCGACTCGTCCTGGACCACCCGAAATACCGGGGCTACGAGGTGATGCTTGACGTCTTCCCCGACGTGATCGCCTCGGGATTGCTGCTGCTGCCCCGCGATCAGAAACCCGGCCAGAGACGGCCGGTGGTCGTCTGCCAGCATGGACTCGAGGGCACCGCGATGGACACCGTCTCACGTGACCCGCGGGCATTTCGATTCTACAAGGCCTTCGCCGAAGAACTCTGCCTGCGAGGATTTGTCGTCTACTCGCCCCAGAACCCCTACCACGGCCGTGACCGGTTCCGGGTCATCCAGCGCAAGTCCAACCCACTGGGCCGCACGCTCTACAGCTACATCATTCCCCAGCACGAACAGACACTGCGGTGGCTGGCGACACTGCCGCAGGTCGACCCGCGTCGGATCGCCTTCTACGGACTCTCCTACGGCGGGAAGACCGCGATGCGGGTTCCACCCTTTGTCCGCGAATACTCTCTGGCGATCTGCTCGGCCGACTTCACCAACTGGATCCGCTCGATCGCCGGCAACGACACCCGCTACAACTACATCTTCACGAGCGAGTACGAGATCCCCGAATGGAACATGGGCCACGTGGCCGGCTACGCCGAGTTGGCGATGCTGATGACACCGCGTCCGTTCATGGTCGAGCAGGGCCGACTCGACGGCGGAGCACCTCCCGAGTGGGTCGCCGACGAGTTCGCCAGGTTTCGACGCCATTACGACAAGCTGGGGATCGGATCGCGTGCCGAGATCGAGTTCTTCGACGGGCCGCATACAATCAACGGGGTCGGAACCTACCGGTTCCTGCGACGCCATCTCGATTGGCCCGACAAAACACCGTAGTGGAATTTCACCGGAGACCACCGGACATGGATCCGCTTCCCCTGAACGAACTGTCCTCCGACGAGGAACACGTGATTCTCCGCAAGGGCACCGAGCGGCCGTTCTCCGGCGAATACACCGACCTGAAGGACCCGGGCACCTTCGTCTGCCGCCAGTGCCACGCTCCGCTGTATCGGTCGGACGACAAGTTCGAGAGTCACTGCGGCTGGCCGAGTTTCGACGATGAGGTTCCCGAGGCGGTCGTCCACGAGACCGACGCCGACGGGACGAGAACCGAAATCCTCTGCCGCCGCTGTGGCGGACACCTCGGCCACGTCTTTCTCGGCGAGAGCTTCACGGACAAGAACACCCGCCACTGCGTCAACTCGATCTCGATGCACTTCATCCCCTCCGACGACTCCCTGCCACCGTTGCTCGGAGCCGACCCCGACTGAGCACCACCCAACTTGCCGGCAGCCGGGTCAACCGACCAGCAGGACCGGCCGCGACCACTGGGCACCAAGACAGCCGGCCAGGTCGTCCCGACTGGTCTCGGGGAACCACCAGCGCCATCGTGTCGGATTCTCCCACGACGGCCGTCTCCCTCACCGCCCATTCGATTGGTGTCACCTCCGCAACCGACAGCACCGTGTTCAGACACCCCAGCGCGTGGAAGATCGGACGAGGGTTGCAGAGCGGATCGAGCAGCCCGTTGCAGATGTCCATCGTTCGGTCCATGTCGACCAGCGGACCGACAAACAGCCGCGAACCGGTGACCCCGGCGGTTGCCAACAGCCACATCACCGCCGACGTGGCCGACTCGAGATCGTCGTGACCATCGAGTTCCAGTTGCCAATCGACACCCCGGATCGCCTCGAGACCCATGACCCGGTGCATTTCGGCCAGGCCATCGACCGGCGGCCGGCCCGGGACCAGGCGGCAGGCCACCCGATCAAGTCCGACACCGGCTCCGGACAGCACCCGGTCAAGGTCTTCGAGATCGGCGATGCGGAACCCGGTCCTGGTCCGGGGATGTTGCTTGCCGGGAACCTGTTCCCCGGGGACAACGGCTGAAAGCGATTGGGAGACTCCGGCGGCCTGCAACTGTCCCAGCACGTCGAGCTGCGAGTCGGTGGGTCGGTCGACACCCGGCAGCTGCCATTCCCATGTGTCGACTTCTCCGGCGTGCCGCTCGACCAGTTCCCTCACGGCCAGCGTTCCGTCCCACAGCGCCGTGGCGATGACATTCACCCGTTCGCTCCTCAGGATCTCGAGACGGCGAGCCAGGAACGGGTCGTCGAGATCTCCCGCCGGCACCCGCACGGCTCGTGCACCCAGTTCGAGACAGGCCAGGGCGGGGTAGTCGTTTCGGACCCTCTGGCGGATCGCCGATGGCCACGCCCGAGGGATCTCGGTTCTTGTGCTCAACGGATGGGCCAGGGACAGTCCGAGCCGTGACCCGGGCAGCGTGGCGGAGGTCCGGGTCACCAGTGTGTGCCAGTGCGAATCGGAAGGCCGGTCGGTCGGGATGCAGCCCCCGGTTCGCAGCCAGTGCAGATCGATCCCATCGCCGCGAACGCGAGCCAGCAGGAAACCCAGTTTCGCCGCGTCGTCACGGCCCTGGTCCGGTGGTGGAGCCGAGATGAACAGGTGGCTGAAACCGGGACGGGTGAACGAGGTTGAGCCGAGGATACGGAAACGTGTCGAGCCGATCCTGTCGAAGAAGCCGAAATGCACGTGAGCGGCCAGCAGCAGTTCGACATCGTGGCGGGCCAGCAGTTCGATCAGCCAGCCACGGTCCGGCTCGGCGATGTTGTCGTAATGACCCAGGCTCGGTTCATCCGAAACGTCGAGATAAGGCGGCAGGTGCAGCATCACCACCAGTCGACGGTCCGGGTGGTCGGCCAGTTCCTGTTCGGCCCACCGTCGCTGGGTGGCGGCTTCGGGCAGGTCGGTGTTCATGATCTGAGAATTGAGCACCACGACGTGCAGAGGACCCAGGTCGAGACCGTACCACGAGGGGCCCAGCAGCCGGTGAAAGTCGTCCAGCGACTCGGCGGTCACCGGACGAGTCGGCATCGTCGGATCCGGCTTGTCACCGATATCGTGATTTCCCGCCACGACGTGAGGCGAGATGCCGTGATGGGAAAACTGTTCGATCGCCGACGTCATGGCCCGGGAGAAATCCGCGGTGCCGGGGAATTCCTGCACCAGGTCACCCAGGTGAAAAACGTGCGGACACTCCAGAGACGCCACCTGTTCCCAGGCCGACGCGGCCCTCTCGGTCTG
>Ga0310124_10002560_pt1 | contig 12464 bp, 8 predicted proteins | sample CB11b_AW_Bot5_MG_FD_203507 | JGI IMG/M metagenome (GOLD analysis project Ga0310124, IMG submission 203507) | Marine microbial communities from Western Arctic Ocean, Canada - CB11b_AW_Bot5 | ecosystem: Environmental > Aquatic > Marine > Oceanic | place: Canada: Western Arctic Ocean | collected...
TAGGCCTAGCCCGCCTGCGGCGGGTTGAAGGGACTGGCTCACCCGCCCGTGGCGGGGGGTGCCTGTCCCCTTCTCTCACTCGCTGTTGGCAACCGGGACAGGCACCCCGCCACGGGCGGGCGAGCCAGTCCCTGCACCTCGTCGGGGCGACACCGGGCTGCTAGATGTGGTCGCACTCGGTGAACCAGGCCACGTCGCGGCTGTAGGCGTCGTCCCAGGGCGCCGTGGAGGTCAACGGGCAGATCATCGTCATCTCTATGGACCGCCCGGTGACCTCGAAACAACCCGCAATCGCCTCGGACTTCGGCAACCAGCCGCCGATCCGGGCCCTACCCAGTTCGGCCGACCAGCCCAGCAGCGTCTCCCAGAACGCACGTTCCTCGCCGGAGTGCACCACACCCCAATCGAAGACCCGCGTCTCGGTATCGCTCGGCTTCAACTGTATGTACCCCGTCGGCCCCTCGGCACCCGCGGCTATCCACCAGTACCACTCGTGCTCGGGATACCGCCCCCGCACCCAATCCCAGTAGACCGTGTCGCGTTCGATCCAAATGCTTCGCGAGGACTGCGCCGCGACATACATTTCGGCCAGTTCCGCGGCCGACTCGTCCGGGTGAAACCGCTCAAACCGACCTCCGATCGGCTGGTCTCCAACACGTGGCACCGCCCACGCATAGTGAGAATCGCACAACCGGTACCCGGTCGCCGCGTAGTATTCGGGCTTGATGTCCGAGTAGAGCAATCCGAACTGTGTGCCGGCGGCCAGTTGCTGTTGCTCGACGGTATCAAGCAGCGTCCTGGCGTAGCCGTTTCGCCGGAATTCCGGTGGAGTGTGAACTGCTCCGATCGCATAGCCCGGCCACGACGCTCCGGCGGCCTTCAGCACGATCGGGTAGGCCCCCAGCGACGTCGCCACGGTCCCATCGATACACCCGACCCACCATGTGGCCCGGGCGTGCTGCACCGATTGCAGCCGCCACGCTACGTACTCCTCAACAGACCGCTCGTCACCCCAGCACTCGTATACGTTTCTGAACGCGACGGCACGCTCGGTGTCATTGGCGATGTGGCAGTCGAGTCGCGAATCGATGGGCTGAGTGGACATGCTGTCGATTGTGCTGGCGGTTGCGGTCGGTATGTTGAGAGGCCGCCATACTGACCTTGCAGCGGCGCGGCTTCAAGCCGCCCACCTGCCCAAACACCCACTGCCCCCCGGGACAGCCACCAACACAAGGGCCAAAGAGATGTCCAAGCCATACTCGATCAATAACTCCGCAGCCGTCGACCTGGTGACCCGGCTGATGGCGATTCCGGGCAAGAGTGGCTTGGAGGGTGAGGTGGCCGAGGCGATTACCAGTCGGCTGCGTGATGCCGGAGTCCCGGCCGCCGCGATAAGTCACGACGCGGCCAACTGCCGCAGTCCGCTGGGAGGTGAAATCGGCAACCTGATCGTCAAGCTGCCGGGCACGCTGCGAGCCCCCCGCCGGCTGATGATGGCTCACATCGATACCGTGCCGCTGTGTGTCGGCTGCCGGCCGGTGCGGCGTGGACCTCTGATCGAATCCCGCGACGCCGACACCGCCCTGGGCGGCGACGACCGGGCCGGCGCCAGCGTCATCCTGAACGCGGTGCTGGAAATCCTGCGGCAGGACCTGCCCCACCCGCCGCTGACCCTGTTCTTCCCGATCCAGGAGGAAGTCGGACTCTACGGAGCCCGACATGTCAGCCTCTCGCGACTCGGCAAACCCCGCCAGGGTTTCAACTGGGACGGGGGCCCGCCGGGCCTGGCCGTCATCGGAGCCACTGGTGACTACAGCATCGACGTCACGATCGAGGGCGTGGCCAGCCATGCGGGAGGCCACCCCGAGGACGGCATCAGCGCGATCGCCGTGGCGAGCCGGGCGATCGCCGACCTGACCGAAAACGGCTGGCACGGCCTGATCGAAAAAGGACGCAACCGTGGCACCAGCAACGTCGGCATCATCAACGGCGGCGACGCCACCAACGTCGTCACCCCACGGCTGACGCTGAAGGCCGAGGCACGCAGCCATGACCCGAAGTTCCGGAAACGGATCGTCGAGGAGTTCAAGAAGGCCTTCCAACGCGCCGCGGCCGGCATCCGTAACACCGCCAGAGAAACCGCCGGTGTTCGCTTCGAGGCCCAGCTGAAATACGACTCGTTTGTGCTCTCGGACAAGGAACCGTGCGTGCAAACGGCACTGGCGGCCGTCGCAGCTGTTGGTCTGGAGCCCGGTGTGCGGATCTCCAATGGAGGCCTCGATGCCAACTGGATGGTCGCTCATGGAATCCCCACCGTCACGCTCGGATGCGGACAACAGGATATCCACACCGTCAACGAGTCGTTGCATGTCGAAAGCTACCTGCAGGCATGCCGAATCGGGCTGCAACTGGCCACCGGAGCCGGCTGAGAGAATCGGCCAACATCGGTTCGCAACATTGCCCTGTGGGGTTGCTATTCTCGACCCATACGGCCGCAGCTAGAATGCCGCAGGTTTTTCGCCTCGACCCCCCGTCCCCGACCCCCCGTCCCCGACCCCCCGTCCCCGACCCCCCGTCCCCGACCCCCCGTCCCCGACCCCCCGACCCCGACCCCCAGTGTCCGCTCAAACGATGACCGCTGAAGAGACCCTGGCCCGCTTCGGCCCCGTGATCGAGACGGCGCTGCTGGAGGCGTTGCCCTCGACCCAGGACACTCCCGCCTCGCTCCTGGACGCGATGCACTACAGCCTGATCGCCGGCGGCAAGCGGCTGCGGCCGGCCCTGGTGTTGCTGGCCGCTGAAGCCTGTGGAGCCGACCCGCGCGACGCATTGCCGGCCGCCTGTGCCGTGGAAATGATCCACACCTACTCGCTGATCCACGACGACCTGCCGGCCATGGACGACGACCAGCTCCGCCGCGGCCAACCGACCAATCACGTCGTGTATGGAGACGCGATGGCGATCCTGGCCGGAGACGCCTTGCAGAGCCGGGCGTTTGAAATCCTCGCCGGCGAACTCCCCGACCCGGCCGTCGCCGCCGAGTGCTGCCGAGTGCTCGCCTCGGCCGCCGGCTGCGAGGGCATGGTCGCAGGACAGGTGGCCGACCTGTCCGTCACCGATACCTCCCCGGATACCGATCCCAGCCCCGTCGAAACACTCGCCAACATCCACCGCCGCAAGACCGCTCGACTGCTCGCCGCCAGCCTCGAACTGGGAGCCACCGTCGCCGGGGCACCCGATGAGCTCCGCGGGTGCTTGGTCGAGTTCGGACAGCAGATCGGCCTCGCCTTCCAGGTGGCCGACGACCTGCTCGATGTCGAAGGCAACAGCAGCCTGATGGGCAAGTCGCAGGGTCGAGACGCCGAGTTGGGCAAGTGGACCTACCCGGCACTGGTCGGGATCGAACACAGCCGTACGATGGCCAGGACCTGCATCGATTCGGCCCAGGCGGCCATCTCTGTGCTGGGAGACGCGGGGGAATCGTTGAGGGTGCTGGCCGAGTTCGTCATCGAGAGGGATCATTGATGAGCGAACTCGAACTGCTGCCGGGGCTCGAATCGCCGGCACAACTGAGCGAGTACACCGACGAGCAGCTGCTGCAGCTGGCCGCGGAGATCCGCGAGGTGCTTTGCACGGTCGTCTCGGACCGCACCGCTCACTTCGCCAGCAATCTCGGAGTGGTCGAGCTGGCGATCGCCCTGCACCTGGTCTTCGACTTCGACCGCGACCGGTTGATCTGGGACACCGGGCACCAGGTCTACCCCCACAAGTTGCTCACCGGACGCTATGCCGAATTCCAGACGATGCGGCAACGCGGCGGGCTGATGGGGTACCCCAATCCCAATGAGAGCGACTTCGATCTGTTCATGACCGGCCACGCCGGAGCGAGTGTCTCGAGCGTGCTGGGGCTCAAGGCCGGAGACGACCTGCTGGGCGAGGGCGACCGCAAGGCGGTGGCGGTGATCGGCGACGGGGCCCTGCCCTCGGGGATCGTATTCGAAGCCTTCAACAACGCCGCCGGACTCGACAAGGACGTGCTCGTCATCCTCAACGACAACGAGATGGGCATCTGCCCACGTGTCGGTGGGCTGGCCTCCACGCTCGACAAGGCCCGCACCGCACCGTTTTATGACGGGCTGAAACGCGACGTGCAGGCCTTCCTCAACAAGGTCCCCCTCGTCGGGCAACCGGTCGAAAACGTCCTCGGCGGACTCAAGGATGCCTTCAAGGCGTTCCTGCACGGAGGAATGCTCTTCGAAGAACTCGGCTTCCGCTACATCGGACCCGTCGACGGACACGACCTGTTCGCGCTCCGCCGATACCTCGATATGGTCAAGAACGTCAGCGGCCCGGTGCTGCTGCACGTCTTCACCGAAAAGGGGCACGGCTTCCAACCGGCTACCCAGGACCCCGTCAAGTTCCATACTCCCGCCCCGTTCCAGCGGTCTGATGACAACGAGGTGATCGCGGTCCCCTCGGCCTCGGCCCCCGCCTACACCAACGTCGTCAGCGACGCGATTCATGCCGCGATGAAGGCCGACCCGAAGGTGGTCGTGCTGACCGCCGCGATGTGTGCCGGGAACAAGCTGGATCGGGTCCGCGAGGACTTCCCGGACCGGTTCTTCGACACGGGGATCTGCGAAGCACACGCGGTGGCCTTCGCGGCCGGGATGGCCAAGGCCGGCCTGAAACCGATCGCCGCCATCTACAGCACGTTCCTGCAACGCAGCTTCGACCAGATCTTCCAGGAAGTCGCCCTGCAGGGACTGCCGGTCACCTTCTGCCTGGACCGCTCGGGACTCTGTGGACCCGATGGACCCACCCACCACGGCGTCTTCGACCTCTCCTACCTCAGGCCCTTCCCCGGCATGACCGTGATGGCACCGGGAGACTCGCACGACGTCGTGCCGATGCTCGACTTCGCCCTGCAGCACGACGGACCGGTTGCCATCAGGTATCCCAAGACGGCGATCGAGACCATCGAACGCTCGCCAACAAGCGTGAGGCTGGGAACCAGCGAGCGGATTCGTGAAGGCCGCGACGGGGTCTTCCTGGCCTGCGGCAGCCTGCTGGGAAACTGCGTCGCGGCGGCGGATCGATTGGCCGAAGAACACGGGATCGACGCCGGCGTCATCAACGCCCGCTTCGTCAAACCGCTCGATACCGACATGCTCGAACGGGTGTTCAACGAGACCGGGTTCGTGATCACCGTCGAGGAAAACGTGCTGGCGGGGGGATTCGGCTCCGCCGTCCTCGAAGCCGCCGCCGACGCGGGACTCGATACACGACGCGTGCACCGATGTGGACTGCCCGATGAGTTTGTCGAACTCGGAGAACGCGGCGAACTGCTGCAGCTACACGGACTCGATGTCGACGGCCTGGTCCAAGCCGCCCGCTCACGCACCGCCACACCCGCCACACTCGTCGACGACTGACACGCCTGACGTCGAGACTCAACGATCCAGGGAGGGATCGATGATGAGACACCCGACAATTCGCCCTGCTCTGCTGCTGCTGCTGCTGCTGTTGGGACCGGCCACCGCCGGCCTGGCCCAGGAAACCCCCAAGCCCTCAGCAGACGCCCAGCTCGATCCCGACAAGCCCACGGTTCGCCTGGTCGAGGATCCTCGGGCCGAACGGTTGCTCGAGGTGACCGTGAGCCTGGAGGTGAAGGGTCGCCTGCTGGCCCCGGTGGGAATCGACCGCGTGGTGCCGCTGCCGCTTTTAGCCACTGCCCGGCTGGCGTGGCAGATGCGACGGCTGAAACCGGTCGGAGACTTCCATGGATCGCTGCGGGCGGTCCGCAGCTTCCAGACGGCGGTCTCGAGTGTCCGGGTCGATCGGCGGACAACCGAGTCGTCGCTGAGTCCGTCACGGCGGACGATCGTTTCCGAGGGGACCCCGTCGGGACTGCGACACTACTCGCTCGAAGGACCGCTCAGCGGCGATGAAATCGAATTGCTCGACTTCCCGGCCGACCCGCTGGCGCTGCTGGGACTGCTGCCGCTGGGACAGGTGCCTCATGACCACTCCTGGACACCGGGCCGCTGGACCCTGCCCCTGGTCACCGGCCTCGATGCCGTCACCGGTGGCACGCTCAAGGGACGACTCGTCAAGGTCACCGACACGACCGCCGAGGCCCTGATCGAGGGGACCGCGGATGGTGCCGCCGGGGGAGCACGCTCGAAAGTGACCTTCAGCGGAACGCTGCTGTTTGATCACCGACTCGGATTCCTCAAGCAGGCCCGGATCACGATCGAGGAGCACCGGCAGGCCGGACCGGTCAGCCCGGGGCTGCAAGTCGTGGCACAGGTCCGCATCGATCGCAAACCGGTGACCGGCAGCGTGAGACTGCAGCCGCAGATCGTGGACATCTGCCCGAAACGGCCGACCGCAGCCCGGCTGCAGCTGACGCTTCAGACCCCCGGCCGAGGCCGACTGCGGCACGACCGCAACTGGCACATCTTTCACCAGACACCCGACGTGGCCATCCTCCGCAGGCTCGAAAACGGCCAGCTCATCGCACAGTGCAACCTCTCGAAAGCTCCCAAACTGACCGCCGGGAAGATGACCCCTCGAGACGAGTTCCTGCGCGATGTGAAAGCGGCATTGGGACCGCGGTTGCGTGAACTCGTTTCGGTCGAACCGCTGCGGTCCCGTGCCACGCCCACCGCGGGGCGCGGCTGGCGGGTCACCGCCACCGGAATCGACCACGGGCTGCCGATGCACTGGTTCTACTACCTCTGCACACATCCCTCCGGCCGACAACTCTCGCTGGTCTTCGCCGTCGAGACCGACCGGATCAAGGCCTGGCGGAACCGCGATCGCAGTATCGTCTCGCAACTCGAAATCGACCCGCCGCGGACCCGGGCGGCCGGTCGCTGAGAAGGTCTCGGCCCGCAAGGCAGCTCCGCTGGGGTCGCCGGAGGGGGCCCGACGATCTGTCACCTTGTCCGGTGTGTGGGGATGAGATACCATCCGCGAAGAGATTGGAGGCTCGGCCGGAAATCGACCACGACTGCCTCGCGGACCGAGGTGCCACTCCGGCAGGCACCACCTGGTAATTCGCGCACCTGAAACGACTGGAAACCTGGATGTTCAAGTCAACATGGCGAGTGGCCGCGACCTGTTTCCTGGGCCTGCTGCTGCTGGCCGGAGGGACGATCTGTGCCCAGCAGTTCGACCCGACCCCCGACGACCAGAAGGCGACCCAGATGGTTTGCCAACTGGTCCACCGCTTCCACATCAGCCAGAAGAAGATCGACGACGACATCTCCAGGAAGACTCTCAAACGCTACATCGAATCGGTTGACCCGTTGAAGTTGTACTTCGTCAAGAAAGACATCAAGGGGTTCAAGAAGTTCGAGACGAAGCTCGACGAGCAGTTGCTGAAGGGGGACGTGAAGTTCGCCTTTACCGTTCACCAGGCGTATCTCGAGAGAGTCCGTCGACAGTCCAAGCTGGCCGCGAAGTACATCGTGGCCGAGCACGACTTCACCCTCGACGAGGTCCGCATCGCCAACCCCGAATTCCTCGATTGGTGCAGCTCGGCCGAAGAACTCAACGAACGCTGGCGGAAACGGATCAAGGCCGAGCTGCTCGGTAAGATTCTCGATGACACCAAGCTGCCCGAGGCCCGCAAGCAACTCGGCAAACGCTACGTCAACGTGCTGCGATTCGCCGAGCAGACCGATCGGTCCGAGGTGCTGCAGAGGTACCTCTCGTCGATGACACACAGTTTCGATCCGCACTCCAGCTACATGTCTCCTGAGACCCGCGAGGACTTCGACATCAGCATGCGGCTGAGATTGCAGGGGATCGGGGCGGCGCTCAGCAGCGAGGACGGATTCACCGTCGTCCGCAAGATCGTCTCCGGCGGGGCCGCCGACAAGGACGGCAGGCTGCAGCCGGGTGACAAGATTATCGGTGTCGGCCAGCAGAAGGGCGACATCGTGGACATTGTCGAGATGAAACTCAGCCGCGTCGTTCGGCTGATCCGCGGCAAGAAGGGCACCAAGGTGCGGCTGCAGGTCAAGACCGCCAAGACCAGCGAGACGAAGATCTATAAACTGACCCGACAGATCATCGAGCTGAAGCAGTCGGGCGTCACCTCGGTCATCATCGACGCCGGCAAACGGATCAAAGGAGCCCGGGGTCGGATCGGCGTGATCAACATGCCGTCGTTCTACCGCGACTTCGACGCCGAACGCCGCGGAGTCGCAGATTTCCGCAGCTCGGCTCGAGACGTCCGCACGGCACTCGCGTCGTTCACCGCCGATGGCAACGTCGATGCGGTGATCCTCGATCTGAGAACCAACGGAGGCGGAGCACTCAAGGACTCCGTCGAAGTCTCGGGGCTGTTCATCGACGAGGGTCCGGTCGTCCGCGTCAAGGAACTCGATGGCACCATCACGCCTCACGAGGACCCGGATCCGGGCATCGCCTGGAAGGGACCGCTGGTCGTGATGACCAGCCGCATGTCGGCGTCGGCCTCGGAAATCTTCGCCGGGGCGATCACCGACTACCGCCGCGGACTGCTCGTCGGCGACGAGACGACTCACGGCAAGGGCACCGTCCAGAACGTGATGGCCGTCCGCACCTCCTCACCGCTGAACTTCTTCGACCGCAAGCCCCCCGGAGCACTCAAGTTGACCATCCAGCAGTTCTACCGGGTCAACGGCGAGAGCAGCCAGGAGCGTGGCATCCCCTCGGATATCATCCTGCCCTCGGTCATCAACCACATGGACATCGGCGAGAGCGCCCTGGACAACCACCTGCCCTTCGACAAGATCGCAGCCGCCAACTACAACGCCGTCTCGCTGGTCAACCCGAAGATCGTCGCGGCACTGGCGACCTCGAGCAAGAAACGCGTCGACGCCAATGCCGATTTCACCAAGGACCGCGAAGCAATCAAGAAGTTCCTCGAACGCAAGAAACGCAAAACCGTTTCACTCAACGAAGCCGTGCTCCGCAAGGAGATCGAGGAGAACAAGCAGGACGACGAGCTGGCCGTCCCCGGCACGCTCGACAAGGGCGACAAGGACAAGCCGAAGACCCCGCCCGTCTTTCGCGATGACCACTACAGCAACGAGGTCCTGCAGATCACGCTCGATTACATCCGGCAACTCAAGCAGGCCGACCTCGTCGGCAAGTAGCCGGACCACCACGCAGAACCTCCCACCACACGGCATGCCCGCGATCGACGTCCGCAACCTGTCGAAGATCTACCGGGTCTTCCGAAAACGCGAGGGACTCCGCGCGTCGATCCGTAGTCTGTTTCACCGCGAGTACGAAGAGATCCACGCGGTGGACGGGATCGACTTCGAGGTCGAGCGCGGCGAAATGGTCGCCTTCCTCGGACCCAACGGAGCCGGAAAAACCACCACGCTGAAGCTGCTCAGCGGGCTGATCTTCCCCAGTGGCGGCCAGGCCGACGTGCTCGGACACGTGCCCTGGAAACGTGAAAACGCCTACCGACGACGCTTCTCGCTCGTCATGGGACAGAAGAACCAGCTCTGGTGGGACCTGCCCGCACAGGAATCGTTCCGGCTGCACAAGGAGATCTACCGCATCGAGACCGCGCAGTTCGATCGCAGGATCGATGAACTGACCGAGCTGCTCGAGGTCAAGGACCTGGTCGGTCAGCCGGTCCGAGAACTGTCGCTGGGGGAACGGATGCGGATGGAGTTGATCGCCGCTCTGCTGCACAGCCCCGACCTGCTGCTGCTCGATGAACCCACCATCGGCCTCGACGTCGTCTCGCAACGCAAGGTCCAGCAATTCCTCAAGTACTACCAGAAGGAACGCCAGATCACCGTGCTGCTGACCAGCCACTACATGAAGGATGTCGAAGCACTCTGCCAGCGGGCGATCATCATCAGCGACGGTCAGATCAAGCACGACGGACCGCTCGCAGAGATCGTCGACCGCTTCAGCCAGTTCAAGGTGATCGAACTGCAGTTCGCCGGCACCAAGCTCCCCGAAGACCTCGACCGCTTCGGCGAAGTCTTCGACAGCCAGCCGCCTCGTGTCAAGATCCGGGTCCCCAAGAACGAAGTCCCTCGAATTCTCAACCGGCTGCTCGACAGCTATGTGATCGAAGACATCAGCGTCGAAGACCGGCCCCTGGAAGAAGCCATGGCCGAGCTCTTTACCGATTCGGCGTCCAAGGCACCCTCCTGATCCCATGCCGCCCTCCAGCACGCAAAACCCCATTCTGGCCCAAGCCCGCACCAACTGGGTCATTCTCAAGACGTGTCTCGAAGAGAGATTCGTCTACCGGGCCGACTTTGCCTTTGCGACGTTGGTGAGATTCCTGCCGATCGTGACCCAGGTCTTTCTCTGGGGAGCCATCTACTCGGGAGCCCAGGCCCGCAGCGAGTCGGACGAACCGACCACGCTCAACAACTACACCTACCACGAGATGATCGCCTACTACCTGATGGCGATGCTGGCGCGGGCGTTTTCCAGCATGCCGGGCCTGGCCAGCGGGATCGCTCGAGACGTCCGAGACGGCACGGTCAAGAAGTACCTCACCCAGCCGATCGACATGCTCGGATACCTCTTCTGGCACCGCATCGCCCACAAGCTGGTCTACTACGTCGTCGCCACCGGACCCTTTGCCCTGGTCTTTTACCTCTGCCGTGACTACTTCCCCCATGCGCCCGACGCCCTGACACTGCTGGCCCTGGTGCTCGCTCTGGCGATGGGGTTCCTGATCGGGTTCCTGATCGAATCCCTGATCGGGCTGATCTCGTTCTGGTTCCTGGAGGTCAGTTCGCTGCTGTTCATTTACATGATGCTCAACTACTTCCTCTCCGGACACATGATCCCGCTCGACTGGCTCGGCGACGTGGGCGAGTGGGTCGAGTACCTGCCGTTCAAGTACCTGGCCTATGTGCCCGCGGCGATCGTGCTGGGCAAAGACGGGTACGTGCTCGGCCAGGGGCTCGAAGGGCAACTGCTGATCGAAGCGACCTGGATCGTGGGGCTGCTGGTGCTCAACCGCATCGCGTTTGCACGTGGAGTACGTCGCTACGGAGCCTTTGGCGGCTGATCCGCCTCGCGCGAGTCCGGGGGTTTCCACCCCGGCGGAGGCACCTGACCTCTGCAGCTGGCTGCTGGCCAATTCACTACCGATTCCCTAGAATCGCCGCTTCGAGTGAACGAACGACCTCCGGGTTCTCGCGAATTCGGCTCGCCTGGTGACCACCGTACTCCGCTCCGCTGCCTCACCCGTCTACAACCGGTTGTTCTGGCTGACCTACGCTGCCAACACCGTGCTGGTGCTGGCCAATGCGCTGACATTTCGCTTCGCCGAATTCGTCACCTTCCTGGGCGGTTCCGAGCAGTTGACCGGCACGGTGATCTCGGTCGGAGTGCTCTGTGCCGTGGCCGTCCGCTTCAGGCTGGGACACGACATCGACGCCTGCGGCACACGTCGACTGTGGCTGACCAGCACGCTGCTGTTCGCCGCCGCCTGCGGCCTGCTGATGCTGACTCACAGCATCTCCTGGGTGCTCTACGTCGCTCGTATCGCCTTCTCGATCGGCATCGCCGGCATGTTCACCTGCTCGATGGTCAACATCCAGAACGAGGTACCGGCCGAGCGGAGGACCGAGGCGATCGGGAGCCTGGGCACCAGCGGGTTCCTGGGCATGATCCTTGGCTCACTGCTGGGCGACATCGCCTTCGCAGCCCTGCCCGACGGCGGCGCCCGCTTCACACTCGTCTTCTCGGTCGCACTCGTACTGGGCGGCGTCTACCTCGCCCTGGTGATGGTGATCACCCGCAACCACCGCCGGCCCCAGCCGGGTCGGATCAACCCGCCCGTCTACCGGCTGATCCGACGCTACTGGCCCGGATCCGTGATGCTCGTGGCACTGTTGATGGGAGCCGGCCTGGTCGTGACCACGGTGTTCCTGACGCGGATGGCCACCGAGCGAGGCATCGCCAACATCGGCACCTTCTTCGTCGCCTACAGCCTCTCGGCACTCGCCTGCCGCGTCTTCACCCGCAACTGGAGCCGTACGGTGGGGCGACGAAGGATGATCGCCGTGGGACTGTGCGGACACGTCGTCGGCCAGCTGCTGCTGATGGCCGTCCACAGCCCATGGCAACTGGCGGTCCCGGCACTCTTCTGCGGCCTCGGACACGGACTGCTGTTCCCCGCGGTGACCTCGCTGGGCTCCGGTACGTTTCCCGACCGCTTCCGAGGCACCGGGACCACCATCGCCCTGGGCATGTGCGAACTCGGCGTGGCCATCTCCTCACCTCTGTTCGGCTGGATCATCGACAGCTGGGGATTCAACGCCATGTACGCCGTCTCAGTTGCTCTCTCGGTCACTCTCGGCACCGTCTACCTCGTCCGCTCTCGACACTTCGTCGACGACGAACAGATACAAGCCACCACAACCGATGACAACTCGCTACCGGTGCCAACCCTGAGTGTGTCGCTGAGTACC
>Ga0310124_10002561_pt1 | contig 12455 bp, 6 predicted proteins | sample CB11b_AW_Bot5_MG_FD_203507 | JGI IMG/M metagenome (GOLD analysis project Ga0310124, IMG submission 203507) | Marine microbial communities from Western Arctic Ocean, Canada - CB11b_AW_Bot5 | ecosystem: Environmental > Aquatic > Marine > Oceanic | place: Canada: Western Arctic Ocean | collected...
GGGTAGATCACGCATGCAGATACCAAGTTCCATAACTGGCGCCCTTCAGTGGCCTCAACTGTTTGAAACTATGGCAGATCACGTCACCTAAATGGGAGCTAACCACTCGACCATTGCGCACCTAACAGCCAAGAATCTCCCTTGCGATTTCGTCCACCCGCTTTTCTGGGGATAGTGGGTACTTCAGCAATGAGTTAAGTGATCGAGCTAGCAACGGTACGATCCCGTCATCAAGATGGGGCTTTCGAGCTGCTAGGGGGTGTAGGCGAAATGGCAGACGCAGTAGATAAAGACCCGAACTACTGGGTGCTTTCCATTGATGACGACCCGTTCCTGCGGTTAGGCCTCGACAGCGCATTGAGTCAAACCAAAGACATTGAGTTCTCCTCTGCGGCCTCCAAGGCTGACGGCATGCAGGTGTTTGTTGAGATGTGGAACAGCTCTCGAGAGGACACGAAACGTAAACCGAGCCTGATCCTGTTGGACCAAGACCTTCAAGGGGGTGAGAAAGGAACGGACCTTCTCAGCGACATCATCGACTTTTGCGGGGGCACACCAGAAGACGCGGTGAAGGTATGCATGCTTTCCGCAAGCCAACAGCAAAGAGACTGGGGTAAAGCGTTCGAACTGGGAGCGATCGGTTGGATCGACAAAGCAGCGGTTACCGACCTTGACAAATTCCCGGGTCGCTTACGAGACATCATTAATAATCGTCAAGTCGAATGGGAAGGTAGCCAGGCGCAGTACATCATGCGTGTGCAACAAAACAGGGATCAACGCCCAGTTCTTACGCCCCGAATGAAACAAATACTGATCGAAACAGCACGCCAGGGTGACTTGAAAGCAGCAGCAGCCGAGATAGGTATTGCCTACAACACTGCTCGGGCGACACTTGGGACGGTATTTGAGAAACTTGGAACTAGAAACCAAGCGTCAGCTGTGGCTACGGCCATCCACTACGAACTGATCACCGCAGAAGAGTGCCTGCCGGTCCTATAACCGATGACGCCGCTTCTCACTGACGCCGCATCGATCAGTTGGACTGACACCACATGGGGGAAGGTGGTGTTAGCGGCTGCGTTGGTGGTGCTGGTCAACGCCGTGGTTTTTGTGCCCCGGCGTCTGATTCGGATGAGGAAGCGTCGGAGACAAGAAGTGATCCCCAAAGTTGTAGGACTTGTCCTTTCTGAGCTCGACGAAAATTTCTTCCAACTCCAAGTAAGCCCAGCAACAAGCACTTTCGCAGATTCTGGTGTGCGACTTGCTGTAGCCGCGCAAATTCCGGGAGAAAGTGGACGGCACGTGGTCACCGAACCAACACCAGTACCTCAAAACACGCTGGTGATTCCTAAAGAGGTCGCTCCTCCAGGATCAACATTGTGGGTGAACTGGGTGGTGGGAGACCGGGTAGGACCGTCAGGTTCTGTTCGCGTTCCCGAAGATCCTGCCACGCTTTAACGCTCGACGCGATGGGCACACAGAGCGACTACCGGTCGCTGCGTTGGAGGATTTGCTGCACCGCTGTGACGTATTTGTCGCGGTCTTTGTCAGAGAAGTCGGCGGGGACGTGAGTGTGGTTGTTGATGCCCACCACCCACTCGGTGTCCTTATCTACCCACAACCCTGCTTGTTTCACGAGTTTGAGATCGCATGAGGAGCAGCGCACACCGCGACGACCGAACAACAGACCAAAGAGCCATACGCCAAGGCTTCCTCGAAATAGCCAACTCAACAGACTCGGTCCCGCTAGTGAAGCGGCAGCTGCGGCAGCCGCGGCGACCGCGAGAGCAGCGGCAGCTGCAACAGCTGCAAAAGGCAGATCACCGAGTCGGTCAGCTAGCCCTCTACCAGAACTCTCGGCGTCTGGAGTTTGAACCGGAGGTGGCGCCTCATCGTCAGCGTCGTCGGTATCAGAAGGACCTGCCGGGTCGTCTGAGCCGCCCCCGCCAGGGGCAACACCAGGATCGTCGGGACCAGCGTCGGGTTCTGGAGTGTCATCTGGTGGGATGGTGTCGTCTCCAGTGGGAGGGTCATCCAACGGTGCTGGACCTCCAGCTACGCCGAGCGGTGGCTCATTAACATCATCTATGCCATTCCCGTCAGCGTCTGGGTCTTCGCCGTCTGGGATGCCGTCACCGTCGGTGTCAGGGTTCGTTGGGTCAGGGTCATTCCCGTCAGGCAACCCGTCACCGTCGACGTCAGGGTTGGAGGGATCAGGGTCTTCGCCGTCAGGGATGCCGTCACTGTCACAGTCTGGTGTGTTGGTACACCCAGGGTTTTCATTTTCGTCTGGGACGCCGTCACCGTCAGTGTCGAGTGGTCCACCAGAACCATCATCGAGTGAGGGAGGTAACAGATCCTCAGGGGGTTGCGGGTCATCTGGAGGAGTTGGGATAACGATCTGAGGGTCCGGTGGCGGGTCAGGGTTAGGTGGCGTAACAGGAGCCGGGTCGGGAACCACAGGTGTGTCGTCAACTGGGTTGTTGATTGTTCCTCTGCATGACGGATCTTGGATGCAGGCTGGGCTGGTCTCCTCGTTGTCGCCTACGCCGTCGCCGTCGCAGTCAGCAGCCAACATGCACGCAAAGATTTCGTTGCCGTCGTTAATGCCGTCCCCGTCGCAGTCAGGGTTCAGGACACAACCATCAACCTCATCTCCGTTGAGTATTCCGTCACCGTCAAGATCATCGTTTACTGGAGGCGGTAACAAGTCAACGAGTTCTGTGCCGTTTTCGTTGACCACTGTCACGAAATCATTAGGGAGCGCTGCGTACTCATAGGACGAAGCTTCGATGTCGATGATGATGTCGACGTGACTGGTGACGTCACCATCAGGGATGGCGTCATCTAACCCGGTCACGGTGACGGTTTGGCAATCGTCCCAGTTGTCTGGTGTGAACACCAACGTGTCAGTGGACAGTTCCACCTCTGTGGTGTCGTTATTCACCACATCCATCACCACATCAGCTGTGGGACCATCAAACCCCATGTACACCGGCCCTACCAGGCACACAGCGAACGATTCCGATCCGCCTTCCTCAGTGGTGGTTACGTCGTCTTTAGAGACTGTGAACCCGTAGGTGTCCGTGCAATTAAAGGATGTGCCGGAGCAGAGAACAAACTCTCCCGGTTCGCAGCCATATTGCTCAAACGAGGGGTAGATGATGTGCTGGGTTCCCCCGCCGGGATGAGCGAACGCCAGATACGTGTCGTAATCGTCGAGGTCCCAGCTGTGACCCGACACCTCAGTCGATGGACCATAGGAGGGTAAGTCGGTGGTGCTGGAGTTGGTGTTGTAGGTGAACACCCCGTTACGGAAATAGAACCCCACAGGGTCGTCGCCGTCGTCGAGGTCTCCTATGCCGGTGTCCCAGCCCAGCAGTTTGAAGGCGTCAGGCCAGTCAGAGAACTCGCCGATTTCGTCGAGGGCGAAGGGATCCACCCACAAAATGTTGTAATTCGGGAAAGTGGTGGTGCCGTTGCTGTGGTTCTCCCGTATCCACTCAGCGACATCATCCCCGAACCCGCTAGCGCCCGGCACGTTGAAGAAGTTCGGTGCGGTGACATCGTCTTTAAGGATCATGTATTGGCGTACAGCTAGCTCTGGTTGTGGGGTGACTTCCCAACGACCGCCCTTACACAGCGGCTCTTCCCACACCACCTCAGCACCAGGGCCTATTAAGTAATGTTCCCCTGGGCCCCACGTGGAGTCTTCGAGTTTCGGAGCAGGACCACTAATGAGTCCCCACCCGTCAGGAACAACATTGGGAACTACTGGAGGTACCCCACGAGCAACGTTGCCGTCGCGGTCATATTGAACAACATAAGAATCACTCTGATTAGCTAAGGCAGGTGCCACGAACTTCGCAAAGGGGAACGTGCTCGCAGGACCGGTAGCTGTTTTGCCGAAGTTGACTGAACCGTGGGCCCACCCCGCCACATAAATGCGGTCGTCGGGTCCGTAACGAACATCCTCCACCCGCGTCATGGACTTCGAACCCTGGTTAACTCCGTTCTTGTCAATATTGTTATTGAGGTCGTAGCTGTGTACGTCGTGGATCACTGTCCACTTCTCAGTGAGATCGGCGGTGTCAACAGCCATGACCCAACCAGCAGCTCCTTTTCGCACCCCATTGGGTGCAGCGTGTTGTGGGGCGCTAAGGAAACCGGTGTTAGTGAGAACCAACTCTGAACCGTCGCTACTGATTGCAATATCTCCGCGTTGCTCCACAACGTTGTGAACATCAAATGATGCGAGGTTCTTGTAGTTGCCGTGCTTATCGGTGTGCAACAAATAGGTGTCTTGGTTGGTCTTTTGGTACAGCTTCCTCAGGTTCTTATTCCATTTAGTCAGGTTGTAAGGGCCTCCAGGGAAGTTGGCTAAGGCACATGGGACGGGTGTTGCTGGTGTGGACGTACCAGGGATGACCATTCCCCGTGGGTAACAATCCTCGTGGAGAGAAGGGTCCATCCGACCCAGGTTCTCTCGCTTGAACGTGCCAGCTGGGTAGTCCCCAGCGTTCGCAGGCAGCGTCGGTGAAAAGAAATGGTCGTTGGCTTGGGTGTATTGGGTCCATGAACCAACAATGAACAAGTCATCGGTGGTGGGGTGTACCGCCAGTTCCCTCGCTGTGTTGTGTTGGCTGGGTGAACCCCATTCTCGTCCCCACATGAAGTCCCCATCGGCGGACAGTTTGATCATGTTTGACCGGGAACCGCCTCGGGATTGGTCGACGTGGTCGATCAGGTATCCGCTTTGGGCACTAGCTCCTTGAATGGTGGCGGCGGAACACTTGTGCTTGGTATACGACGCTTTTGAGGTGTAGGCGACTGAGTCCCCACCTTTGTCGTTGTAAGCGCCAACAGCTACAACCGAACCATCTGACAAGAACGTGACGTCCCAAATACCGGAGTGATCAGCAATGCACGTGTTCCACCAATACGCCCATTTGGTGTCCCCGGTGTCAGCGTCGAGTGTGGCAACGAACGGCTTATAACCCGGTCCCGAATAGACATCCGGATCAGCTGGGTCGTTCTCCATCATCTTCCCCCAGCCAGACCATTGGCCTCCAACAACGACGTTGCCCTTGTTGTCAACGTCGACTGCTTCCAAATAGGAAAGGCCGGTTGCGAGTAATTTCCGGTGCCAGCGGGTTTCTCCGTCCGGGCTGATGGAGACGATCAACCCATCCAATTTCTTATTCTCAAAGGGGATATGTTCACGATCGCCGTCTGCTTCGATGGTGGTTCCATCACGGGACCACCACCCCGTCACGTACGTGTTGCCGGAGTTGTCGACTTGGATGTCAGATATCCAACCAACCGCATCTTTTCCAGCGGTACAGCACTCCCCCGCCAAGCTGGCGCCATCCGGAAAAGGTTTCCCGCGAACTAGTTTCCAAACCCACTCTTCTTCCCCGGTGGGTGACACCTTATGAACAGCCCACGCCTCCCTAGCTGTGGCCGCCGGGTAGCCCTTCATGACGTGAGAGGCGTCACCGACACCTAAATCACCGTCACCTGCCCAGTTAGTTCCGGTGTACACGTAGCCGTCAGCGTCGACAGCCACCGCAGAAGTATCTGTTGAGTACCGTGTATGGCCCGCATGGAACAAAGCCACGTCCTCGAACTCGAAAGCACCAGCAGCGGGAACAGACGAAATAGAGGGAACAAAGGGAACAAACCCAATGGTGATCGACAAGATCACTGTCGCCAGAATCGCCCTAAGCGTCGAAGTCCAGGTGAATCGTTTCATCTCAGTAACTCCCCAAAGTCGGTCATTAAACCCACTTCGTGTTCTTCAGTTGACATGCCCGCCGGAACACATACCGGGTTTTGGACACATTCTTTGTTTGCTTCGTACTTATCTCCAGCGCCGTCACTGTCACAATCGGCAGTCAACATGCACGCAAATATTTCATTGCCGTCCAGTACACCGTCGCCGTCGCAGTCAGGGTTATTGACACAGCGTTTAGCTATCGAATACTCAAACGCGTCAGTTAACCCGTCTCCGTCGGTATCTATTCGGGCTTGCCCACACAACGGATCTTGAACACAGCCAGCCTGCTCTAAGGCGTCCCCTACTCCGTCCATGTCACAGTCAGGTGTGATCAGACACGCCGGCAGTTCGCCTTTGTCTCCAATACCGTCACCATCACAGTCCGGGTTGAGAACACATTGCGTTAGTTCGTCTTTGTCTAAAATGCCGTCACCGTCACGGTCGAGGTCAACGAGTCGGCACGTCGGGTCTTGGATACATCCCTTGGTGCGTTCGTCGACGTCGTTGACGCCGTCCCCATCGCAGTCAGGTGTGAGCTGACAGGCGTAGATTTCGGCTCCGTCGCTAATCAGATCATCATCGCAATCAGGGTCGGTGACACAGCCGTTGAGTTCGTCAGGGTCGAGTACCCCATCGAAGTCACAATCTGGGAGCAGAGCGCAACCTGGTTGCTCTGCCCAGTTGTAAATCCCGTCGGAATCGAAATCAGGGTCAACGTAGACCTCTGCTACTGCGTCGTTGTCCGCGACAGAGAACTCCACTGTTTGGTTGGATAACGGGTCATAGGCGGGGTCTGAGGCCGGGTCGTTGACTGCGGTGGTCAACGTCACGTTTTGGGTGCCTCCAGTTCCCAGCAGTGAACGTCACCGTCACTGAGCTGATCGTGAGCTCGGAGGCATCCGATGTTGATATGTCGATCATGACGTTGGTGTTCGGTGCCGTCTGCAACACCACCGTGACCGTGACCGTTGACCCTTCAGTAACAGAGGTCGCACTCGGACTGACGGTGAATGCCGCGTCGTCGTTATCGGTGTTCGCGACGGTGAAGGTTTGATCCGCAACGTTGTCGAACTCGTTACTTGAACTGCCATCCACCACAGCAATCGTCATGGTCGTGTTGACGTTCCCGTCATCAACGTCGTCATTTACCCCGGTCAACGTCACGTTTTGGGCGGTATCCCAGTTACCGGCAGTAAACGTCACGGTGCTCGCCCCGGTCGTGACCTCACCGGTGTCCGCTGATGAGACGCTTAACACCACGTTGCTCGCGGGTTCGGCGTTGAGAACCAACGAGAACGTGTCCGTGCCAGCGTCTTCGGTGACAACGGTTGCTCCGTTGGTGTGGGCGATGGTGAACCCTGCGGTGTCGTTGTCTGCGTTGACAGCGGAAACGGTTTGGTTGGCAACATTGTCAAACGCATCAGCACTCGAAGCATCAACCACCGCCAAAGTGATCGTTGCACTGACATTCCCGTCGTCAAGGTCGTCGTTGACACCGGTCACTGTCACGGTTTGCGTCGAGTTCCAGTTGCCGTTCGTGAACGTCAGAGTGCTTTTGTCGACCGTAGCTTCGCCGGTATCACCAGAGACCACCGATATGACTACATCGCTCGCTGGTTGAGCTGTCAAAACAACAGTGAACGTGTCAGTGGAACCTGATTCGGCCACACCTGTGGACCCGCCTGACTGGGTGACAGTGAACCCGGCGGAGTCGTTGTCTGTGGTGGTGTTGGTGACCACAACGTCAGACACAGGGTCATAGGTGGCGTCTGACTGGGCGTCGATCACCGCCAACGTGATGGCGTGGGAGATGTTGCCATCCACCGATCCGTCGTTGACACCGGTCACGGTGACGGTTTGTGGGGTGTTCCAGTTATCGGTCGTAAAAGCCAACTCAGCTGTGGAGACTGTGGCTTCTCCGGTGTCAGCTGAGATAACAGAAATATCTACGTCAGTCGCCGGGTCGGTTGTTAAGACCACGGTGAAGGTGTCGGTGGTTGCTGATTCAGACACCGACGTGGTGGATTTCGACAGGGTGATGGCTGCGGTGTCGTTGTCAGTGATCACATATGCGAATGTGCCGGTGGTGGCGTAGGCAGCCCACACCACTGTTGAGTTCGTCGACGTGCCTTCTTCGAGGTCGTTGTTGGCGATAGATAACGTGACGGTTTGGCGGGTGTCGTAGTTGTCGTTGGTAAACGTGATCGAGCTAGGACTAAACGAAGCACCGGCATAGGGACTGGTGAACGACACCGCTTCTGAGTTCACCGGTGGGGCACCAAGTTTCACGTCGAAGGTAATCGACGACCCTTCCACCACTGTTTGGGTGCCCTGAGTGTGTTCAGGGTCGTTGGCTGTGACAGCTCGAACGGTTACTTGGCTCGCGGGAACAGCTGGAGTGTCCTCTTCTTTCCTGGCTGCGGAACCCATATACAACCGGTCGTCACCCGAACACGCGGTGCCTGTTTCTCCGTTGGGTACTTCGCTGTCGTCAGACCACCGCAGTTTGCCGTCTGACCCCCACACATATCTCTGCACGGCGGTGTTGGCTGTGGTGAAGTCCATGTTGTCGAGGGATACCCAGTTCTTGTTGGCGAACTGGCTGCGCCAGAACGTGGTGTTGCCGTCGTGATCTATTTGGGTCCCCACCCACACTTGTGACGCCCATACCCCGTTTTGGCCAAGTGACCGGATGTAGTTGCCTATATCACCGCCGTGATTAGCCAAAGACGTTGGGTCGATGCAGTACCAACGCACAGCTGTGCCGTTGTTGGGGTCGACGAGGTATTGCTCGCCTTTCTCCATGTAATCGGTCATCACCACCTCAGACGGAAACCCTTTGAGGTTCAACCCGTCCACTGCGCCATTGACGTGATCGAATCCGGCAGTGACGCTGTGATCGTCATCCCAAATCACGATGTTCTTCTGAACAGACATGATTCCGTACATGTCATCAGACGCGGCGTCGTTGACCGTCGCGATAATCGCCCCGTTCTCGAAACCCTCGATCACGACGTCTTGCACCGGAACAACAGTGAACGTTTGGGCCGTGCTCCAGTTGCCGTTGGTGAACGTTGCCTGAGTAACCGTGTTCCCACCAGAGTCTTTAACCACCAGATCAGTACCCAAAGTGGTGTTGGCTGCTACGTGATCGTCTGCTCCTACCCACGCACCGATAGTGAAATCGAACACCACGTTGGTGGGCGGTTGGGCCCCTAACACCAGAGTGAACGTGCGGTCCGATCCGTTGACGTCGTAATCCCCATCGAACTCATGGTTGGAGTTCATAGTGTCACCTGACTGGTAACCGCCAGGGACCTCGGTGACGTTGGGATCCTCATGGGTGGCGATGGTCGAGTTCGCGTCGTCTAGCTTGAATTTACCGAACGCTGCCATGGTGACCGCAGGCGTTGTACTCGCCGACACGATTTGGACCAAGAAGTTGTCTGCGTCTGAGGCTTGAGTAACGGTACCGGCGATGAGCATGTTGCCGTTAGAAGCCTGAGTGACCGAGTAGGCGGCTTCGTCGTCAGTGCTACCTCCGTCGTATTGAGCTAACCCATCACCAGAGAACGACGTATCTAAAGCCCCAGCTGTGGTGAATCTGGCTGCAGCAACGTCCTGCCCGCTGCCACCGTTGTTGGTGTGACCTGCAGCGAAGATCTTCCCGTCTGCCTGAATGACCAAGTCTCGGTAGATTTCTGAGTCGCCGCCGTGGTCCTGACAGATCTTTCCATCACCAGAGAACGTGGTGTCCAATACTCCCGCTGTGGTGAATCGGGCGACAAGACCATCGTCACCACCACCCTCATTGGCGACGTCACAGACACCAACTACAACAATTTTGCCGTTCGACTGAAGTTCCACACCGAACCCGCGGTCCTGGTTCTCAAAGTCGGTGCGAACCCAACCATCCCCACCACCAAACGTGGCATCCAACGCTCCAGATGTAGTGAACCTGGCCACCAAAATGTCGCCTTCGGTGTGTCCGTGGTCGCTGACACCGACTGCAACGATTTTGCCGTCAGGTTGGATGGCGATGTCTTCGAACCTGTCGTCCTGATCGAAACTCAACTGATATTTGCCGTCACTAGAAAACGATGTGTCCCAGGTGCCGTCGGCGTTGATGCGTCCGATGATGGCGTCCCAGTCGGTGCTGGAGTTCTTCAGGTAGCCGGCAATAACGATTTTGCCGTCAGCGTCTAAAGCTCCAGCTCGACAATATTCGTCTTCAGATCCGAAGGTGGCAACGAACTTGCCGGCGTCTCCGAATGAGGTGTCAGCCCCGTCATCGAAGTCACTCGCAGAATCCTTCCAACCAGTGGTGGAGAGTGTGCGATACACCACACAGTCGAAGTCGGAGCCGGAGTTCGCGTCGGCGAAACCAACTGTCACATATTTGCCGTTGGCGTCGATCATGATTTCTGTTATGCGATCGGCTGCAGTGCTGAACCACTGAGCTGTGCCACAGTTCCCGTCGAACTGCTCGGCGGCGGTGCATTCACCAGCAGCGGTGTAACGCAGCATTTGCCATGACCAGTTGTTGGTGGTGCCGTTGTTGTTCCAATAGCCACCAGTGATGATCTTTCCTGAACTATCGATCGCTGTGTCAATGATGCCGTCCTCCCCTGATGAGTGGGAATCAACGACGATCCAGCCGTCGTCGCTAAACGATGTGTCCAGGTCGCCGTCGGCTGCAGCAGCTGGAGTTTGAGCTATTAACGCCAACGACGTGAACGAAATCACTGTCGCTAGGACAACTTGAAGGAGGCGAGTGAGAACCCTCACAGGTCTCTGCCTGTCATCGAAAACGCACGCTCAGTTTCGGCAGCGAACTGTTCGTCAGTGAAGGACCCGACAGCCCACGAGTACAACGCTCCTCGGAAATACGTGAGAGGGACGTGAAACTCATCCTCAGACAGCCCGAACTTCACCAACATGGCTTCTGGGGTGAGCTGCGCGGGGGTGCATGGTCCGATAGCCGGGTCCCCCGCTAAAAGAAGTATCTGCCGGTTGACGCCTGAGTCTGCGGTGAACAGGGTGACTGCGGTGCGGGCATAGGCGGCTCCAGGGTCCGCGTCGTCGATCGCAACGGCACCGTCTTCCAGTTCTCTCATCAACTTCTCAAGCAAAGCGTTGATGATGTCGCGAGGGTGAGAGAAATACCGGTAGGCCGTGGGTCGAGCAAGACCGGCTTCTTTAGCGATTTTAGAAATTGTGAGTTCGTAAATGGACGATGTACGGAGCACTGATCGAGCCGCTTCTAGGAGCGCTTCGTGTACTAACCCGTTCATCGTTGACGACATCAAATTCCCCGAACACGTAAAACCGCCTAGAGAGACAAATGTCTCTGCAGGATACGGCTGTTGAATACTAGGAGACGGGCGACATGTTAACCACGGTTCGGGAACGACCTCCCCCGAAGTTCGTTGCGCCTAGCTAGTGGTCGTCAGCTGTAGTTTCCAAGGTGTAGGGCAGTCGAACGGTGGCGATGGTGCCTGCCCCAAATTCTGACTCATAGCAAAGTTCTCCACCTGAGCGTTCCACGAGTTTGCGAGATAACTGCACCCCCAACCCAGTGCCTGAGGCAACCGCGACGGCCGCGTCAGCTCTCCAGAACGGCTGGCTTGATTCCAGGGCTTCTAAGTCGGCTTTTGTCATCCCTAACCCGTTAGGAGTGTCATCGATCACAATTTCGAAGTGGGCGTCATCTGCTCGACGGAGGAGAATAGCAACGGTGGCTTGTTTGTCGGTCTGATGGTATTTGACGGCATTAGACATGAGGTTTCGGACGACCTGTCGGATGCGGTCTCTATCCAAGGTTGCCTCAATCGTTCGATCGGGAACTGAGCGCAACGAGAGAACATCGTGATTGGAGGCAAACTCGTCAACGATTTCGTCAACAATTTCGTGGACGGGGACATTGGGAGTAATCGACAATTCGAAAGCGTCGTTTTCGAGTTTCGCTGTATCGAACATGTCTCGTACTAGATCCGACATTTGCAGCAAAGAGCGTTCAGCGGTTTTCAACGTTGCGAGTACTCCGTCGGGGAGGTCGTCTCGGCGGGTAGTGACGTTCAGACTCATTACTGCAGCGTTGAGTGGACCCCGAAGCTCGTGAGAAGCATCGCCCAACCATTTCTGGCGTTGGATCAGCAACTGTTCAAGCTGGCGGTCTTGTTCGGCATAGTTGTCCAACGCCGCTCGGTCAAGGTCGTTACAGACCTCCAAGATGATGTCGTGCTCACCCTGATTCGCTGGAATGCGTATCCAGTGAGTGAGGAGTTGATAGTCGGCGGAGAACGTCGAGTCGGGGTATCGGTAGGGGGATTCGGGATCAGCGAGTACTTCTGCGATATTCAACCGTTGAGTGTGCACCCCTCGCGGTGTGTCCCAACAGGCCTGAAGGTGAGGAAGGAGCTCGTCAAATTTGAAACGCGTGTCGGTTCCCAAAGAGCCGTTCTCGGGTGGGGGAGTAGTCCGATATTGGTACCAGGCGGGATTGGCTCGCAACAGCTCAATATCGCGGATCGTGCCGTCTGCGTTGAGAACAGGAGCATGAAGCGCTACCGGTGAAGGAGAGACAAGAAAGAAGAGGCGGGCTGCATAAGCGAAGTCGAAACCCGATTGAACCAGACTTTCTTCTTGAGCTTCGCTGAACAACTCGTCAGGGATC
>Ga0310124_10002562_pt1 | contig 12454 bp, 12 predicted proteins | sample CB11b_AW_Bot5_MG_FD_203507 | JGI IMG/M metagenome (GOLD analysis project Ga0310124, IMG submission 203507) | Marine microbial communities from Western Arctic Ocean, Canada - CB11b_AW_Bot5 | ecosystem: Environmental > Aquatic > Marine > Oceanic | place: Canada: Western Arctic Ocean | collected...
GCAACGAAGAAGGTAAACGCTTTGTTATGGTCGGACCGGCGAGCGGCCAGGGCGGGGTCGGCGATTTCAACAACGACGGGTACCCCGGCTTCTTCAATGCGCTCAACGGTATCGTCGAGTTCGGCACCGCAAAGGGGCTGGTCACCGTCACTGAGCTGCGTCAGCGTCCCCATGGCGTCAGCGATGCCGGCGCCCTGCTCGACTTCGACGGCGACGGACTCCTCGACATCTACTGGGCTGGCTACGAGGACTGGGGCAACGTCGCGGGGTATCCCGACGGGCTCTACCACAACGTCGACGGCAACAGTTTCAAACTGAACTGGACCACAGAGGGCTTCCCGTACGCCTCGCATGCCGTCACCGTGTGCGACTTCGACCAGGACGGCGACACCGACATCTATGTCACCAACTACCGGCTGCAGCCGAATCTGCTGTGGATCAACCAGAACGGAGACGGGTTTGTCGAGAGCGCCGGTGAATACGGTGTGATCGCGGACAGCGGCCACGGCATTGGATCGGCATGGGGCGACATCGACAACGACGGCGACTTCGACCTCTTCGCCGGCAACTTCGCGCATGCCGGCCAGCCCCAATCGGTCTTCCTGCGCAACAAAGGCGAGGCCGGCGATTTTCACTTCGAGAGCCTCGGTTCCTGCGGTGTGCACTATCAGGAATCCTACGGTTCCCCGGCCCTCGGCGACTACGACAACGACGGCGATCTCGATCTCTTCTTCACGACTGTATACAGTGACGACAGCCCGGTGCTCTTCCGCAACGACACGACGCCCGGCCGCAGATTCCGCTTCAATGACGTCACGAAAGAAGAAGGGCTGGCACGCCTCGGCCCGACCAAGCAGGCGGCGTGGGGCGACTTCGACAACGACGGCGACCTCGATCTGCTCACCGGCGGCATGCTGCTGCGCAACAGTACATTGTCTCCTGCCGACCCCGAGCATTTTGAAGGAAAACGCTCGGGGTCACAATCGGCGACCAACTGGCTGAAGGTGCGGCTCGAGGGTGCCCGTTCGCAGACAGGGCAGTCGGTCAACCGCTCCGCGATCGGAGCGCAGGTGCGACTGCGCCCCGCTACCTTCGTTCCCAACCCCGGCATCCTGTCGCGCCAGGTCGAGAGTACCACCGGCCGCGGCAACACCAATGACCTGACCCTCCACTTCGGTCTCGGCGATCTCACCGGCGACGTCCAGCTCGAAATCACGTGGCCCTTCACGGACGACAAGCAGATTGTCACCACACCGGTGAACCGCCTGGTCGTTTACCGACTCACGCCGGTCCGTACGAATCCCGCCGACGCGCCATGACGATCGTTGACGTTCGCATCCACAAGATTATCGTGCCGATGAAACCGGACACGGTGCATTCGACCGGCATCGACGACAAGCTGTGCGCACCCCACCCTTTGGAACTGGCGGACCTGCCACTCGACTTAAAAACTGCATACTTGCCTTCGTTGTCCATGCTCACTCCCCCTCCTCCGCTTTCTGCTTCGCTATCCGCTCGAAGATTTCGCGGGCCATCACCTGGCCCTTCTCAAGCTGGGACGGCGTGAGGGAGCGTTTGATAGCATCGCGCTTCTTTGGTGCGTTGTAATCACCGGACGTTGCTGCCACACTGTACCACGCGTAGGCAGCCACATCGTCCTTAGGCACACCCCTGCCGTTGACGTACATAAATCCGAGGGAACTTTGCGCATCGGCATTTCCCTGCTCAGCAGCTTTGCGATACCACTTCAGCGCCTCGGCAGCATCCCGAGCCACACCATGGCCATTGGCGCACATTAAGCCGAGGTTGGTCTGCGCGTTGGCATTACCCTGCTCAGCCGCCTTGCGATACCACTTCGCCGCCTCGGCAGCGTCCCGAGCCACACCCCTGCCGAGGTAGTACATATCGCCGAGGTTGAACTGCGCCTCGGCATTTCCCTGCTCAGCGGCCTTGCGCAACCACTTCACCGCCTCGGCATAGTCCTCAGCCACACCCCAGCCGTTTCTGTACCGCCTGCCAAGGTTAAACTGCGCCTCGGCATGTCCCTGCTCAGCCGCCTTGCGGTACCACTTAACCGCCTCGGCATAGTCATGAGGCACACCCTCGCCGATCTCGTACATAAAGCCGAGGTTGTACTGCGCCGTGGCATCGCCCGCTTCGGCCTTCTTACGCACTGTCTCCAGATCTGCTGCCGCGACGGTACACACCGCAACCGCCAGCACGATCAGCAGCGTTCGGGTGAACGCAATTATATGCACAGGCTTACCCCACGATGTTTTCATCACTGCCGCTCCGTTGTTAACGCCCAGACCTCGACGCCGTGCGCCGCGCATAGCCCGGAAACGTATTCGAGCTTCTGCTGTTCGGCGCCGAAAATATTGTAGTAAGCACTGATTAAAGCAAGTACTGGCTGCTGCCCGGTCACGTCGCCGTAGTGCAGCGCCTGGCCGATGCCCTCTCGCCACTTGTTGCCCTTCAGCCAATCCAGTTCGATTGCCTGCGTGTCGGTGAGTACGTCCACGCGGCCCGCGACCACGCCGTCGATCTCCTGCTCAGCTTCGCCGCCGAGGTGGGCAGCGAGTGCCGTCGTAGCATAGAAAAGCCGGCGTCAGGTTAAACCATGCGGTTTGGTTGCGCGTGATGCTGCAAAGCGGGATTCGAGATTCGCGGTATTTCAGAACGTCCACCTGTTGCGGTGAAACACACTTCAGGCCAGCACGGTGATTTCGACCTTGTCGTTGTAGTCGGGCCATCCTGGGACATCGACCTTGACATCAACGTGCCAGGTGAGAAAGTTCGAACGGGCGAGGAAAGTCGCTGGCGCGTCAGCCGGTAAATCGAACTCGACGATTTCCTCCAGCGGATTGCCGGGCACCAGTTGCTGAACACCCCTCAATTCTCTGCTCTCCCGGTGGAACTCTTTCATGTACCATCGGTTAATGCCTGATCTGTACACAAATTCCTGCCCCACAAGATCCGCCGAAATCCGGTTGAGGAACACGGATACCTGCGGCGTGAAAGTGATGGCACAAAAAAATTTTCATGCTGGTACCCGTGTTCGTGGCCTCCGCCGCCACCTCGACATTGCCCAGTTTCCGTTTCATTTTTCTCCAACGCAGGAAGAAAACGAGGACAATTGCAGGCACCAATATTAAAACACTCCCGAGTATCAGCAAGAATATGTTTCCGGCAGACGGATCTTTCTGAACTTTCAGAAGGCCGACGATCGCCACGCCGATGCCCATACAGAGCATTGGCACCAGAAACACAGCGAATATGCCGACACGCACCCAGGTGACCAGGTCCATCCGATTTGACCGATCCCCCCGTGATTGCGACAGCCATTCCTGTGATTGCTGGTGCTTTCTATCGTTGCCGACCGACAGCGGCCCGGTGTAGCTGCCGCGATGCACGAAGATCTCGGCCTCCGCCTTTTGATCAAAGGCTCTTGGAATGTCGGCTGTGGCGGTGATATGCCAGTCGACATTAAGGATTTCTCCGTGGTAGCTCAATGGCCCGTCGGGGACCGTAAATTCGAACGGGTACCCCTGTTGCTCACCCGGCCGCCAGACGCCTTCGAAGAGTGTCTGTTTCAACGGTTCACCCTTGTCGCGATTTCTGACGCCGCCGCCGGGCAGGTGCCATTGCAGGACGCCTTTCAGTTTTTTGTAGACGCCTTTGAAGGGTGTCTGTTTCAACGGTTCACCCTTGTCGCGATCTCTGACGTCGCTGCCGGGCGTGCGCCATTGCAGGACGACATTCAGTTTTTTGCATGTGCACTCGGCGTCGACGTCGACCAGGACATGGCCGCGGACGACATCGCCGGGCTGGTACCGGACTGCTCCGCTTTCAAGCTCTATGCTGAGGTCACACTTCGACATGGCGAGGACGGTCAAGGTTTTGAAAGATGGTGTAGAGGTAGTTTTCGATAGCGCGAATGTCGCTGCCGAAGCGACTCTTGAGGCCATGAAGCGCAGGGGAATGGCTGTCAGGTGCATTCTTTTGTTGGGCGGTCATTCGTCGGCAAATATCGCTTTCAGCGCATTGGGTGAGATCCCGACAGGGAACCCAAACCCACCCACCGTCAAAGTTGCAATAACGGTTTCCCCGAGAACAATTTTCGGAGATTTCGTTGAGTAAGAACAAAATGGTGAAAGCACGTTGTAAGATGCACCATATGTTCCGTAGGTGCACCAGATCGACTTCGTGGAGTAGTCTGCTCCATATTTTCCATACGAGCAGAAAATCGATTCGGCGTCATATGTTGGGCTAATCCTACCAAGATAGGTCCCATCGCCGGCTACGACCTTGGCTCCCAATAGCGCACTCCGCACTCTCTCTTGAGAGAGTTGCAGATCAAGAATAGGCTGCATTGCCAAGACAGCTTTCGACTCCGGAGACTGGCGCTTTAGCAGTTCGAGTCGCTGTCTGAGAAGTTCGATCTGCTTCTCCCGTATTTCCTGTCTTTTTGCTGCAAGCTCGCGCGCCTGTTTCTCCAGTGCATCGGCACTGGGTTTGTCCTGGGAGACGCCAATAGTCGTGACACTCAGGACGATTAAACATGCCAGCGATAAAATCTTACTCATTGATGCGCTCCTTCCGCCCAACTTGGAGATCTGCTACTTGTCTCGGCAGTATCTCATGGTTGGCGTGGTTTGTCTTCCGTTAGATAGTCCGAACGACCCGAAGGTTCGCTCCCGGACAGTCGGCGCTACAATGTGGCAGGGGAAGTGCTGATACAAGTCGAAGGTCGCCATTTTCTTAATGTGTCGGGCGCGCTTGCATGGGGGCATCCTGACGGTGGCGGTGTCGTCCACAGCATCTCCGTGCTGAGCAACCTTTTGGAATGGCTCAATCTCTGAGGCAGCCCCCCCCGCCTTGCACGAATCAGGTCTGCCGGCATACCCCTATCCCTTCAGGCGCTGGCAGCGATCGACGGATATTAGCAACTATAGTTGCTAAGCTGCGCCGCTGGTGAAATCAGAACCGTTGTACTTGATTCCAAGGCGCCTGCCGCCAGTCACGGCGACGGTAACAAGAGAACCACTGCGGTAGAGTTTGAGTTGCACACTTGACTTGCCGGCGTCCGCCGGATCATTGGCGATTGGGGCGATGGTGTCTGCCATTCGTACCGGCGTACACTCCCGGAAAAGGTGAAGTGGACGAAACCCGGTGCGACGGGGGTTGGTACCGATAGGGTGCGACGTGCCACCGGCTTGTTGCAATTGGGTGAGGAGCTGGGCGAGTTCAGCCTTAACGTTACCGAAGACGCGGAGTTGTGGTACCTGGGGGCCGTTCCCAATAACGGCTGGATTGTGACGCTCGAGACCGAAGGCGAAGCAAGGTTTCGTTCACCAACCCACAACCCGGGTACCTGGAAGCTGTCCGTCACATACGAGCCGCGATGAGTACTGGGCGAGTGGCCAGTGGCGAGTGGCCAGTGCCGCGTGCTACTAGTAACTACAGACCGATCCGACCATCCGACAAATTTCCTGACACCGGAAAGCTACACATCCGAAAAGGTCGCATTAAATTGTCGTACAGTACCAGGGAAAACCTCATGCCTGAAAAAGAACGCTACAGTGACACTATACCGGATACGCTTGACCTGGCCGAGCGGGGTGAGCTGGCCCTCCATGGCATGTGCAATACGGTGGACCCGGACAATGAGGCGTTGATGTTTTTCGAGGTCCACTTCTGCCACCGTCCGCCCATGATGCGGCACCGAGGCTGCGACTGGGATTGCACGCCCAAGTTTGCCGAGGCGATCCCGCAGATGCGGTGCATGTGCGGCAGCGACAAGTATACGGATATCGAGGCCCAGATGCTGGACTATCTCGTAAGCTGCATCTCGCCGGATGACGGGTTGTTGTACATCATATATGATCCCAAACGCCCGTGGCACGCGGATCAGCACAGCCATGCCTATAACGTGGAGCCGGAGGATATCGCGACGATCATGGGTTCAGCTATGCTCGTGCTTGCCCTGCTCGCCCGCCGCGCTCTCGAGTGCACCGATCGGTGGGATCCAGTGCTGAGCGGATTGGCCCGGGGCATTCAACGGGTAGCCATCGAAAAGGACGATTATGCGTACTATCCGGACGGCGGTTTCGGCAGTGCCTTCAGCTATCCGCGTTCCGGCTGGCGCAAGACCGACGAGCCCGGCGACGAACATGAAGGCGGCGAGGGTAGTGTCGTTGCGTATCACGGCGGTCAGATCCGCGCCCTGTCACGATGGGCGGCTTGCAGCGGTGACGAGCAGGCGCTGGACTTTGCCGGCAAGCTGGCGCGCTTCGTCATGAAGCCCAAATTCTGGGGCGGGATCTCAAAACCGCCTTCGGATAACGGTCGGGAGCATGGCCACGTAGACAGCCATTTTCATGCACGTGCCATCGCATTGCGCGGTTTGCTGGAGTACGGGATAGTGGCGAACGACGCGTTTGTATGTGATTTTGTTCGCTGCTCATACGAATACATGAAATCATTCGGCATCCCGGAAATCGGTTACATCCCCACTTTTATGGGCGCCGAAGCCACAGCCGAACATATGGGTGGTGCGACAAATCCGATCCTGATGGAAGGTTGTTTTCTTGGCGATCTGGTAGCGTTGACGATAAAGCTTTCGGAAGCCGGCTATAGCGATTACTGGGAAGATGCCGACAGAGTAATCCGCAACCATCTCGTGGAGTCTCAGATTGTCGACCGGGAGCTCCTGGAGCGCATCGTCGAGCATGCGCCCGAGCACGGCCCGGAAGTGCAGGCGGGAGGAATCCCTGGTCAGGATTATCTTGGCGATGACGTTGTCGAGCGAGCGCTCGGCATCTTCTGGGCCGGTATACAGGCCGATGGGGTACATGGCCACTGGATCATGCAATGCTGCACCGCCAACGGGTGTCGCGGATTGTACATGGCGTGGGATGCCATCACCCGGTGTGACGATGGCCACGCGCAGATCAACCTTTTTCTTAATCGCGCCGCTCCCTGGCTGGATATCCACAGCTACCTGCCGTACGAGGGTAAAGTGGTCATTCGGAACAAGACGGCAAAGCGGATTTCCGTGCGTATTCCACCTTGGGTGAACCGCTGCCGGCTCGAGTGTTTCCTGAACGGAGATGCGATCTCCCCGGCGACAGTGTCGCACTACATCGACCTGGAAGGTGTCGGCCCGGGTGATGTGATAGAACTTCGCTTCCCGATAGTCGAGCAGATCGTTACCCGTACGGCGTACACCGGGACGGCCGAGGAAACTGTGTGCACCATTCGCATGCGGGGCAACACGGTGATGGAAATGTCGCCGCAGAACGAGTCACCAAATGTCTACCCGTATTACCGTCGTGAGTTCATGCAGGGAAATGTCGCGCCGCTCAAGACGGTGACACGCTATGTCGCGCCGGTGATCCCGAGATGGTAGTGGTCAATGGCTTAGATAAGATAAGCGTTGAAACGTAGGTTCGCGTCCCGTTGGAGTTCACCGCTTCAGCTGTGTCTTTGCGTCCTGCCGCCTTGCAGAACGGAGAAGACACAGCTGAAGCGGTGAACTCCAACTAGGAGCCACGCAACTTCGACACCAAATTTTCAACCCCGAACCATAGCAGCACAGGTACAGATGCTCGATAAACAAAGTACTGAAGCCGGTGGATTGTCTTTGCAGTTCGCCGATGGTTTTGACCAGGCGTTCGACATGACCACCTGGATGAAATATCAGGGTGATGTCAGAACAGAAAAGGGCTATGCAGTCCTCGACGCAGTGGCAGCACCGGGCGAATGGGGGGATGCAAGTATCTGCACCCGGGGAAAACAGTTCAATCCCGGCTTGCAAGGGACGAACGGCGCGGAGGTCACTTTCGTGGGGCATACCCAGGGAAGCTACGGATCGGCCCCTCACAATCAGGATCACCCGGAACACATCGGGAACCCGCTCTCGGGCCCCTACATCACGGGAATGTGCCTGACGATTGCCAACTACCATGGGCCGATTGTGCCGCATGATGGTGAGGCGCAACCTGAAATTACCGACGATGAACAAATCGATTCTGACCTGATGAGCGGCTACAGGGCCTCAGGAACGCGCCCCAGCGCCAGACGCGGGGTGCAAATCCATTTTGACTGGATGCATACATGGGGACTCGACTATTTCCTCTGTCGCGATCTTCTTCCCGAGGATTACGGAAAGTACCCGGAATGGAACGTCCACCTGGATACACTCGAAGAAATCATGGCGCAAGGCCAGTTTGTTGCCGGCGCCCCTTTTGCACTCGTCGGGAGGCATTATCATCCGGATCAGGTCAACAATCCCCTGGGCCGGCGTTACGGGCTTTACCTTACGGATGATGGAAACGCCGTTTCCTGGACGCTGGACGGCAAGATCATGGACACCGTTGCTATCCCGGGTTTCTTCACGCCCGAGTCGGTGCGAGACGGCGCCTACGTCTCGATCGCAGGAGCCGGTTATCAACCGCACTTCTGGATGATTGATGATGTGGAGATATACACCAGCTAACGTACCCGGGGGAGATTGAACCGTTAATTGACGTGTTGGTTGAAAGTTTAGCCACTTTGGGCGATTGTTGAGTAGTCTGCTTCCCCGTACCACGATGCCGGGAGTCACGCTCACGGAGGACGCAGTACGGGCAGCTTAGGACTCTTTGGTTGCGGCCAACACTAGCGGCTACTGGCGGCCCGGCTGCGGTAGGTCATCCATGGTTCCTTTTCCTTGCGGCGTTTAAGGTTTGTTGAAACTGTACGCCGCTCTCTTAACACCACCACTCCACCACTCCACCCAATACTCTCATGGATGCAGGCACGACAATCCGTTTGGAATCATCGCATGACGTGCTGTTGTTCGATGCCGCCACCGGTGCGCTCGTGTCGTTCCGGAGCAAGGCGGTGCCGGACCAGGAGTTTATTATCGCGGGCAGCCCGCAGCCCGTCTTCGTCGTCCAATATCTGGATGAGAAACGCCGCTTCCGCCAATGCCAGTCGGATGAGGCTGCGGAGGTCGAGGTCGGCATCGTAGCTTCGTCGGAAGACGGCGGCACGACGACGCTCACCGCACAATTCCGGCAGTTGGCGGAACTGGATCTCGACGTCACCGTGACAGTGCGCGCCGCCGCCAACGACCGCTACAGCTACTGGTCACTCTCCCTGCGAAACGGCGGGGATCTGGGCCAAGGCTCGCCAGTAGCCGACCGGATCACAGATGTGCAGTTTCCTTTCATTGTCTCGCCCTATAGTCTGGACGGCGAGCCGGGTACCGAAGCCTTGCTGTATCCGTTCGGGCCCGGCGTGTTGCTCGAAAGTCCAAAGCCACAGGACCTGCAGCCGGACTGCCCGCAGACCTGGCAGATGCGGCCGGAGAACGGTGACTGCTGTCACTATCCCGGCCTGACTATGGCCCAGTTCCTCGCCTACTATAATGATCGAGCCGGCATCTTCGTGAGCTGCCGGGATACCGACGGCATGATCAAGCTGATCATGCCTGTGCACCGCGAGCCTGGAATCCGACTCGGTATCTCCCACGTCGGCGACTGGCCGCAACGCGGCGAGCGCCGGTTGGAGTACGACGTCGTGATCGGCAGCTTTACCGGAGACTGGTACGCGGCCGCGGACCTGTACCGCGAATGGAGCCTGCAGCAGAAATGGGCGGCCATCCCGCTGAGCAAGCGCGACGATGTACCGGCGTGGCTGCTCGACTCGCCACCGCATGTCATCCTGCGCATCCAGGGCGAGCTCGACCTCGGCCCGGCGCAGCCGAACGAGGCGTTCCTGCCGTACGACAAGACGCTGCCGCTCCTGGATGCATTAGCTGAGCGGATTGATGCGCCGCTGGTGCCCGTCATTATGTCGTGGGAACGGCCTGGCCCATGGGTCTACCCGGATTGCTTTCCGCCGGCCGGAGGCGAAGCGTCACTGCGCGAGTTTACACAACTGGCCCGGGAACGCGGCTGGCGTATCGGCACCTTCTGCAACGGGACGAGGTGGGTAGTGGGCCACTTGTGGAGCGGCTACGATGGCACCGACTACTTCGCCGAGCAGGGTGGCGACCGTTCGGTGTGCCAGACTCACACGGGGGAGCTCTGGCGCGAGGAATGGGACGCTACCTGGCGGCCCAGTTACCCGGCCTGCCTCGGCGCGCCGCAGACCCGGGAGCTTGCGCAGAACTTCATCCGCACCGTGACCGATCTGGGGCTGGACTCGATCCAGTTCCTCGATCAGAACGTCGGCTGCTGCACGTTTCCCTGCTTTGCGACGGATCACGACCATCCGCCGACCCCGGGTCGGTGGATGACCGAACGCATGGAGCAACTTGCCAAGTACTTCCTGGACGTGAAGACGCAGGAGCTGGCGCGCAGCGACGGCAAGCGCCAAATGGTGTTCTCCGTGGAGCAGCCGGTCAACGAGTACTTTTTGCAGTACTTCCAGCAATGCGATGTACGCGTCATACCGCCGGGCCACAAGATCGATGGCCATTTTGTACCGCCCTTCGGCAACCTGCGCCATTTCGTGCCTCTCTTCCACTATCTGTACCATGAGTTCATCGTGATCCAGGGCGGGTTCGGGATGGGACCGGAACCCTATCACATGCCGATCCGCAACGCCTGCAATCTGGTGGTCGGCGAGATCCCGGGTGCTGTAATGAAAGGCGACGGCACGCTCCTGAACCTGGACACGACCGACTGGGCGCCGTGGGATCTAGAAGTCGGCAGCAACGACGACGCTATAGAGATGCTGGTGGTGACGACAGCCCTGCGCCGTGGCCCGGCCACGGACTTCCTGGTCTACGGCCGCATGATGCACCCGGCAAGTGTCCAAGGGGTTCAGATCAGGCGCTGGCAACACGAAGGGCGCGACCACCAGATCCCGGCGGTGTTCGATGCGGCGTGGCAGGCGCCCGATGGCCGCTTCGGCCTCGTCCTTGCCAACTGGACGACAGAGCCGCAGGAGGTGACGGTGTCAGATACCCGACTCGGGTCGCTAGTGACCCAGCACGTGTCGGCGCGAAGCCTGGAGTCACAGAGCTGCGAACCCGATAGCAGCGAGCTGGCGGTGACGCTGCCAGCGCTCAGTTGTGTCCTGCTGGAGGCAGGGGAATAGCAAACCCGCTGTGACAGAACTGACGTTCTGAGGCTCTAGGGAGGGCAATTCACAATTCTCAATTCACAATTCTCAATGAATACAGATGTCGAATTCCACATATTCATTGTGAATTGTGAATTGTGAATTGTGAATTGTGAATTGTGAGTTTGCGGGATTTAAGTTTCTGAGGAGATGAAGAGTGGAGATGAAGCAGAGAGATGAAGAATTGGGGGCGCCGTTGCTCTTCGAGCAGGCGACAAAGATCTTCGATGGCTGGACCGATCCCGATACGGGTATGCGCGTGCTGCGCATCTATACCCGTGGACAGAATACTGAAGAAGACATCTGGGAAACGCAGTACCACCAGTTCCAGTGTTTTGTCGAAAACGGCCGCAAAGTTCTGCTCGCGCGGGGCGCGAGTCCGGACGTCGGAGCGGCGGGATATTTTCTGCTCGACCTGACGACTGGAGAAATCACACATCCGTTCCCGACCGGGCACGTTGTGACCGCAATCGGCGATGCCTCTCAGATCGCCTGCGTGCTGGACACCAGGACGGGCAACCATCGTGCGACGCTGTGGGATACTCGCGCAGGACGTGAGGTGGCGTCGGTTCGAGTCGATGGATGGGAACTGGACACTTGCACCAGCTTGCTCTGCGATGGCCAGCGGGCAGTGGCTTTCTTTTTCCGCGGCAGTGCCTATGACGAGCACGTCCAGTCAAGGCATTACCTGTTTGGCGCCGATACACCACCGCAGCTGGTACTCGAGGCGGACGGATATTTCTGCAGCCACATACAAGGATGCCCGGCCGACCCGAATCTGTACGCGTATGACCGCTGGCCGTCGCCGGAACGGTATATCGAACAGGCCCTGCATCTGCACACGCTTGACGGCAAAGACGTCACACCGGTGCCCCTGGACGAGAACGCCCTGCGCCCGGCCGTAATGTTTGGTGCCCGCGACCATTACCTGTGGACGCCCGACGGCACACGCATCGTCAGCTATATGTGCCCTCACAAGTTCGAGGTTGGGCCGGACTTCAACCACTTCGACGTGGAGTGGTGGCTAAGCGCGACGGACTGGCAGACCGGTGAGGACCTGGCGGCGAAGTATCCTCCGGGCCGGTGGGGAGGGCACATGCAAGTGACGCCTGATTCGGGCTATGTCGTTTGCGGCGGCGCGCCGGGGTTCGACAAATTGTTCGCCGTGGAGATTGAGGGGCTGCGGCACGGATGGAACGAACAGATCATTTGCTCATACCCGACAACGACGGTAACCGACCTTCGGGGGCCGTTTGCTTATCCTGCCATGCTGCCCGATCAGAGCGGCGTGATCTTCAACGCCGGCTGGCCGGGACCGGAGCACGGACTGTACCTG
>Ga0310124_10002563_pt1 | contig 12454 bp, 9 predicted proteins | sample CB11b_AW_Bot5_MG_FD_203507 | JGI IMG/M metagenome (GOLD analysis project Ga0310124, IMG submission 203507) | Marine microbial communities from Western Arctic Ocean, Canada - CB11b_AW_Bot5 | ecosystem: Environmental > Aquatic > Marine > Oceanic | place: Canada: Western Arctic Ocean | collected...
TAATTGCCGCGGGCGAGTTGATGGTCATCGACGTCGTGACCTTGTCGAGCGGAATCCCGTCGAACAGCTGCGCCATGTCCTCCAGTGACGAGACGCCGACCCCGCATTCGCCGAACTCCCCCGCCGCGGTAGGCGAGTCGGAGTCGTAGCCGTAGAGCGTCGGCAGGTCGAAGGCAGTGCTGAGCCCGGTCTGCCCCTGCGAAAGGAGATACTTGAAGCGCGCATTGGTCTCGCGCGCCGAACCGAAGCCGGCGAACATGCGCATGGTCCAGAGCCGGCCGCGATGCATCGTGGCGTGGATGCCGCGGGTGTAGGGATACTCGCCCGGGAAGCCAATGTCGCGGTCGTAGTCGAGGCTCGCGTTGTCGAGCGCGGTGTATAGCCGCCCCACTTCCTGCCCCGAGGTGGTGATGAAACGTTCCAGCCGTTCAGGGTGCCGCTCGAGCGCTGGCGTGAGCGTCTCGCGCTCCCAGCGCGCCCGCTCCGCCTCGAGGTCACCGGAGCGCGACTTTTCGTCGCCACCACTCCCGGCAGCGGTTCCATTGGGCGAAGTCATCACGCTCCGGAGGTGTGGATGTAATAAGGATTATCGGCGGGTGACTACCTGAGTTTAGCGATTAAGTATCGTCGAAAAATATCTGATTGTAGTACCTGACCGATGTCTGTCCGATCTTTATCTTGCTGGAGCAGTCCCTCACCTCGTCAGGCGTAATCTCTTCCAGTAACAGCTTTATGGCTAGGTAAGGAATGTTCAGCGCCGGTGCGAAAATCTGGGTAGATATCCTAGGATTCAGTTCAATCAGGTACTCCCCGATAAACTGGGCATTGACAATCCAGTCCAGGTCCAGTGCCTTCACAATATACCTGGTGTTTTCAAGCAGCTCAGGACTCTCAACCTGGATAAATTTCATTGGCAAGCCGCAACGTTCGTTGTGTCGGGACTTGATGGGGCACAGCAGAACCTCTCCGTTCCTGGTCAAGGGGTCCGTAGTGCAATCGATACCCTGGACGTATTCCATAACGAGTAATTCAGGGAAATCATCGTCCTCTCCAAAGACGTCCATGAACTCATTCATGGAGATAAAATAGCTGAATGGTCTTTGTTTCAGTATAATCTCCTTGCGTGAGATATCCTCGGAAAGTATCCTGAAACCCCTCGACCCCTTCGAGAAGGGAGGCTTGAAACAGACAGGATTGTCTGGGTATCCCAGCTCTTTGGTGGACGAAACAAATTGTTCGAGGCTACTGACATGCCTGAATTCAGGAACCTTCACGGGACTGTCCTTGAAAAAAGAGTACAGTTCGGCCTTGTTCTCGGAAATTTTTACGGAACGCTCCGAAGCGACCATGACCCTAGTCCCGGCGGCTTCCAGCAGTTCGCTGTTACTGGCAATCGCGATAATCTCGGAGGAGGACTGGGGAAAGAGAACATGCGGTCTTTCCAGCTCGATAATCTCGAGTAGCCGTGGTATGAACTCGGGGCTGGTTCCCCGAGGAACCAGGTGGAAGCGGTCGCACCAGTGTGCCCCGATCTTGTACTGGTCAATGTCGGTCCCTATTATCTTGACTGAGCGCTCGTCAACCTGTTTCAGCTGCCTGATAACAGGCGCCGCTCCGGGGCAGCCAGCTGCAGTGAGCAGGACACGAAGTTCGTCCATGCGGCAAACCTGCAAGAGTGCCACTAATAATACTTGGACAATTTAGGTGGAAATAACCATTCCGGGTGGAAACATAATTTTAAGAACGTTGGATGTTCATTTACTGACGGCCAGGAGATGGAGGGCGGCTTACGGCCTTCGGGCTGAGGAAAGTCCCCTCTCCAAGGGCAAGGCAGCCTTCGGGGGCCCGCGAGGGTCGGCAATGGAGCAGAAACGGCACAGCCGCCGGTTAATGGGATGAGCGCCTCGGGCGTGACGTCGCCGGCGGATTTGGTGAAACGGCCACCCCTGCCGGAGCAAGTCCAAGCAGGCGCGACGACCGGCCCGGGAGCGCCAGGTAGGACGCAAAGCTGAATGCCGCCAACCTCACGCGAGCAATCGCGTGGGGCGAACAGAAAGGGGCTTACTCCCATCGCCTGGCCACTCCCACTCACACTTGGTCACTGACTTCCGACGATATCTATATATATGTGACATGGCCGGGCGGCGACGCCCCCCTGGGGGGGCGGAACCAAAAATGGCAAGCGACTGGAGTGAGGAGCCGGATTGCGTACAGCGCGGTTCGGACTGGACGGATTTTGGCGGGCTTTCGCAGGAGCGACCCATGAGACAAGTTCGCCGGCGGAGGCGCCGGCAGCGGGAGCCGGAAACCGGCGGCGGCAAGGCGGGCGCGCGTCCTCGGCGGCGGACGCGGCGGCGCGACTAACTCTAAATCCCCCCCGCAGGTCTTCAGCCGTGAGCGGATTGGTCGAGTGCGTGCCCAACTTCTCGGAAGGGCGCGACCACAAGGTGATTGACACCATTGCTGCCGCCATCTCCGCGGTCGAGGGCGCAGAGGTGCTCGACATCGACATGGGTGGTGAGACCAACCGTACCGTCGTCACCTTCGTCGCGCCGCCCGCGACCGTCGGCGACGCGGCGTTCGCCGGCGTCGCCCGCGCGGCCGAACTCATCGACATGCGCGCGCACGCCGGCGCGCATCCCCGCATGGGCGCCACCGATGTGCTGCCGTTCGTGCCGGTCAGCGGCGTGACCATGGACCACTGCATCGCCATCGCGCACGCGACCGGCGAACGCATCGGCGCCGAGCTGGGCATTCCCATCTGGTTCTACGAAGAGGCGGCGCGGTCGCCCGAGTTCCGCAATCTGGCACGAGTCCGTACCGGGGAGTATGAGGGCCTTGCGGAGCGGCTCGGGGAGGGCGAGCCAGACGCCGGCCCCGCAAAATTCAACGCGCGCAGCGGCGCGACCGCGGTCGGGGCGCGCGAGTTCCTGATTGCGTGGAACATCAACCTGAACACGCGCGACCGCATCTACGCCAACGAGCTCGCCTACGAGCTGCGCGAGCGCGGCCGCTGGAAGCGCAGCGGGTCGCCCGACGCGTTCTACTACAAGGGCGATGTAGTCCATTTCGCCGATGGGGAGTTCCCGTGCGGCAACTGCGACTTCGCGGGCGCCGATTTCGATGTGCTGGCCGCACACTACGCCGACGAGCACGGCGGTGACCTTACGGCGGCGTATCGCGCGCGCGGGCTCGACCCGCGCGCGCTGGTCGGCAAGCCAGTCTACAAGGATGGCCGCTTCACGAACCTGAAGGGTATCGGCTGGGAAATCCCCGAATACGGCTGCGCGCAGCTTAGTTTCAACGTCACGAACTTCCGCACTACCCCGCTGCACGAGGTCTTCAACGCGGCGTGCGAGGAGGCGCAGAAGCGCGGCATCCGCGTTACCGGCTCCGAAATCGTGGGTCTGGTGCCGTGGGAGGTACTGCGGCAGGCCGCGGTCCACTACCTGCGGCGGATGGGAAAATCGCCCGGATTGCCGGTTCCCGACCTTGCCGCGGCGGCAATCCAGTCGCTCGGCCTGCGCGACGTCGCTGATTTTAACCCCGCCAGCAAGGTGCTGGGGATGCCGAAGCAGGAAGGCGAGCTGGTCAACCGCGTCACCTACGACTTCGTCGACGAGGTTTCACGCGACTCGCCCGCCCCCGGCGGCGGCTCGGTCGCGGCACTTGCCGGCGCGCTGGGCGCGGCGCTCGGGACGATGGTCGCCAACCTTTCCGCCACGAAGGGGACGCAGGCGGCGAACTACGATGCGCTGGCCGGCATCGCCGAGCGCGGGCAAGCGGTGAAGGAGGCGCTTGTCGCGGGCGTCGACGCCGACACCAGCGCCTTCGACGGCGTGATTGCGGCGATGCGCATGCCCAAGGATAGTGACGAGCAGCGCGCGACGCGCGACGCTGCGCTCGAGACTGGCTACCGCGCCGCGACTGCCGTACCGCTGGCGACCGTCGGGCAGTGCCGCGACGCGCTGGCGGTCTGCGGCGAGATGGCGCCGCTGATGGACGCGGGAATGGCGAGCGACGTCGGCTCAGGCGCGCTATTGGCGCACGCCGGCGCCCGCGCAGCGGGATACAACGTGCGCATCAACCTGAAGGAAATCCCCGACGAGACATTCTGCACCGAGACCAGCGCGGCACTCGAGGCGCTGCTGGGCGAGTGCGAGGCGCTGGCGGCCGCGGTCGAGGCCGCGGTCGAGGCGACGCTGCGTTAGTTCAATATCCCCCCGCTTGGTGGACAGCCGTGATTGAGGCGCGCAGGCTTGTCAAGCAGTTCGGCGCGGTGACTGCGCTGGCTGGCCTCTCGGTCAAGGTCCCCGAAGGCCGCGTTGGACTGCTCGGGCCGAACGGAGCCGGGAAATCGACATTCATCAAGCTGGCGCTCGGCATCTTCGCGCCGAGCGGTGGCTCGGTCACGGTGCTGGGCGAGAACGTCACCACCGCGGGTCCCGAGTTGCGGCAGCGCATCGGCTACATGCCGGAGCACGACTGCCTGCCCGACCGCCTGACGGGGGTCGAGTTCGTGGTCGAGATGGCGCAAGTTTCCGGCATGGGTCGGCAGGCAGCCATCCAGCGCACACACGAAGTGCTGAACCACCTGCGCATGGGCGAGGAGAAATATCGCCCCATCTCGGAATACAGCGGCGGGATGCGGCAGAAGGTGAAGCTGGCGCAAGGCCTTGTGCACGGCCCCGAGCTGGTTATCCTCGACGAGCCCACATCCGGCTTGGACCCGCAGGCGCGGCGCGAGATGCTGCGCACGATTCGCACGCTAACCGAGCTGGGGCACTCCAACGTGCTGCTCTCAACCCACATCCTGCACGACGTCGAGCAGGTTTGCGACCATGTCATCATCGTCTCGCAGGGCCGCCTCCAGATGGTAGAGCAAGTCGAATCACTGCTCGCCCGGCTCGAAAACTGGGTCGAGGTACGTGTCGGCGAACCGCGCGCCGCCTTCTGCGCCGCCCTCGACAAGCGCAAGCTGGAGTGGCAGGAGCACGGTCCAGCGCTGCGCGTCGGCTTCCGCGGCGACGAGACCTTCGACGCCATTCTGGCTGCCGCGGGGGAGAGCGGCGCACCGCTGCTGCAGATGGAGCGCGCGACGCGGGCGCTTGAGGACCTTTACCTCGAGGTGGTCAAGTGAGCGAGGCGCGCGTGATGGAGCGCTACCGCCGCTACACTGCTGCGCTGGCCGACCGGCGCACCATTGTCTGGGGCATGGGCTGGCGCGAGTTCGAGCGACTGGTGCGCAACCGCTGGGTGCTACTGGTGATTGGCCTCGCGTGGGCGCAGACCTTGCTGATTGCGCTGGTAGTAATGCCGCAGGGGTTCTTCACGCCGCAGGAAATTCACCTGCGACTCTACGGTGACCTGACGGGCGGTGGCATCCGCATCCAGCTGGTGCTGCTCGCCGCCATCACCGGCAGCCAGCTGGTTTCACGCGACCTCAGCGACCAGTCCATTCACCTCTACCTAGCGCGGCCGCTGACTCGCGTCGACTACCTGTTGGCGCGGCTGCTGACGCTGCTGCTGCTCTTCCTGCTGGCGGCACTGGCGCCCAACCTCTACTTGGCGCTGGCGCAGTGGACCGACTCCGGCTACGCACTGGGGTGGTTTGGTGACCATCGCTGGATGCTGCTGGCGACGGTCGGTTATGGGCTGCTGGTCTCGATTACCTTCTCGCTGCTGGCGCTGGCGTGCTCGGCGCTGACCGGCCGCAGCGGTTACGCTGCGGTCGGCTTCTTCCTCGCCGTCTATTTCCCGTCGTTCCTCGTCGAGACTGGCTATGGGCTGGTGCAGGACGAACGCATCCTGCTATTCTCGGTGTTGCATCTGCTCGACATGGTGGGTCATGAGATGTTCGATGCGCCGCAGTGGGTCACAGTCTACGGATTTTTCTTCCGGATTGACCTCGGCTGGCACACGCCGCTGCTGCTGCTGGCGGCAATCTGGGCAGCGACCGCCTCAGCGGTCACGCTGCGGCTGCAACGGCTTGAGGTGACCCACTGAGCATCATCCTCGAGGCCGCGACGCGGAACTACGGGCTGGTGCAGGGGGTTTCCAACGTCTCGCTCGAGCTCGGCCCGGGCATCACCGGCATCCTCGGTCCCAACGGCGCCGGCAAGAGCACGCTGATGAAGCTGGTGCTGGGGCTGGCACGGCCGTCACTGGGACACGTCCGAATTGACGGCCGCGATCCGGCCAGCGACTGGGAGCTGCGCAGCCGTTTCGGCTTCGTCCCGGAATACGACTGCTTCTACGACCACATGACTGCCCGCGAATACGTCGCGCACTTCCTGCAACTGCAGGGTGTCGCCCCGAATGAAGCGGGCGAGCGCGCCGCGGCGCTGCTTGATGACGTCGGCCTTGGCGACGCGATGGAGCGGCGCATCCGCACCTACTCGCGCGGGATGCGGCAGAAGGCCAAGTTCGCACGGGCGATTGCGCACGACCCCGACCTGCTGGTGCTGGACGAGCCGTTCCAGGGTACCGACCCGACTACGAGGCGGCTGTTGATGGAACTCATTCGGAACTGGGCTGACGCGGGGCGCACCATCCTGCTCTCGAGCCACATCCTGCACGACGTCGAGGCACTGACCGACCGCATCGTCTTCCTCTCGGGCGGGCAGATGCTTGCCGTCGGCGACCGCCACGCCATCCAGGAGCTGATGCCGCACGTGCGGCAGAAGGTGCGACTGACCCCCGCCGATGCGGGGCAGCGGCCGCAGCTGGCGCGGCTGCTGCTCGAGCAACCGTCGGTCGAAGGAGTCTCGCTACAGCGCGACTGGGTCGAGGTCGATACGACCGACGCCGAGGCGTTCCACGCGCTGCTGCCGCCACTGCTGCGTAAGGCAAAGATTGCGATTCACGGCATCGACTCACCGGGTGAGGACCTGGAAGCGCTCTACGAGAAGCTGGTAGGAGGCGAGCAGTGGGAAGCGTAGGCGAGGAAGTGGCACGGCTGCTGCAAATTGGCCGGCCAGTGTTCCGCGACGGCGTGCGGCAGTTCCTGCTGGCGCGCAGCACGCTGATTGTCTCCGCGCTGCTGCTGACTCCGGGGCTGCTCTCGGGCTGGTTCTGGTACGACAGCCGCGGTAAAGTGGAGACGCAGGTCATCGCCGGTGACGAGGTGCGCGTCTTCGAAGGGGAAGTGCTGCACGCGGAAATGGCCAACCTGTTCTACGGTCTCGCCTTCGAGCTCTATCTGCCCTTGGTAGTAGCGCTGGTGGCGCTGCTGGGAGCGGCCGAATTGCTCAATACCGAGTTCAAGCAAAAGACGATGCAGCTGCTGCGCACCTCACCGGTGCGGATGTACGAAATCCTGCTCCCCAAGCTGCTCGCTGGCACTCTCGGCACTTTCGTCGCGGTGGGAACACCGCTCACGGTCATCTATCTGGCGCTGCTGGCGCACGGCGGCAGCTTCGGCCTGCGCGAGCACCTGCCGCTGCTCGGCGCGGTGCTCGGGACGCTGCTGCTGGCGTCGCTCGCCTACACCAGTATATTCCTGCTCATCAACGCGCTGGTGCGGCGGCCGCTGCCGGTCTCGCTGGTCTACTGGCTGGTGTGGGAACTGATGCTGGGCGACGGCGATTCGCAGCGCTTTACCGTCATACATTACCTGCGCTCGTTCGCGCTGCCGCGACTGAAGTACCTCGATATAGAGGCGGACAGCCTGAACCTGGCGGTCGAGACCGTAACCGATTTTTCAGCCACCATGACTTCCATCGCGACCGACCCGTGGCAATCGGTCGGCGTGCTGCTGGCAGTGACGGCGCTCGCCTTCATGCTCGCCTCACGGCTGCTCGAACGCAAGCAATTCTGAAAGCTTAAATCCGCCGGGAAGTAGCGCCGCCGCCATGGCGAAGCAGGACTACTACAAAGTGCTCGGTATCAAGCGGGATGCGTCGAAGGCGGAAATCAAGAAAGCGTACCGCACACTGGCGCGGAAATACCACCCCGACGCCAACCGCGAAAACCAGTCCGAGGCCGAGGAGAAATTCAAGGTAATCTCCGAGGCATACGAAGTGCTGGCTGACGACGAAAAACGCCCGCGCTACGACCGCTTCGGACACGAGGGAGTCAACTTCGGCGGCGGTGGCTTCTCGTGGGACGACTTCACCCATCAGGGCGATATCTCGGATATCTTCGGCCAACTCTTCGGCGGCGGTGGTGGCGGCGGGATGGGAGACCTCTTCTCGCAGTTCTTCGGCGGGGGCGCCCGGCAGCGCGGCCCACGCAACAGCGGCGCCGACCTGCGCTACGACCTGACGCTGAGCCTCGAGCAGGCCTACGCGGGGCTCGAACAGCAAGTAACCATCCCGCGCGATGAAGCGTGCGGCGACTGCTCCGGCAGCGGCGCCGCCGACGGAGGCAGCGCGGTGACCTGCAGCCAGTGCGGCGGCCGCGGGATGGTGCAGCACGTCCAGCGGCGCGGCTTCATGCAGACAGTCCAGACCGGCGAGTGCCCGCAGTGCGGCGGCGACGGCAAGACCGTCGACAAACCGTGCGGCGGCTGCCGCGGGCGCGGCGTTCGCGAGGCGCGGAAGAAAATCAAGCTCACCATCCCCCCCGGGATTGACGACAGCCACCGGCTGCGCCTGCGCGGGCAGGGTTCGGCCGGCCCGCGCAACGGCCCGCGCGGCGACCTCTACGTCGTTACCAGCGTCCAGCGGCACCGCACCTTCCAGCGGCAGGAGACCGAAATCGTGCTCGAGCTGGAGATAACGCCGGCGCAGGCGGTGCTGGGCGAGGAAATCGAGGTGCCAACACTCGCTGGTAAGGTCAAACTGAAAGTGCCCGCGGGAACCCAGTCTGGCGCAGTGCTGCGCTTGCGCGGCAAGGGGATGCCAGACCTGAACCGCGCCGGCCACTACGGCGACCTGCACGTACGCGTCAACGTCCGCATCCCGAAGGCGGGCCGCAAGTCGCGCGCGGCGTGGGAGCAGCTACGCGAGCTGGACGGCGAGTCGCCCTCGCTCTTCGAGCGGGTTCGCGACCGCTTCGGCTAACGCCGGCGGCGGCGCAGGCCCGCCAGCCCCAGTAGCGCCAGCACGGCAAACAGTCCGGCGAAGCCCGGCAGCGCCATGTTCGGCTCATCGACGTAGGCGTCCGCCCAGATGTCGTAGAACTCGATGACGTAGGTGGCGTTGCCGTTCTCGTCCTCGCGGTTGCAGACTTCGCCGCCGGTGCCCATCTTGTCGCTACGGATTTCGTAGGTGTCGTCAACCGAGACGAGCCCGTCATCGTCCTCGTCTTTCCAGGAGATGTACCAGTGGCAGCCGGTCTCAGTGTCAACCATGTCGTCATCGCCCTCCGAGAGGACCATGCTGGCCACAACGCGCGCGCTGTCACGGGCGTCTTCCTCGCCTTCCTCGCCGTCGCCGCCACCGAAGGGGTCGGGTCCGCCTTCGTCATCGTCCTCGTACGCCTCGAGCACGCGGATTTCCATTTCAAAATGGGAGACTTCCTGCATGAACTGGTTGCCGGTGATGTTGCCTTCGTAGACGTTCTGCCCGTTATCGTCGTCATCGAAGGAGTTGGCCTCCCATGAGAAGCCGGCAGGCGCCTTGCCCAGGCCATCGCTCTCCATTACCTCAATCCAAACCTCGTCGCCGTACCAGAACTCGGCGCGCATCAGCAGCGTGCCGTTCTCGTCCTCTGCCTCGAGCAGGACCATGTATTGCTTGCCGCTGGCGATATCCTCGCGCAGGATGCCGTGGAGGTAGACGGAGGAGTGGTCGACTCCCCACGCCTCGTGGTCAATCCAGTCGTCCTCGCCGTCGTCATCGGCATCCCAGCCCCGGGCCGTGATGTCAAGCCACTCCGGGTCGTCCACCTCAGCGACAATGACCTTGCCGGTCATCCCCATCGAACCGTGGTAGTCGCAGGAGTAGGAGAATTCCCCGACTTCCTCGAAGGTGTACGACCACTCCTCGTAGGGGGCGATATCGCCCGAGTCGAACGAGCCGTCATCGGCGGTCACGGTGTGCACCGACTCCTCGATGTTGTGCCAGAAGACAGTGGTGCCGGGCACAACCTCGATTTCGTCGGGGGCATACGAGTTGCTCTCTATGTCGATATGTTCCTCCTCCTCCCCGTTCAGGATGTTGTCCCCGGCCCACAGTTCCGCCACCGGATCGCCATAGTAGGGAACCTCGTCGCGGCCACGGGTGACTTCCTCCATCTCTATGCGCATGTGGGTGCCCTCACCCTCGGAGCCATCCATGTACATCCCAACGATTTCGTTGGTCTGGGTACAGTCGCTGCTGGTGCAGTCCGGCCCCTGCAGGACCGAGGTCTGCCAGAAGGTCATGGCATTCCCTTCACCCTCCATCTGCATGCCGAAGGTGGCGCTGAAAACCTGGTTTGCGTCGTCCTTCTGCATCCCGGAGACGAGGTACATGGTTCCCTCTTCTTCCTCCTCGTCGCCGCCATCGCCTTCATCCTCCATTGCATCTTCCATATTCAGTATGGTCCGGACCTCGAAGCGGTCGAAGTCGTTCGACCAGTAGGTGTAGGTTTCCTCTTGCTCTGCGAAATTGACCCAGGCGTTGAGTTCGTCGGAGGTCAGCGGCTCGTACTCGGTGTAGTACTTGCAGGTGCCGTCGTCCTCGATCGCGTCGGGGTCGTAGTTCTCAGCGTCGGGGTCTGTGCAGCCGTAGACAGGGTATTCGCAGGAGCCATCGTCGACCGTCGCGTTGGAGTCGTAGTTGGCGGCATCGTCGTAGGTGCAGCCCTCGACCGCAAATTCGCACAAGCCGTCGTCCTGGTTGGCATTGTCGTCGTAGTTCTCTGCATCCGGGTCTGTGCAGCCCTCGACGACATATTCGCACGAGTCATCGCTGTACTCGGCGTACTGGTTGTAGTTGCTCGCCGCGGGGTCGGTGCAGCCCTCAACAGGCTCGGCGAAAGTGCAGGAGCCATCATCCACTTCGGCCACCGAATCGTAGTTCTCGGCGTCGGCGTAGGTGCAGCCCTTCACCGGCTCGCTCAGGACGCAAGAACCGTCGTCAATCTGGGCCAGCGAGTCCCAGTTCTCCGCTTCGGAGTAGGTACAGCCGGCGCGGAGCTCCTCATCCCCAGTCAGGGAGTCGAGGCAGCCCGCCAGCACGGGCGTCAGGCAGAGCATCAGGGCCACAAACAGGCTTTGGCGCATGGGGCTGTGATTCTGGCATGCATATAAAAGCAATTAACAAAATTTATTTTGAATTGGAGGAGTCGCTGTGCAAGTTATATACTGGTCGATAGATTGATTAAAGCCGTAGGGCAGGCGTTCAGACCGCTAGGAAAACATTGGCCAAAGACGACGATGGATGGGTCACGCATGACAGGAACAAAAAGAGTCAGGACAGGGTAGAAGAGGAGGATGATTCTATTGAACTCGACAGCAAGGAATATGAGGAATGGCGCAGGGGGAGCGATAATGATTCCTACATGTCCGACCCGAAATATTTCGGCGGCACGACATCGAACACCACGCCCGCAAGCAGTTCTGGCGACTCCGGAGATGATTCCAGCTCCGACCGGAACATAATCATCGTTGCCGTGGTAGTAGTCCTGCTACTGATTGGCAGCGGGTTGCTCGGTATCTACCTTTACGTCCAAGGCTCAGAGGATGTCGCCAGCTGGCATACAGTGGAAGGCATGGTTTTGGAAACCTACTACGAGGACGGAGAAGATTGCGCTGACGAGAATGATGACGGCTACTACGATGATGACGAATGTACCTTCTACTGCGAGATTAAAGTCAGATACAACTTCACCGTTGATAATCGTGTCTACAGTAACACAGAACTTGTTACTGGCGACGGCGAGCCAGAGAGCAGCTGCCAAGAACAGCTTGAAGGACGGTATGCAATCAACGGTACCGTCACCGTCCACTATAACCCGGACGACCCCGGTGAAAATTACATCGTGAATGAGCCAAGTTCGGGGATAGCAATCTTTTTTTGCGCCCTGCCGGTTATTATTATAATCATTATTCTAGCCGTCTTTTCCCAAATCCGCAGCGGCAACTTCGAGCCCGGGCGAATGATAGGATGGGGTAGATTTAGCGGGAGGTTCGGGGGTGGTTTCGGCCGCATGCGCTCACGCCGTGGGCGAACACCAGTGAGGCGTACGCGCACCACCCGGACCCGGTCCCGTAGAAAATAGACCATGAAATTTGATATCGACGAGGACATTCGAGTCGCCAGGACAATTCCATCGGAGTTCTACCACAGCGAAGAGATTTTCAGGAACCTGAAAAGCATGTTCAACAAGAACTGGCAATTCGTGGGGAATACCGACCTCCTGGAAACCTGCAACGTCCATCCCGGAATTCTCCTGGATGGCATGCTTGACGAACCGTACGTACTGACAAAGGACCGTGGCAGGATCAAGTGCCTTTCAAACGTCTGCACCCACCGGGGCAATATCGTCTGCAAGGAAGCATGCGATACGAAAACTCTTGTCTGTG
>Ga0310124_10002565_pt1 | contig 12448 bp, 12 predicted proteins | sample CB11b_AW_Bot5_MG_FD_203507 | JGI IMG/M metagenome (GOLD analysis project Ga0310124, IMG submission 203507) | Marine microbial communities from Western Arctic Ocean, Canada - CB11b_AW_Bot5 | ecosystem: Environmental > Aquatic > Marine > Oceanic | place: Canada: Western Arctic Ocean | collected...
CGTCCGCACACCTCCAACCGGCAGCACGTCTTGCGCAAACTAATATAGCGAGCTTTCCTGAAGACCGGGATTTTGTGAGATACGAGCGCACGGGGCTGCCAAAACCGGTAAAGGACAATGCCGCACGGCCTGCACTTAAGGTTATCTATACCCAATACATGCATTGATGCTGCGATAGGGTCCCTTGCGCGAGTTTTGTTTCATGCATGAACCGAATAACGTAACTAAGTTCGGTGGTTCCGATACAAATCCAGAAATTACTTGTTCAGGCCGTGATCAAGGGTTGACGGAACGAGGACAGCTAAGCCGGCGCATCGCAGAGCTGGAAGCTGAATTAGAGGGTACACCGGCTTCCAGCTCCAAGGATACTGCGGCCCGGGAGCGTTTCGAAGACTTCGACGCCACCATGGGAGGGTAGTTTTAGGAGACCGGTGCCGAGCTTCGCTTTTCCTATTTCTCCCGCAGTATTTTTGCCATCACCAGGGTCCCGCGGAATGGCACTACGGCAAGACCCGAGAAGACATCGGCATGACGGACTCAGCGCCGCCGGACGTTTGGCAGGCGCACCTTGAGTGTCTGAAGCGACGTGAGCCGTTCTCCTGTTCCGTCTTTGCGCGGCGCGCCCCCGACGGCATTAAATGGATGCGTGCTAGCGGCATGCCGGTCTTAGGCGACGGTGGTATTTTTCAAGGCTACTGCGGGTCGGCGTCTGATATTACGGCGGAGATTGAGGCGGCGGCCCGCCCGCCCGCAAAATCCGCCCCCATTCCTTTCTCCCTATGTCTCGTGCAAGCCATCCATACCCTACAGGCGCGGTAGGCTCTCTTCCGCGGCCAGCATGGTTACCGCTTGCTCGAACGCCGCCACCGTCATCTCCAGATCGTCCGCGTCATGGGTAGCCGAGATGACGCCGCCGCCCGCACCGCTGAAATCGACGCCGCCTATCAACAATGCCAAACGCAATTTGTTGAGCAGCGCCGGCGGCTTGGCCTTGAGGTCTTTGTAAGGCATGGCCAGAGGATCAAAACTCAGGGGATCAATGTCCAGCCCGGTGCCGTTCATGAAGATGAAAAAATTCGCCTGCTGGCCATAAGCCGCCCAGGCCACGCCGGTGCGAGCGAAGGTATCATTCAATTTTTGCCGCAACGTAACCCCGAATGCTGCGGCACGGGTGCAGGCATCGCTGCCGGCGATAATTTCCAGGGTTTTGCTCCCCGCTGCCGCCGACAGGGGATTGGCATTGAAAGTGCCCGGGTGATGGATCTTCTCAAAATCCCGGTCCGCCGCCGCCTGAAAATCGAGATGATCGAGAATATCGGCCCGCCCGGCGACCGCCCCGCCCGGCAGTCCACCGGCCAGGATCTTCGCCAATGTACTTAAATCCGGGGTTACGCCCAGCAAACCCTGGGCGCCGCCGGGATGCACACGGAAACCGGTCACCACTTCATCCATGATCAGCAAGACGCCATGTTGTTCGGTGAGCGCGCGCAGCTGGGTCACAAAATCGGGCGCCAGAGGCACCATGCCGCCACCACCACCCGTAGGTTCGAGAATCACGGCGGCGATTTCAGAGTCCCGTTCCAAGGCTTCGGCGACGCCATGGATATCGTTGGGGTCCAGCAACACCACCTGGGCCGCCACTTCCGGCAAGACACCCGGCGTTGGGGTGCCGTCGTAGTGATTGGCGACGCCAAAGGCCATATGATCGTGCCAGCCATGAAAATGGGTGCGGAAACGGGCAATCTTGTTCTTGCCGGTAAAAGCCCGGCCCAGACGCATGGCCAATAAAGTTGCCTCGGTCCCCGATGAGGTAAAGCGGATACGCTCGGCCGATGGCATGAGGTTCTGGACGGCCTCGGCCCAGGCGACTTCGAAGCGATGCGAGGAGCCGAAGTGGGTGCCGGCCGCCAGTGCCTCTTGTATACAGACCTCTACCTCCGGATTACGATGCCCCAGCATCAGCGCCCCATGGCCTCCAAAATAATCCACATAAACGTTACCATCGGCGTCCCATTTTCGCGAACCAAGGGCCTTGTCTACATAAATGCCGTAGGGCGTAGTGTGGCGAGAATCGTGGCTAATGGCCGAGGGGAAAAACGCCCCGGCCCGCTCGGCCAAGGCCTGGCTGGACGGCGTCCGGCTAACATAGTTGTTAACAATGGGGGAATTGCTCAACATAACATCACCTACCAGACTGTTGTATCCGGGGCCGATATTAACACTACCGTCGCGGCTAAGTCTTGCGGGACGATAGACGGACGGACGGAACTTGAAGGATGTCAGGGTCGGCGCAGCGTCCCAGGTTAGACTGGCAGCTATGGAAGCTATTCAATTCACGCTGGCGGCGGTCGGCCTTTATATAGCCTCCGACCGCGCCCTGAACTATGTAGAGTTACGGCGGGGCGCCAGGCTTGAGCATCGCAGCTTTATATTCTTCACGGTCCTAGTGGTTCTGGCCCTGGTTAGCTTTAGTTTGATACAGCGCCTGGCGGGTATCTGATTAAGCCGGAGCTTTTGCCCCCAACGCCAACCCCATGGTAATGTGGGGCCATGAACGAAAGCGACAAAAAGGGCGAAGAATTTCGCGACGACAAACGCGACCGCCCGGCCCTGCCGACGGCCCTGATCAAGCAACTGTCGCGCCAGAACGATGGCAAGGCCTGGGTATCCGTCGCCTCATTGCTGGCGATCAACGCCGCTTGTATCGCGGCCGCGCTGCTTTGGTGGACGCCGTGGGTAGTAGTGCCCGCAATTCTAATCATCGCCTCGCGCCAGCAAGCCTGTTTCGTGCTGGCGCATGATGCGGCCCATTACCGCCTGTTTCAAAGCCGCCGGCTGAATGATCTAGTGGGCCGGGCCCTGGCAACGCCAGTAGGCATTTCGATGCGCACGTATCGCGTGGTGCATCGCCTGCATCATAATCATCTGTATCAAAGTCAGGATCCCGACATCCCCCTACACGCCGGTTATCCACGGGGCCGGCGATATCTCATCCGGAAACTGTTGCTGGATCTGACCGGCCGCACGGCACCCAAGACCTTCGCCTATTTCCTAGGCGCCCCGGCCATCAACGACGATGTATCCGAGGCCAATCAGCCACGGCGCGATCGGTTGAATGATACCACGCCAGCCTTGCGGCGGGCCGCACGGCGGGACCGCTATCTGATAGTTGCCTTTCATCTGGCTGCGCCGTTGCTGGCGGTCCTAACAGGCCATGGCCTGGCCTATCTGGTATTGTGGATATTACCCCTGTGCACCGTGCTGCAGGCCCTGTTACGGTTTCGCGCCATCTGCGAACATGGCGCCGTCAGCGATGAACAATCACCCCTGCAAGCGGCGCGGACCAATCTGGGACCCGCCTGGCTGCTATGGTACCTGTTCCCTTATCAGGTAAACTATCATATTGAACATCACCTATACCCCGCTATACCCCATTACAACCTGGCCGCCTGTCACCGGGAATTACGGCAACGCGGCCTGCTAGATGGTGCCGAAGTCCGCCATATTTTCACCACCACCGCCATGGTCAGCGCCAACCCGGTGCCGGCGTAACTTGCCGCCAATTCAAAGGAGCTTGTTCGTACCATCCATGTCTATTTCAACCCCCTTTGATCAATACCGCGCTATCGTTCAGCCAGAGTGGATCGACCACAACGGACACTTGAACATGGGCTATTATATGGTGGTGTTTGATTTCGCCACCGATGAGTTCATGAATTTTGTCCATCTGACCCGGGCACATCGCAAAAAATTCCAAGTGACCACATTTTCCCTGGAAGCTCATATCACTTACAACCGGGAAATCGGTGAGGCCGAGCCCATGCGCTTTACCACCGAATTGCTAGATTTCGATGAGAAACGTTTCCACTATATCCATCACATGTATCATGGGACCGAGGGCTATTTGGCATCGACCAACGAATTGATGAGCCTGCATGTCTCGTTGGCAACGCGCCGTTCCACGCCCATGGAACCGGCTATTCTGGGCCGGTTGGCGGCGATCAAGGCCGCCCACGCCACCTTGCAGCGAAATCCCTATACGGGGCGACTGATCGGCCTGGGGGCGAAAGCGACGACCACGTCCTGAGACAGCAAAAGCAAAACCTGGCACAAAACGGAGGGCGCCATGACGAACCCCATGAACCTGATAGGCGAAACTATTTTGATCACAGGCGCTGGCCAAGGCATAGGCCGGGCGACAGCGGAATTGGCGGTAAAATTGGGCGCCAAGGTTGCGCTGGTTGATCTGAACGGCGACAACGTGCACCAGGTCGCCGATAGCCTGGGCGAGAATGCCAAGGCCTATGTGGGCAGTGTGGCGGAACCGGGCTTTGTGCAAGATATGGTGGCCGAAGCGGTGCGTGATTTCGGCGCCATTCATGGCCTGATGAATAATGCTGGTATCGTGCGCGCGGCAATGATCCACAAAATGCCCGTGGAGACCTGGCAGCAGGTCATCGATGTCAATCTGACGGGCGTTTTCCTGTGCCTGCAGGCCGTCGGCCGCCATCTAATCGACCGCGCCAAGGATGGCGACCAGGCGCCCGGCGCCATCGTCAACGTCTCCTCCATCGCCGGTCGGCGGGGTACCATAGGTCAGATCAACTACGGCGCCGCCAAATCCGGTGTTCTGGGCATCACCATGAGTGCGGCCAGGGAATGGGGCCGCCATGGCATTCGGGTCAATTCGGTCTGCTTTGGCCTGGTCGAGACGGCCATGACCGAGACCGTTCGCGGCGAAAAGTTCCGCGATCAATATATGGCGCAAATTCCCATGGGGCGTTTTTCCGCACCAGAGGAGGTCGCCAAACCGGTCTGCTTCCTGATGTCCGATGGCGCCAGCTATATCACCGGCCAACACCTTAATATCGATGGCGGCGCCTGCATCGGCATGTAGTCGCATATCGGCCGCCAGATAGCCTAAATCGTCGTCTCTTACAATGCGGGGCGTTGGCCCTGCATGTTTGTTTTCCAACATCGGCTCGGCCGGCGGTTTTGGTCAATTGTCTTAGGATGGGCGCATGGATATGCTGTCCCTCACGCTTCATTGATGACAATAGGATACAGCCATGCCCCGTATTGCTCCCCTTGAACCCGCGGATATGAACGCGGAACAACGTCACTTCCATGGCAACATTCTGGCTGGGCCACGCGGTAGCATGGGCGGGCCCTTTCAAGCCTGGATTCACAGCCCTGTTTTTGCCAACCGGGCGCAATTGTTGGGGGAATATTGTCGTTTCAACAGCGTCTTGGAAGCCCGCCTATCGGAACTGGCTATTTTGATTACCGCCCGCAAATGGACGGCCCAGTTCGAATGGTTCGCGCACGCCCCCATGGCGTTGCAGGCGGGCCTCTCCGCCGACATCATCGCCGACCTTCAAGAACGCCGGGAACCGGTATTTGCCAAGACTGACGAAGCCGCCGTCTATAAATTTTGCACGGAGCTCTATCGTGACTCGGTGGTATCCGACGCTACCTATGCCGAGGCCAAGGCGGAACTGAGCGAAAAGGGCGTGGTCGACCTCGTCGGCGTGCTGGGCTATTACGCATTGGTTTCCATGACCCTGAATGTCTTCGAGATGCCACTTCCCGACGACGTGACGCCCCCATTATAGCCCTAATAGGCAACGTCCATGGCGATGAGCGCGACCGTGACTTGCGCTGGCCCTTTTTCTGGAATGGCCAACCATGTTGGACGGGGAATTTTAGAGCAACAATCCAACTCCGCAGTGAGGACCTCAGCTGACCCATGGCCTTTGTGGACATGCACGAGCTTTCATAAAAGTAAAATTTCTCCAATCGCTTAGAACTGCAAAGCCATCCTCAGTGGCTCGGAATAGCTTCAGTAACCCGCCGTCTGATCACCCGGACGTTTGTGCGTTATAGAATTTTTTATACCTATAAACGCTTATTTCCTGGTTGCCGCCTTCCGGATAATGGAGATGAATTCCCGATGGCAAAAATAAGGCGGCTGCGATGCCATGGATGCCCTAAACGAGCCATGATAAACCGCGACCGTCGGTTGGAGCGCCCACCGATCTAGTTGACAATTATGATGTACCTTAAAGGCCGTTCTGGCGCCGTTCGTGACGGACAGGCGCAGAATACATTAGCAAACATAAGCGAATAGGTCTGGGCCACCGGCATCCTCCCGGCGCGATACCCGCGCCGCGTACCGAGCCACAAATTACAACAGCCGAACTGTCCGTTGCCCAAGTTCTAAAGGTCTGAGCATATTCAGAATGAAAATGCTCTAGCCTATTCAAATTCGAGAATGACGTCATCCACCGCCAGGCTATCGCCAGGCGCGGCATTCAGGGCGGCAATGATACCGTCACGTTCCGCACGCAGGATGTTTTCCATCTTCATGGCTTCAACCACCGCCAAGGCCTGCCCGGCCTTGACCTCGTCACCTTCGGCCACAGCCAAGGACACCACCAGTCCCGGCATGGGACACAACAAAAATTTAGAGGTGTCTGGCGGCGCCTTGTAAGGCATGAGGGCGGCCAACGCCGCTGCGCGAGGACTGAGGACCGTCACCAACGTCTCGACCCCGCCATGATACAAACGAAAGCCGCCAGCTTCCGCGTCAGCCTGAATGGTGACCCGTCGGCCGTTCACCGTGCCGGTGAATATACGTTGCCCGAGCCGCCAATTACTGCGCACGCTGATCAATCGCCCGGCCAGTGCCACATCAAAGCCATTCTCCACCGCATCGACGGTAACCGCGTGATGCCCGCCGTCGAGGCCGACCACCCAGTCGGCACCAAAGGCCGGGCGATAATGTGCCAGTTGGCCGCTGATCGAGGCCTCGCGCTCGCGGGCTCGCCGATGCATCAGTACTCCGGCCGCCAACAGCGCTTCCAGCAACGGACCCTCCCGCGGGGCGCCGGCAAAGCCGTCGGGATATTCTTCGTCGATAAAGGCGGTCGTCAAGCGGCCCTCGGCAAAACGGGGATGATTGATCAAGGCAGCCAGAAAACTCATGTTATGATTTATTCCGCGCACGTAATAGCCGTCCAGCGCCTCCGCCATGGCGGCAATCGCCTCGGCCCGATCCCGGCCCTTGGTGATCAATTTGGCTATCATCGGATCGTAATACATGGTGATTTCAGAGCCTTCGATCACTCCTGTATCAACCCGCACGTTGGCCGTCTGAGCTGGCGGTTGGCAGCGCACCAAGCGGCCGATGGATGGCATGAAGTTGCGGTAGGGATCTTCTGCGTACAACCGGCATTCAATGGCCCAGCCGTCGGCACGCACGTCGGCTTGGCGCAGGGTCATGGCCTCCCCGGCCGCAATCCGGATCATCTGCTCCACCAAATCGATGCCGTAGACCATTTCGGTCACCGGATGCTCCACCTGCAAACGGGTATTCATCTCCAAAAAATAGAAGTTCCGGTCCTTGTCGACAACGAATTCTACGGTGCCGGCGGAGCGATAGTCCACCGCCATGGCCAGGGCGACTGCCTGCTCACCCATGGCTTGCCGGATGCCTGGGTCCAGGAACGGGCTGGGCGCCTCTTCGATTACCTTTTGATGGCGCCGCTGGATGGAACATTCCCGTTCGCCTAGATAGATGCAGTTGCCATGGCCATCGGCCAAAACCTGAATCTCGATATGACGGGGTTGTTCGATGAATTTCTCGGCAAAGATCCGGTCATCAGCGAAACTTGATTTCGCCTCGTTAGCGGCCGAGATAAAGCCTTCCCGCGCTTCGGCCCCGTTATAGGCAACCCGCATGCCCTTACCTCCGCCTCCCGCCGAGGCTTTCAACATCACGGGATAACCCAGATCACCCGCCACCCGGACCGCCTCATCGGCGTCCGCCAGCACCTCCAAATGGCCAGGCACCGAATTGACGCCGGCCGCCTGCGCCAACTTCTTAGATGCGATCTTATCACCCATGGCTTCGATCGCCCCCACGGGTGGGCCTATAAAAGTCACGCCCATCTCGGCCAGGGCCTCTGCAAAGCCCGGATTTTCCGATAGGAAGCCATAGCCCGGATGGACCGCATCGGCCCCGCTGCGCCTGACAGCATCGAGGATCCGTTCGCTGACCAGATAACTTTCGGCCGCCGGCGCCGGGCCGATCAGGATCGCCTCGTCCGCCGCTTCCACATGCAGGGCATCGGCATCCGCCTCGGAATAGACGGCAACGGTGGCGATGCCCATAGCCCGGGCCGTGCGGATGACCCGACAGGCGATTTCGCCGCGATTGGCAATAAGAATTTTAGCAAACATCAATGCAATACTTTCACGGGTTGGCTTGGCATTTTGTCAGAGGGGAATGTTGCCGTGTTTTTTCCAGGGGTTTTCGAGCTTTTTGTTCTTCAACATGGTCAATGCCCTGGCCAGCCGCCGGCGCGTGTTGTGGGGCATGATGACATCATCGATATAACCGCGTTTGCCTGCGATGAAGGGGTTGGCGAAGGTCTCGCCATATTCCTGGGTTAGTGCCTCTATCCGGCCCGGATTACCCAGTTCCGAGCGGAAAATGATCTCTACCGCGCCTTTTGCCCCCATCACGGCTATCTCGGCCGTGGGCCAAGCAAAATTGACATCCCCGCGCAGATGTTTCGAGGCCATGACGTCATAGGCCCCGCCATAAGCCTTGCGCGTGATCACCGTAACCTTGGGCACCGTTGCCTCGGCATAGGCGTACAACAGCTTGGCGCCATGCATGATGATACCGCCGAACTCCTGGGCCGTGCCAGGCAGGAAGCCGGGTACATCCACGAAGGTCACGATGGGAATTTCAAAGCAGTCGCAGAATCGTACGAAGCGGGCGCCTTTGCGGGCCGAATCAATATCCAGGCACCCGGCCAGCACCATGGGTTGATTGGCCACAAAGCCGACCGTGGCACCATCGATCCGGCCAAAGCCAATGATGATGTTGCCGGCGAAATCCGGTTGAATTTCATAGAAATCGCCGTCGTCCAACACTTTTTCCAGCAATTCCTTGATATCATAGGGCTTGTTCGGGTTGGCCGGCACCAAGGTATCTAACGAGCTTTCCACCCGGTCGATCGGGTCGTCGGTGGGCCGGTGCGGCACACCCTGCCGGTTCGACAGAGGCAGGAAATCGAACAGCCGACGGATCTGGCCAAGAGCCTCCACATCATTTTCAAAGGCCAGGTCGGCGACACCGGATTTCCGGCTATGGGTCGAGGCGCCCCCTAGTTCTTCATGGGTTACCTCTTCCTGGGTCACCGTCTTGACCACATCCGGGCCGGTGACATACATGTAAGAGCTATCCTTGACCATGCAGATGAAGTCAGTCATGGCGGGCGAATAAACCGCCCCGCCGGCGCAGGGGCCCATGATAACTGAGATCTGCGGCACCACGCCCGAGGCCAGGACGTTGCGCTGAAAAACCTCCGCATATCCGCCCAACGAGGCGACGCCTTCCTGGATCCGGGCGCCCCCGGAATCATTCAGGCCGATTACCGGTGCCCCGGTTTTCATGGCCTGGTCCATGATCTTACAGATCTTTTCCGCATGGGCCTCGGACAAGGAACCGCCGAAGACGGTGAAATCCTGGCTGAAGACAAAGACTAGACGGCCATTGATCGTGCCCCAACCAGTGACTACACCATCGCCGGGTATGCGCTGTTCGGCCATGTCAAAATCTTCACAGCGATGCTCGACGAACATATCATATTCCTCGAACGAGTTGGGATCGAGCAGGAATTCCAACCGCTCCCGTGCCGTCAGTTTGCCCTTGGCATGTTGCGCCTGGATACGTTTTTCGCCGCCGCCGGCCCGCGCCGCGGCGCGCTTCACCTCAAGCTGACGCAAGATGTCTTGCATGAACCTATCGCCTCCCCAATGGGGTGTTGTTACACCAGACCATTTGATAGCACGAATGTACCGGGCCGCGCAGGCTGATCACCCTAAAAAAAGACCATATTGGTTAGTGCCAACCTCCCGAGCCTGACGTCGCCGGTTGATGGGTCGGGGCGAGAACGCAACTGATCCAAATTTTCTTTGTAATCATGACCGACGGAAGTATTCTATGGGCTAAATGGGATATATCAGTTTTCAGGAGAATACGCGCATGACGCCGATAAAATTTGCCGATCCTACAGCCGCCGCGCAGACGCGGACGACACAGGTTATGCAGGCTGGTTTTGCCGCCTTGTTGGGATTAGCGCTGTTTATTGGCGTAGCGTTTTCGCATCCATCGGTTATTCACAACGCCGCACATGATTCCCGGCACGGCATCGCGGCGCCCTGCCATTAATTCGATACCGCACCAGGCATTGCCGTGGGGGGTTTTCGAAGCATTTTGATCAGCGCCTTGTTCGCCGGCATCATTGCTGGCACCGCCCTGACAGGGCTGCAAACCATGAAGGTCTACCCTCTAATTTTTGCGGCGGAAAAATTCGAAAATGAACGTCATGATCACGCGGCAAAGGCCCCAGCCAGCCACCACCCAGCGGTCAGTGATCAAGGGAACAAGGCGGCGGCATGGATGCCTGCCGATGGCCCGGAACGGATATTGTATTCCCTGCTATCGAACATCCTGATCGGCGTCGGCCTGGGCCTGGTATTAGCGGCGATATTCGCCCTTCGCCCCGTGGCCAACTGGCGCCAGGGCGTCGTTTGGGGCCTGGGCGGCTTCATCTCCGTCAATCTGGCCCCGGCCCTGGGCCTACCTCCGGAGTTGCCTGGCATGCCAGCAGGCGTACTGTTGGCGCGGCAAACCTGGTGGCTTTCCACAGCGTTGTTCACGGCGGGCGGCATTGCCCTGACATTTCTCAGCCGTGCCCTGATATGGCGGCTGCCGGGCGTGCTGCTGATCGCCCTGCCGCACATCTATGGCGCGCCCCATCTAACAGGCCTGGGCAGTGACGTGCCTGCCACCCTGGCGGCGGGTTTTGCTACCGCCAGCCTCGCTTCCAACCTGATCTTCTGGGCCGTCCTTGGTCTGCTGACGGCCGAAACCATGGCCCGGCTGGACCGGACCGAACATTTAAAAATCGCCTAACCGTTTAATCTGATTTTTCCGCTACCCCGGAGGCAGCGAAGCTGGCCATGCCGGCATGCGTCGCGCAGCCGGCGCGCAATAGCAGGATCGCCGTGGCAGCGCCCGACGCTTCGCCCAGGCGCATGCCCAAATCCAGCAGCGGCAACAGGCCCATCTTTTGCAATAACCGGATCTGCCCAGGCTCGGCCGAGACATGGGCGGCCCAGCAATGAGCCAGGAAGTCCGGTGCCTCCGCATACAGGGGCGCTAGGGCGGCCGAGGCCACATAACCGTCGATCAGCACGGGAGTACTGGCCCGCCGCGCCGCCAGGGCCGCGCCGGCCATGGCGGCCAATTCCCGCCCGCCCAAGCAGCGCGCGATTTCCAAGGGGTCATCCATGATATCCTCATGCCGGGCCCGGCCCTTGGCCACGGCCTGGGCCTTACGCGCCAGGCCCGCGTCATCCACGCCGGTGCCACGCCCGGTCCAATCCCGCGCCTGGCCGCCATAAAGCGCGTGGGAAAGCGCCGCGGCCACGGTGGTGTTGCCGATGCCCATCTCGCCGATACAAACCAGATCGGCATCGCCGTCCACCTGCGCCATGCCCTGGCGGAAGGCGTCAAGGAATTCTTCCCAACTCAGCGCCGGGCCCTGTGTGAAATCGACGGTCGGATTATCCAGCTCCATATCCAGGACCTTTAATTCCGCCCCAGCCACCGCGCAGAGTTGATTGATGGCGGCGCCGCCGGCGGCGAAGTTGCCCACCATTTGCGCCGTAACCGCCGCCGGAAAGGCGGACACGCCCTGCGCCACCACCCCATGATTACCGGCAAAGACTAAAACCTGGACCTTACCCAACTCTGGTATTTCACGCCCCTGCCAGGCTGCCAGCCATAGGGCGAGATCTTCCAGTTTGCCAAGTGCCCCTTGGGGCTTGGCTAGCATATCGTTGCGCGCCCCCGCAACCAACCATTTCGTACTGCCCGGATTCCCAGTAGATCCGGGCTTTTTAGTATCAGGGTCATACTGGTCCGCGAACCCAACGAGGGTGGCCAGATCGCCTTTTAGCTCAATCTGCAGTTTTCCGTCGATGGGATGAAGACGGATCTCATCGACGAGGCCGCGAATGATGCCCGAAGCCTCTTCCCGGGTATCCGCCTGGGTGAGGCCATCCCGAAGGCCACGAACCTTGTCGACATAGTAACTGGCGATGTTGGGGTGAATGCGGACCGGGTCAGGCGGTGGCGCCGTGAGCTCGATCTTGATCTGATCCAGCTCAGCCTCACGCTGTTCCAATCGATCAAGCAAGGCAGGACTTACCCGACCGGCGGCAACGGAATCGACAAGGTTCCCAATCTGTGTCTCCAAAGAGGTCCGGCGCCTATTCGCTTCGGCATGGGAGGCAGAGGCCTTCGCTCGAATACGATTGACCTCCTCGGTGTATTCCCTGACGAAGACATCTGTCAGCTCTGGTG
>Ga0310124_10002567_pt1 | contig 12437 bp, 10 predicted proteins | sample CB11b_AW_Bot5_MG_FD_203507 | JGI IMG/M metagenome (GOLD analysis project Ga0310124, IMG submission 203507) | Marine microbial communities from Western Arctic Ocean, Canada - CB11b_AW_Bot5 | ecosystem: Environmental > Aquatic > Marine > Oceanic | place: Canada: Western Arctic Ocean | collected...
GCAGACATACCAGTCCTACAGCACCCCTTACGAACCGCGGATGGACCCGGATGAACGCGGACGTCCGTGCGTGCGAACGTACTCGTCAACGCCGTCCAGCGGAGTTAACGACACCAATTGTTCCAGGTCAGCACCTACCGTGTTCATCCGCGTTTATCCGTGGTTCCGACTGCGTACATATTGCGCAGCTGTGCCAGGTGCCGTTGACTACGTCGACAATTCATGTCGCAACAACGGAATCATCAGCGTAAATTAGCGTTCCTTTTTGGTTGCGACTGCTGCAATGGGCTAAGGTGTTACGGTTTTTTTTGTTTCGGATTTCGCAATCAGAGCTGATCCCCCAAGAAAGCAAGCACGTCCGCCCGCACGTGCTCCGACTCAAAGTGTCCTGTATTGTTGCGCTGCAGTCGCCAGGCGGCGGCCGCGCCGGCGTCGGCGTAGACCTGTCGCAGATGGTCATCTATCCGCTGGAGGCCCGCTGGCGGTGTGAGCAGGTCGTGGTTGCCGGCCACGGAAAGATGGGGACGCGGCGAGATCAGCGCGTTGATGTCACCCATCGAGAAATGCTGCAGAAGCCCCGGCACGTAGTAGTACAGCCCGTGCCCGTCAAGTTGGCGCGTCTCGATTAACGCGTCAAAGTCGGTCAGGCAGCAGAGGTCCACGATAACCTTCAGTCGCGGGTCGAGCGCGCCGAGCCAGATCGACATCGTGCTGCCCATCGAGATGCCAATCGCCGCCAGCCGATTGGCATCGACGTCCGGCCGCCCGCACAAGTAGTCAATCGCCTTCAGGTGGTCGTACACCATCATCCCCCACAGCACGCGGCCGCGCCACAATTCGAGCTTGAACGCCTCGGACTCGCTCAGGCCCCGTCGCTCGCCGAAAATCGGGAAGTCAATGCACAGCACCGCGTAGCCGGCGACAGTCAACGCCTGTGCGTACGGCGGATCGACCAGGGCGGAGCGCCCCCGGATCAGCTCATCCTTGCCAAGCACATAGTCACCGCCGTGGGCGTGGCAGTAAAGCACCGTCGGCAGCTTCCCCTGCGCATCGACAGGCTTGACGAAGTAAGCAGGAACCGGCTCGTCTTCGTTCAGGTCGAGCAGCAAGTGGTCCAACTGGTAACCGCCCTGCACGCTCGTCCGGATGACCTCCCCGTCGATCGGTCGATCTCGGGGCGGGAGCGGGCCGAGCAGTTCGTACAGCTGTTGTCGACGGACGGCATGCAAGTCCGAGGCAGTCATCCGTCAACTCCGGCTGCGGTAGCGGGTACCGAAAATTCGCTGAAGGGTAAGGGCAGACTGGTTGCGTCCGGGCCCTACGTCGCCTATCACTCTACCATGGTCGATAAACCTCGCCAACCGATCGCTGTGGTCACGGGCGCTGCCAGCGGCATTGGCAAAGCTGCCGTGTTGCGCTTCGTTCGCGAGGGCTACCGGGTGGCCGGATTGGACTGTTCGCAGTCAGGACTTGGTCGACTCAAACGAACAAAGGCAGGCGCAAGTATCGAGACGTATCTCTGCGACCTGGCCGAAACGGAAACACTCACGCCGCTGGCAAAGCAGATTGTGTCCGATATGGGCGCACCTCGCACACTCGTCAACAACGCCGGCATCTGTCTCTACGACGACATTACTGATTTGACGGACGAGACCTGGTTACGTTCATTGAATGTGAATCTGGTTGGTGCAGCGGCGCTGGTCCGTGGCTTTGTTCCCGCCATGAAGCGCGTCCGTGGTGCAGCGATCGTCAACGTTGCCTCGCGAAACGCGCTATCGAGCAGCCCGCGGGCGTCTGCCTACGATGCCTCCAAAGCGGGATTGCTGGCCTTGACCCGTACCCTCGCCGTGGAACTCGGCCCGAGCGGCATACGGTCCAACGCGGTGGTACCCGGGTTCATCGATACGCCGGCCCACGGTGATTTGCTTAAGGACCAGGTGTATGTTGATAATTATTTGAGGCTGATACCCTTGAACCGCTTTGGCAAATCTGAGGATATGGCCAACATCATCTACTTCTTGGCCTCTGACGAATCCGCATTCATCACGGGACAGAGTATCGTCGCCGACGGCGGCCAAATGTCGGGCCAGAACTACGAGCGCGTATTCGGCAAACGCAAGTCGCTAGACGCTCGTCAGCGAATGAATGACGAATGACGAAATATCCAATGACGGAAGATGGTAGCGATCTGGTAGTGGCTGAGAATGGACATCCATATGATCTCGAGGAGCGAACGGCGTTGTTTGGCGAGTCGGTGATCGATTTTGCGAAGCGGATTCCGATGAATCCTGTTACCGAGCGGTTGATACCGCAACTGGTTGCGGCTGGAACAAGCGTTGACGCCAACTATTGTGAAGCAGACGATGCCGTTTCGGAAAAGGACTTCTGACACAAGATCTCGATCTGTAAGAAGGAGGCCCGCGAGTCGAAGTTCTATATTCGAATGGCCGTCCGCGTGGCTCCGGAGCTGAAAGAACAAGCCGCACAACTCTGGCAGGAGGCGAAAGAACTCCACCTCATTTTTGCCAAATTCTATCGAGGCTGACCGGCGCCCATTCGTCATTCGGATTTCGTCATTCCTTCGTCATTGGGTATTTCGTCATTCGCAAAGACGCTTGCTTACAAGACCCGCCCCACAGTATGAGGCTTCCTGATTCCTCCAACCCGAAATCAAGACCATGCCCTTTACCCTCGTTCACCACGTCAAGTACACCGTCAGTGATCTGGACCGCTCGATCGCGTTCTATCGCGACCATCTCGGTTTCGAGCTGACATACCAGGCGGACCGCGAGAATCTATCCTCGTACGACGCGATCATGAACATGCAAGATGTGAAGCTGCGGCTGGGAATGATGGATCATCCCGCTAGTGGCTTTACGATCGCATTAGTCCAGTTCCAGAACCCGCAATTGATTGTCCGCGAGTTGAGGAATAACTACGTTGGCGCTTCAAGTATGGCGCTGCAAGTGGAAGATGCGCAGGCGGAACACGACAGGTTTTCGGCAGACGGCGTTCCGACCATGAGCCCCCCGGTCGAAATCGTCCGGGACGGATCCCCGGTGTCGATTGCGTTTTACCTTCTCGACCCGGACGGCATTCCGATTGAGATCTGGCAGCCCGTGAACGCTTAATTTGTCATTTGTCATTCGTCATTAGGGATTCCTTAGACATTTACAACAGTCGCCCACATGCAACCTGTCCAAATCGCGTTGATCGGCGGCGGCAACAGGGGTAAGCTTCTGACCCGGTTGCTGTTGGAGAGTGACCAGCCGGTGACCATAGCGGCGCTGGCCGAGCCCATACCGGAGCGACTGCAAGCGACGGGCGATCTCCTCAACATTGCCGCGGATCGGCGGTTCACCGACTATCGCGAACTGCTCGCCAAATGCCGCGACCTGGACGGCGCGATTGTCACGACGGACGTCCGGTCCCATGCCCCAATCGCCTTGGACTGCATTGACGCGGGCGTGCCGATTTACCTCGAAAAGCCCATGACGCGCACGGTGGACGAGGCGCTGAAGTTGACCGCGGCTGCGAAGCGCGCGCAGGTGCCGGTCATGATCGGCTTCAACATGCGTTATGCGCCGTTTTACTGGCGGCTAAAGCAGCTGGTCGTCGACGGTACGATCGGCGACGTCGTCTCCATCGAGTGGAAAGAAGTACTGTCGGCGTTTGCGTGGTCCGTCGGGTATTGCCGCGCATCGTGGTACAGTCGCGAGGCCGACGTGGGCGGATGGCTGCTGGAAAAATCCTGTCACGACATCGACCAAATCAACTGGCTGGCGGCGTCGGCGTGCGTGCGGGTGGCGTCGTTCGGCTCGCGCAGCCATTTCCTGCCGCGCCAGGACGTACCACAGCGCTGCACTGACGGTTGCCCCATCGAGGCCGAGTGCGATTACTCCAGCTACAAGGTTTCGCCGGACGGTCCTGACTCGCTGCCCGACTATGTGCCGCTGGACCGGTGGGACAAGTGCGTGTACCACTGCGGATCGGACCTCATGGATCGCCAGGTCGCGATCATGGAATACGAGAACAACGTGACGGCGGCCTTCAGCATTGTGGCCACAGGTCCCCATTGGTCCCGCCTCATGCGAATCTGTGGAACGAAAGCGACGATTCGCGGCACGGACCATACCAACGCCGTGGAGATCTGCCGCCACGACGGCTCGGAACCCGTCGTTGAGACAGTAACAGCAGACAAAGAGTTTCACGGCGGTGCCGATCCGGTCATCATCAGCAAATTCATCGACTTCATCGGCGATCCGACGCAATCGCCTCGCGCCACGCTGGACGATGGCCTCGAATCGATGCTCGTCGCCGGCGGCATCGAAATCGCGCGTCGGGAGAACCGGGTCATCGACCTGGACCAGTGGCGCTGAGGGAGTAGCGTCTACTGCTGCGCATCGACGAGGAACGCGTTCAGTAGCGAGCCGGCCGCCCAGGGAAAATATGCCACCCAGACCTTGCCATCCGCGTCGAGGAGGGGCGGACCGTTCTGCCGTTGAGCCGGAGCTGCCGGCTCGACTTCAGTCGACTGATAGCTGTCGTACGTGTGATAGAGCTGCTCGACAACATATCCCACCTTCCCCCAGCCGTATTCACCTTCGGTGCGATTGTAAGCCTGTCTCGCCCAGCCCAGCGAATCCTGAATGCGCTGCTGAAAGTATCGCTCGCCCGTCTGGACCAGGTGGTACTGCATGTCCTCAAGAATCTCACCTCCGTAGGCGTCGATGTGAACATTGTGCGTGCTGGTGATCTGGGCGCCGCAGCTTGACCAATCGCATACCGGGTATCGATGCTGGGTGTTGTGGCCGAATCGATACGAGCACGCGTAGTGCAGCACGTGGCCCAGACGATCAAGCGTCCAAGAATCTTGATCCTGGCGATGCTGCTCGACCAATGCCCGGATGAGCGGGAAGCTCGATCCGCAGTCGACCGCGCCGCGGCAGTCGAGGTCGGCGCCGATCCATTCGAGATTCGTGAACTCGGTCCAATAGTGCTCCAGGGCTCTCTCTGCCGCCGCGCCAGCTTTCTTGTTGTCAAACATGCGGTTTGCCATGAGCAACGGTGCGATGAAATGACACCCGGCATAACCTGTATAGCTGGTGGGGCTGGCGTTGGTCGGCGAAAAACCCGTGGGGAACCGCCCGTCATCCCGTTGGTGTGGCAACACTCGATCCAACACCTGCAGCGCGGAATGCGCCCAGCCGCTCTGCGCCGGGTGGTCCTCAGCCATCTTCATCAACAGGTAGCAGGCGTGACCGTTCATCAAGGACGTATGGCCAAGGGCCGGCCACCATTGGTACGTCCCCCACCGGCCGTCGCGATAGCCATCGTAGAATAATCCGGTCTCGGTGCGGATGGCATCGCGGACGGCGCGCCGGACCATCGAACCGGCGACCTCCACGTACCTTGCCTCGTTAAGTAATCGTCCGACGCGCAACAACGGCCGGGCAATCTGCAGCAGGCCGGCCCAGGCCAGGAGCGTGGCGGAAGGCTGAATGCCACGCGGATCGCGAGACATGTGGAACATGTCGCCGCCCGGAAGCGTGCCGTCCTCGAGCAGCGCGTCAGCCACGTCGGTCATTGCCTGTCCGAGCGCGGCACCCGGACGCGGCGGATCATGAATGTGCTGGTACCACTCGGTGAGGAACGGTTCGTAGGCGAAGCGATCGCGCGCCGGTCCCTGAAAAAGGCAAAACTCGGTCACCATCCCCACGGCGTTTACTTTCGTGAGCGGTTCGACGACAGGCGCAACCTGCATGCGATGCCGGACGATCCGGGCCGGCCAGTCCAGTGCCCCCATGGTGACGGTGAGCGAATCGCCCTGCTCGGTACTTGTCCATACGCCGAGTCCGTTGTAGACCCAGGTGCCGTCGTCCGACTTCGAAATCTCACGTATCCCCAGCGCTACGAACTGATCATTGACAGTCGCAGTGACTGAGGGGAGACTGCTGCGATCAGCTCGGAAATGCCATGCGGGCGACCGGCATTGTTCTCTGTCGACCGTCCGGCCACGGTAGTCCAGCTTGGGGTCCCCCCCGATTCCGGCCGGGTGCTCGTCCACCACGCCACGCGCAGAGTTATTCGTCCCGTACAGCACTCCGGGAATCATGAAATAGGGTTGGCCGCCATCGGTGAGGCGACGCCGGAGTAAAATCACAAACGGTTCGTTCACCTTGCAGTCGAGAATTTTTACCCGGCCGATCTGCATCACGGAATTGACACGGGTCACCTCGACACCCAGGACGCAACCTGCGGGAAACAAAATATTAAAGCCGGTCGAGGAAACTTGTGTGATTTGTCCCGGCTCGCCCGTCAACGATGCCTGCGTCTCGCTTACACTCGAGGCCGGGATCAACGTGAAGTCCAGGAGTGCCAGAGGATGTTCAAACCCGGAATCGTTGTCCATGATGCAGCAATCATTATTGAGCGGTGTAACCGCCGTCAGCGACCAGCGAGGCGCCGGTGATAAAGGAGGCCTCGTCGGATGCCAGGAACAGGATGGCAAAGGCGACCTCGCGAGGTTGCGCCCAGCGCCCCATTGGCAGCATTGCGAGTTCTTTCTCAATCAGTTCCTTGTTGTCTGGCTGTTCCACCTCCCGTTGAGCCATGGGGGTGTCCATGGCCCCCGGCAGAACGCAATTGGCTCGGATGCCGTTGCTGGCATAATCGACGGCCGCCTGTCGAGTCAATTGCAAGATGGCGCCTTTGGTACAGGCGTAGATGCTCTGCGTGATCAACCCGACCACGGAGGAGATCGAACCCACGTTGACGATGGAACCCGCCCGCCGGTCGATCATTTCGGGGATGGCGTGTTTCATGCAGAGGAACGTACCGCGCAAGTTGACGTCGAGGCACCTGTCGTAGACGTCCATGGGGGCGTCCACGACGGTATAGTTGTATCCCGCGCCGCCGACGGCGGCGTTGTTGACCAGCACGTCAATCCGCCCGCCGAATTCCAATGTCTCCTGGATCGCGCCGCGCACCTGGTCCTCTTCTGAAACGTCGGCCTCCACAGGGATGGCCCGCCCACCGGCACGCTTGATATCGCCGGCAACCGTTTCGGCGGCCCGCCGGTCGATGTCGAGAACGACGACACGCGCATCTTGTTCGGCGAACAGCCGGCAAGTCGCCTCCCCCAGTCCCATCCCGCCGCCCGTTACGATACAAACCTTGTCAGCCAGACGGCTCGCCATGACCGGAATCCTTTCGGAAAACTCTCGTTGAAATAGTGTAAACTGACCGGCCTGTACACGAGGAGCAAGTGAAAATGAATGTAACCGAGTTTACGGTCGAGGCGGGCAACGAGCAACTCAGTTGCAGCCTTGCCTCGCCAGAACAGGCTCTCCGCAGCGACGCGTCGGGGCTGCTGCTGCATATCAGCGGCACGCGACGAACCGCCCTGCACGATCCGACTCAGAATTATCCCACGCCGCTTTTTCTCGCGGCGGGGCACTACGTCCTGAGTTTCGATCTGCCGCATCATGGTGATCGCGCCGGTGAGTATGGTGAGAAACTCGTGGGCATGAGCCAGGCGCTCTCCGCCGGCAACGATCCATTCGCCCAGTTCGTGACCGACGGCATGGCCGCATTGGACTGGTGTCTCGAAAAGGATATCGGCGCCAACGGAAAGATTGTAGCTTACGGTATATCACGTGCCGCATATTGCTGCTTGCGCCTGGCCGCTGCCGACGCGAGAGTCCGCGCGGTGGCGGCCGTTTCGCCGGTTACCGATTGGGCTATTCTCACGGAGTTCGCGCTGTGCGATACCAGTCAGCTGCCCATCGAACGGTGGGTCGATCAACTGGCTGACAGGGCTGTGTACCTGTGCGTCGGCAGCCAGGACGCCAGGGTGGGAGTGGACCCCTGCGTCCGCCTCGCCATGATGTTGTTCGCGAGGCAGCAGCAGACACTTCCCGTAGACACCATGTTCAATCAACTTCATGTGGTAGACGTCCCCGGGCATTCGCCGGCAACGTACTGGCAGCTTGATGCGACACGCTACTTGTTGCGGTTTTGCGACAAACTCTCAGGCTGATGCGGTACTCGTCATTGGTTATTGGTCATTCGAATTTCGTCATTTCCCACGGTCCCACACCTCCGCCAGTGGCACCCGCCTTCCTTCGCGCTGGGCGATCCTCGCCGCCTCGATGATGGCGATCGGCTCGAGCATCTGTTCGTACGGGACAGGAGGTTCGCCGGTGTCGATCATTTTTCGGAACATTTGTACGATGCGCCGTGTGCCGGTGTGAAACTCGGGGTCGCCGATGCCCGGCGAGTGGAGCGCGCCCTGGTTGCTGTACACCGACACGAAGAAGGTGCACGTCTGCATGAAGACACGCTGCGATCCATTGATGACAAACGCCTCGCGCTCGTCGGGGTAAAACAACTGGATGCACTCCAGCGGGGTGGCCCCCATGCATTCGACCCACTCGACGCCATAGCCGAACAGGCCTTGGGCGGCGGCCAGCCCGTGGATCACCGCGCAGTTGGCTGAGCCTACGCCCTTGGCGATCAGGAGACCAGGATCGCCGATCTCGGCAAAGCGGTTCTTGAAATGCATACCGACGTCGGTGTTAGCCAGAATCGATGCCGTCATGACAGTCGTGTTGTTGGACTGCGCCAGTCGGATCATCTCCTGGGCATCCGCGAGTGTAGCGGCGAAGGGTTTATCGACGAAGGTGGGGATGCCGCGTTCCAGGAACGGCCTGGCCAGTTCCAGATGATCCGCGCCGTCGCCGGGGCTGCTCGAATCGGCGATGTAGGCGGCGTCCACGTCCTCGGCAGCCTCTTCAATCGTGTCGCACACGGCGGGCCGGCTGGGAAAGGTCGCCGAAAATTGCTCGGCTCGCCCGGGGTACGTGCCGTATTGAATGATCGGGTTACCGTGTTCGTCCTGGCCCTTTTCAAAAATCCGATCGAACACCTTGCTGATGACAAAGCCCGGAACCCGCTCGATTTTAAGCCGCGAATATTCGTTACCCTCCTTGAAATAGTTGTGCACGCCGGGCCGAGTGGGTGCGTCGTCGTGCAGCGTCGCCAGGGTCAGCACGTCAGGCTCATCCATAAAGACGCCGAACCAATAAGCGTGCGTGTCGCAGCGGACAATGGCGAGGCGGGTCGGATTCGTATTGGCCATGATGTTGACAACCTTGGTGATGGACTCTGGGAAAAAGCGCAGATCTGCCCGGACTGTCGCGGTCGAGGTCTAGTTTACCGGTATCATCGCGGCAAGCCACTGCCCTTCTGGTCTTACAGCGTAGCGTCTACCGCCCTGCACGCGTCTTTCGTGAAATCTGTTGGATGCTAGATGCGGGATGTTGGGTGCTAGATGCGGGATGCTAGATGCTGGATGGAGCACGATGCGGGATTCCGCTCTCCCGACCCCGCGTCGGGGGAGGCAGGCAGAGAATCTTGGAGGAACACCCCCCAGATCCATTGACTCCGGCGTGCCGAACTCCAAATCAGACGATCCGCATCAAACAACCAGTATCTAGCATCCGACACTTGACAGACGCAGCTTTACCGCGTTAAGAATTGGCCTCATTACTCTTGTCCTGACCCTTTTTCCGATGCTACATCTTCATGGATATACACAGTCCCAAGCTGAACATGGAGTGGCGGTTTCCGCTGCCGGATACCCATGCTGGAATTCTGATGGGCAACGGCCTGTTTGGAGTCTCTGTCTGGGGTGACGAGCGGCTGTGCCTGACCATTAACCGGGCCGATTTCTGGGATCGCAGGGAGGCGAGTGGGATAACTTCCCGGATGAACTACGCGGACCTGAAGAGGTTCTGGACTACGGCGGACCAGGCGGGAATCGATCAGATGGTCCAGTCGGACCCGTCCGTCCCGATCCCTGTGCCGACCGGCCTGCCGATGGGTCGGATCGAGTTGGAGATCAATAAAGGGGCCAGGAGTCTTTTGCCGGAACCGCCCGGAGGGTGCTCGGCACAAAAGACTCCTGGCCCCTTTTTTGGATCTCTGCAGATGGCCCACGGCGTCCTCGAGATCCAGGAGGAGGGCACCGAAATACCGCTCAGGCTCATGGTCTCGGCCGATCAGCCGCTCCTGTTGATTGAAACGGACCGGACAGATTTAGAGATTACCCGCAGACCGGCACGGGAATTCCTCGGTGACTACTTCGAGTCGATCGGCCACGAACCACCGGAGATGTTTGATGAAGGCAACCTGATCGGTTGGACCCAGGCATTACCAGCGGATCCGTGCCTCTGCCTGGCTTGCGGCAGGGTTACCGGCGGTCTGGCAGTCACCGCAGTCTATGGTGAGACGCCTGAGGAGGCCAAGGCGAACGGAGTAGCCTTATTGCAAAGGGTCGAAGAAGATGGACTCCACGCTGTTTTCCGGTCGACACAGCGCTGGTGGCAAAATTACTGGGAAAAGATTCCGCAGGTGGACCTGCCATCAGTGGAAGCGGAGGAAGTCTACTATTTCGGCCTTTTCAAACTGGCCGGTTTAACCAAGGAGCATGCGGCGTTGTTACAGGGGCCGTGGGTAGAAGAATATCAGATGCCCGACTGCTCCAACGACTTCCATTTCAATATCAATGTCCAGATGTGCTACTGGCCCGCCTATGCGGCCAACTGCCTGGAACTCCTGGAACCATTGTTTGACAAGTTGAAAGAGTGGGATCCGTTGCTGCGAAGCAATGCCAAACTCCTGTTTGACGTCGACGATGGCATTTTTCTGCCGATGTCTGTTAATGACAACGGTCGGTGGAACGCCAATTTCTGGCCCTCGTTCATCGATTTCGCCACCACCGGCTGGACAGCGCACCTGTTGTGGCTGCACTACCGGTACACCCTGGACACTGATTTCTTGCGATCCACCGTTTATCCCTTCATGAAGGGCGCGATGCGGATTTACGAAGCGGTCCTGGAGGAGGAAGAGGGGCAAATGGTTCTGCCGATGAGCACCTCGCCGGAATACGGGTGGTCCGGCAATCAAGCGGTCGGCAGGAGTCCATCCTTTCAATTGGCATGCATTCATTTCCTGTTGGAGTCATTGATCACCGCCGCCGAACTGCTCGACGTAGACCCCCAAGAGGCGGCGACCTGGCGGCGGCTGCAAGAAAAGGTGCCGCCCTTCACCACCTTCACCGACGCGGAATCCAAGCGCCCGGCTGAGCGACAAGGCCCGGGCGCCGAGCTCGACGTGCTTCCCCGATTGGCAATTTTCGAGGGTCAGGATCTGGAGTTCTCACATCGTCACCACGGCCATCTGGCGGCGATCCACCCATTCGACACGATTGACCCGGAAGATCAGGACATTGACCGTGTCGTACGGCCGACAATTCGTCACTGGGTCGAAATTGGAACTGGCAACTGGATTGCCTTCTCATTCACAGCAGCCTCCATCCTCTACAGCCGGATGAAACAGGGCGAGGCCGCATATCTTCACTACGAGCTCTGGTACCACGCCTTCGCCAACGAATACCGTGGAGCAGTGGAACTCGCTCATACCCCCGGCCTGACCACATGGACCGATGACCAGAACAGCACTCCCATGCAGATGGACGCCGCCATGGGTGCGGTCAACGCCATTCAGGAGATGCTACTGCACACGGTACGGGGACGAATGTGCCTGTTTCCAGCGATGCCCCGCGTCTGGCAGAGGGCTGCCAGGTTCGAGAAGATGCGGGCAGAAGGGGCTTTTCTGGTCACCGCGGAGATGAGAGACGGCCGCATCATCTTCGTGGAAGTTTTCAGCGAAAAGGGTGCGGATTTGAAACTGGCCAACAACATAGCAGAAGAGGTTGTTATCCGCAGTGGAGAGAAAGAAGAACGAACCAAAGCCAAAGTGTTGACGCTGCAAACGAAACCCGGCGAAACGATCACGATCCTGCCTCAAGGTCTCCAGCCAGCATAATGAATGTCGAACAAGGGATTTCGAATATTGAAGTGAAGCAACGACTTACGTCCTTTAGCTTCGTCATTCGAAATTCCTTGATCCCTATTCGGAGTCCGGCACCGGCGCATCGAAATAGGCTTGCACCTCCCGGTCCAGCGGCGGAACATCGACCGGGATACTGCCGTGACGCAACGAGTGGGCCGCCATGCAGCCGGCGGCCACGCTGTGGCGCGCCGCCACTGGGGAGGTGACGGTGGAACCGCCGTGTCTCACGTAATGCAGGAACTCCTCGACGATCAGCGGATCGGCGCCGCCGTGGCCGCCTTCAGCCTCGGGGATTAAATACTGCTCGTCGCCCTGGGCATTGTAATCCGTGCGTCGGTTCCACACGCGGATCACGGCCCCGCCCGGAACGTCATTGAAATTCTCAAGGCGGCCTTCGGTCCCGACAATCGTGTAACTACGCCAGGCGTCCGGTGTGTAGTGGCATTGCTGATAGCTGCAGAGCACGCCATTGTTCAATTCCATCAACATCATGCTCAGGTCCTCGACGTCGACCACGG
>Ga0310124_10002568_pt1 | contig 12435 bp, 10 predicted proteins | sample CB11b_AW_Bot5_MG_FD_203507 | JGI IMG/M metagenome (GOLD analysis project Ga0310124, IMG submission 203507) | Marine microbial communities from Western Arctic Ocean, Canada - CB11b_AW_Bot5 | ecosystem: Environmental > Aquatic > Marine > Oceanic | place: Canada: Western Arctic Ocean | collected...
GCCCTTTACGCGGCGCCCATCGGGCCAGCCGAAACCGACCGAGAAACCGCTCTATAAGCAGGCGGATCCCGGCCGTGTGATTTCCCACCTGGCGGTTCGCGCCCTGGAGAGCTGCAACGCGGTGAAGGCCTGCCTCGAGGGCATCGATGGACCCTATTCAGAGGGCGCCCTCCGGGCCCTCAAGTACATGCACAACGAGGAGGCCGTCTCCGGCCTGATCGGCGGCCTCAGCCGCACCCAGAACACCGACACCCGCCGCGAGATCCTGACGACGCTGATCCGGCTCTACTACCGCGAGGGTGACTACAAGGGCGGCTGGTGGGGTACGCGCCCCGACCGTACCGGGCCCTATTACGATCGCAAGACCTGGAAGGAGAGCGAGCGGATCGCAGCGCTGCTGAAGACCTTCCTCTCCGGGGCCGACGCGAAGAACCTCGAGGCGGCCCAGGTCCAGCTTGCGCGCCACAAGGTCAAGATCTCCGGGTTGCCAACCGCAGCGACCGCCGCCGCGCGGGCGAAGGAGCCCCAGGCTCCGATCGCGGTTCCCAGGGCCGATCCGAACAACCCGAACCTGGTGGCGAACATCCAGCCCGAGCTGGCCGCCGGCCGCGCGCTGAAGGCGAATGGCTCGGCGAAGCGGGGCGAGGCGCTCTTCAAGCTCCAGACCTGCAATACCTGCCACACCACGGCCAACGGGCAGCTCCCCAAGGGACCGCACCTCGTAGATATCGGCAAGCGCTACAAGAAGGCCGAGCTGGTCGAGTCGCTCCTCAAGCCGAGCGCCAAGATCGCGCAGGGCTTCGATACCTACGTCTTCGTCATGAAGACCGGCAAGGCGATGACGGGCTTCGTAACGAGCGAGAGCGCCGAAGAGGTCGAGCTCAGGCAAACCAACGGGATCTCTTCTACGATCAGGAAGACCGAGGTCGGGGTTCGGCGGAAATCACCGGGCTCGGTTATGCCGACCGGCCTCGTGAACAGCCTCACGCCCGAACAGCTCGCCGACCTGGTCGCCTACCTGCAGTCGCTGAAGTGAGAGCCGCTCAGGTCTTTGTGCGGAAGTGAATGCTCTTTCGCCGCGTGAGGTGAAGGTAGCCGTAGCGCGACAGGGTCGAGCCCTTGCCGCTGTCGCCGCAGCCTGTCCAGGGAAGAGCCGGGTCGAGAAAGTCGCAGCGGTTCTGGAAGATGGTTCCGGCGTCGAGCGAACGCGCGAAGCGCTCGGCTCTCTCCTGGTCGCCGGTCCAGATCGACGCGGTGAGGCCGAAGCGGGTGTCTCGCATGCAGGCGATCGCCTCATCATCATCGCCAACGCCGAGAACGGGAAGCACTGGGCCAAAGCTCTCCTCCTGCATGACGGCGGCGTCATTGGGCGTTCCCGCGAGGAGTGTTGGCTGGAAGAAGTTCCCGGCGCAATCCGGGGTCCGGGCGCCGCCGGTCAGCAGGCTCGCTCCGCGGTCGACCGCGTCCCGGACCTGGCCCTCGAGAAAGTCGAGCGCTCCGCGGCTGGCCAGTGGTCCGAGCGTCGTTTCCTCAGCGAGCGGATCGCCGGGGCGATAGGCCTCGAGAGCCTCGCGGGCTCCGGCGAGGTAGTCGTCTAGGAGAGATTGATGGACATAGACCCGCTCGACCGAGCAGCAGGATTGTCCGGCGTTGTAGCAGGCGCCGTCGACGGTATTGGCGATGGCGAATGCGAGGTCGGCATCTTCGGCGATGTAGGCGGGGTCCTTGCCCCCGAGCTCGAGCCCGGCATCGATGAACCGTTCGGCCGCCCGGCGGTAGACCGCCCGGCCTCCCTCGACCGAGCCGGTGAAGGAGAGGTGGCTGACCCTGGGGTCGGCGATCACGCGGGCGGTTTCCTCGTGGGTCAGGATGAGACTCGTTACCAGCCCGGGCACCTCGAGCGATCCGAAGGCCTCCTCGAAGGCCTGCCCGCACAGGGGCGTCTTCGCGCTGTGCTTCAGCAGGACCGTATTGCCGGCAGCCAGCGCGGGGATGATCACGTTGACCGGGATAATCAGCGGGTAGTTCCAGGCCGCCAGGTTGAAGACGACCCCGAGCGGGGTGTGCTCGATGCGCCGATGAAATCCGTCGAGCGGCGGGAGGATGTCGGGAGAGAGCGCCTCCGGGGCGAGCTTGAGCATGTGATCCGCCCGCGCGAAGACCGTGTTGACCTCGCCGCGGGCCTGGACGATGGGCTTGCCCATCTGGCGCGAGACGTCCGCCGCGATCCGTTCGGACTCGGCCCGGAAGCGCTCCAGCCCTTCGCGAACCCGCTCGAGCCGGCTGCCAAGGGGCACCTGCCGCCAGCGTTCAGCGGCCTCGTGCGCCGCGGCGATCTTCGCTTCGAGCGCCGGGCCCTCATCGTAGTCGAGGCCGCAGACGATGCTCTGGTCAAAGGGGTTCAGGACCTCGAGAGGCATCGGTTCACTCCGGGGTGACGTAGGCGCTGGTGATACCGCCATCGACCATGAAGGTCGTGCCGGTGACGTAGGAGGACTCATCGGAGGCGAGATAGAGAGCGGCCTGGGCCATCTCCTTCGCCTCGCCGAATCGTCCCATGGGGACATGCACCAGGCGCCGCTGCTTTTTCTCCTCGGTGTCGAGGAAGTCCATCAGCATCTTGGTTTTCAGGGGGCCGGGGCAGAGAGCGTTGACCCGGACTCCCTCGCGGGCGTGGATGACCGCCAGCTCCCGTGTCATCGCCAGGACGCCTCCCTTGCTGGCGGTGTAGGCGAGCTGCGGGGTGGCGGCTCCCAGGACTGCGACGAAGGAGGCGGTGTTGATGACCGAGCCGCCGCCGGCGCGCAGGATGGCGGGGATCCCGTACTTGCAGCCGAAGAAGACTCCCTTGAGGTTGATGTTCATCGTGAGATCCCAGATCTCCTCCTCGGTGGCCACGGCGTCGCCGTCTTCGGGGTGCATGATCCCGGCATTGTTGAAGAGAATGTCGAGCCGTCCGAACTCGCCCTCGGCGGCCTGGACCATGGCCTCGCAGTCGGCCGCTTTCGAGACATCAGCGTCCCGGTAGATCGCCTCGCCTCCGGCCTCCTCTACAAGCGAGACCGTCTCCGCGCCGGTCTCGGAGTTGACGTCGGTGGCTACGATCCGGGCGCCCTCGGCTGCGAAGGCCAGGGCTGTCTGCCGGCCGATGCCGCCGCCGCCGCCGGTGATGAGCGCCACCTTGCCTTCGAGCCGCATTTCTATTCTCCTTCGTTGCCTGTTGCTGGTTGGGCGGCCTCGGTGAGCGCGTTGAAGATGCGCTGCTGGACGGGGTCCTTCGCCGCGGTCAGCTCCGGATGCCACTGTACTGCGTAGAGCCATGGATGGTCCGTTTTTTCTACGGCCTCGATGGTGCCGTCGGGTGCCCGGGCCACGACGGTAAGCCCCGGGGCGACCTCCCGGATCGCCTGGTGATGCCAGGACTCGGCGGTGAAGGCGGTTTCACCGAGGATTTCGGCCAAGCCGGAGCCTTCCTCAACCGCTATCGGATGGGGGGTCGGCTCGCGCGGCGGCAGGCGGTGGGCGACCCCCTCTCCGACGTGGTCGGGAAGGTGGTCGCAGAGAGTGCCTCCGAGGGCCACGTTGAGCAGCTGGGTGCCGCGGCAGATCCCGAGGGTGGGGAGGCCGGATTCGAGGACCCTGTTGAGCAGCGCGAGCTCCGTGGCGTCGCGCTCGGAGTCGACCATGTAGATCATCTCGTGTTCTTCGCCGCCGTAGCGGGCGGGGTCGATGTCCCCGCCGCCGGGAAAGAGGATCCCGTCGACCAGCTCCAGCCACCCGTCCAGGTTTTCTTCTCCCGGCGGCAGGAGGACAGGGCAGGCGCCGCTGCGGCGAACCGAGTCGACGTATTCAGACGGAAGGAAGAAGTGTCCATCGTCGTTGCGGCCGTAGGTGGTGATTCCGATCAACGCGGGCTTCATTTGTATGGCCGGTCCTCAGATACGTTCGAAGTAGCGCTTACGGTCCCAGTTGCTTACCGATGTGTCGCGCGCGGCATCCTCGGTGCGGAAGAAGCGCGTATAGTGCTCGACCACGGCCTCACCGAAGGCCGCTCTCGCGAAGGAGCTCTTCTCGAAGAGTTCCGTCGCTTCCGCGAGGTTTCCTGGAACGGCGGGCACCTCTTTCGCCTGGTAGACGTCGCCTTCGAAGTGGGGGGGCGGCTCGATCTGGTTGGCGATCCCATCCAGCCCCGAGGCCAGCGCCGCGGCGTAGACAAGGTAGGGATTGCAGTCGGCTCCGGGAAGCCTGCATTCGATTCGCAGGCTGCTGCCGCTGCCGACGACACGAAAGCCCGCCGTCCGGTTGTCATGGCTCCAGGCCAGCTGGGTCGGGGCCCAGGAACCGGACCTGTAGCGTCTGTAGGAGTTGGAGGTCGGGGCGTAGAAGACCATGACATCGGGAACGTGGGCAATCCAGCCGCCAAGGAACCACCGGAAGATCTCTGAGCACCGCACCGGGCCGAGCTCGTCCTCTCCATCGAAGGCATTACGGCCGTTCTCCCACAGGCTGAGATGGACGTGACAGCTCGAGCCGGCCTGTTCATCGCCGTACTTGGCCATGAAGGTGACGCTCATCTCGAGTTCGTCGGCGATCTCCTTGAAGCACTGCTTGTAGATCGAGTGGCGGTCCGCCATGTCGAGCGCCTCGGCGTAGCGAATGTTGAGCTCGTGCTGGCCGAGGCCCCACTCGCCCTTGGAGTTCTCGACCGGCACCCCGGAGCGCTTGAGGTTTCTGCGGACGGCCTGGTTGAGCTTCTCGACCCGGGTACCTTGCAGCATGTGGTAGTCCTCGAGGTACCAGCCGGTCGGGCGCAGGTTCGAGTAGCCCTTTTCGTGCGCCTCCCGGTAGGTGTCCTCGAAGATGTAGTACTCGAGCTCGCTGGCGGCGAAGGCCTTGAAGCCTGCGGTCGAGGCGGCCTCGAGCTGGCGGCGCAGAAGCGACCGCGGAGCCTCCGCGACCGGGGCGTGGCCCTTGTCGTCCTCGAGGTCGCAGATGACCAGGGCGGTCTTCTCAAGCCAGGTCACCAGGCGCAGGGTCGAGAGGTCCGGGACCATGTGGAAGTCGCCGTAGCCGAGCTCCCAATTGGCGAGTTCGTAGCCGGGGACGGGCTCCATCTCCATGTCGACGGTGAGCAGGTAGTTGCAGCAGTGGGTGCCGTCTCTGGCGGCGCTCTCGAGGAAGAAGTCGGCATCGAAGCGCTTGCCCATGAAGCGGCCGTAGAGGTCGGTGAAGACCACCAGCACGGTGTCGATCTCGTCTTCCCTGGCGAGCCGCTTCAGCTGATCAAGATTCAGCAGACCCTGGTTTTCACTCATCTGTAACCCCTCTCTTTGCATCCGGCTCTCCGAGGTGCTTTGTGCGAAGAGCGACCTCCTCTTCGGGCGCCTGCGCTACGAGCCGGTGTCGACTGTAGAGAAGATAGTAAACCATACCCAGCACAAGAAATGCTGCGACTCCGTAGATGCCGGCGCGGAAATCTTCACGGTAGATCGTCGCGCCCAGCGCGACGATCGAGAGCAGGGCCCCGACCGCCGCTCCCGGGATTCCAAGGGGACTTCGGTAGGGCCGCTCGAGCTCCGGGCGAGTGATTCGGAGCCTGATGTAGCTGAACATGACCAGGGCGTAGGAGATCACCGCCCCGAAGACGGCCATGTTGAGCAGGGCTCCGCCGACAGCGGTGTCGACCTTCTCCCCTGCGTCATTTGTTTCTTTGCCAAGGAAATGGAGAACGAGCGCGCAGGCCAGCCCGATTGCCGCTCCGAGGATCAGGGCGCGATGGGGTGTTTTTCGCTTGGATGTCCTGGAGATCCAGCGGGGGAAATAGCCCGCTCTCGAGAGCGCGAACAGCACGCGCCCGTAGGCGTAGATGATCGTATGGAAGCTGGCGATCAGACCAGTCAGCGCTACCAGCGTTAAGACGAGGGTCATTCCTCCCGATCCGAAGATGGCCTTGAATCCATCTCCCAGTGGCGCATCCGAGCTCTGGATGGCCAGCGCTCCGCCACCGATCCCGGTGTTGAGAACAAGGGTGAAAACCGAGAGAGCCAGGAGCGTGATGATGCCGAGGATGAGAGCCCTGGGCATGTCACGGACTACGTCATGAGTCTCCTCGGCCGCCAGCGGCAGCTGCTCGATAGCCAGGTAGAACCAGATCGCGAAAGGGAGCGCCAGGAAAACCCCGCTCCAGCCCTTGGGAAGCCATCTGGGGTCCTGGCCTTCCTCCGCAGGTATGTTGAAGAGAAGCTCCGGGTCAAAGCTTCCGCTGGCGATGGCGCTTACGTAAAAAACAAGGAGCACACCCAGGGCCGCAAGGGTGATGACGAGCCCTACCTTCAGGGTCAGCTCGACACCTCGGATATTGATGGTTACGAAGCAGAGGTAGGCGAGGATCCACCAGGCCGGGTCGTAGCCGCGGAATTCTTCACCGGCCAGTCCTCCTACGAGGTCATTCATGTAGCCGCCGATTCCGACGACGATGACGGCCGGGGTGATGACGTATTCGATGGCATCGGTCAGGCCGCAGATGAAACCGCCCGTCGGCCCGAAGGCGTTTCTTACGAAAGAATAGAACCCTCCGGCATGAGGCAGCGCGGCGGAGAGCTCCGCGATGCTGAAGACCATGCAAATATACATGATTGCCATTACGAGGGTGGCGATGCCCAGTCCCCAGAAGCCACCAGCTTCCAGTCCGAAGTTCCACCCGAAGTAATCCCCAGAGATCACCGCTCCAACTCCGAGCGCCCAAAGCAGCACCCAGCCGGCGCTCTTTTTGAGTGAGCGCTTCTCCAGGTAGTCGCCGTCGACGTTCTCGTAGCTTGCGAGACCGGATTTCTTGTCTGACATTCGCTCTCCAGCGGTGTTTCAGTAGAGCTGCGTGACCCTGGCGCAGACAACGATCATACGGAACTGCCCGGGTATCGCAAGGGCGCCCCTGCACAGAGGTTTACGGGCCCTACGATTTTTTCCATTCCGGCCTCATGGCTGGTAAGATACGGGCTGGAATTTGACTGGTCTTGAGTCCAGAAAATGAAACGGCTTTTTTGAAAGGAGCCAACCATGAAGTTCAGCGTGCTGCTCCTGGCCGCTCTCCTGGTGACGCCCGCGTTCGCGGACGAGTCCGGGAAGGTCGAGTCAGGCTGTAAGGCGGGAGAGGGAACTGCGAAGTTCAGCGTTCTTCCCGTCACCGGCAGGTTCGTAAAACGTAAAAACGGTCTCTGCTATATATGAGCTGGCGGCAGAAGTGCCACCGTCGTGATCTTTTCGCGCGACGTCGGCAAAGACCTGGCCGGTCTGGTCAGGGGAATCGATAAGGTTGCCGCTAATTCCAAGGGTTCGATCGCCTACCTCGTCTCGCTTGATGATGACAAGGCGGCCGCGCGCAAGAAGCTCACCGCTTTTGCCGCGGACAATAAGCTCCGGGCCGTCGATATGACCATCAACCGCGGGGGCGCCAAGGCTCCCAGGGGTTGGAAGATCAACGAGAAGGCCAAGCACACCGTCGTCATCTACAAGAACAAGACGGTGGTGAAGGCCTTCGGGCTGAACAAGCTCGACAAGAAGAACGTCGCGGAAGTCACCGCGGCCGCCGCCAAGATTCTCGGCAGCTGAGACCTTCCGGCTTTTTTACGGGAGACCGCTTCCTTTTTCGTGGGCGGTCTCCCGTGATTTTTTATACGGCTGCCGACTGTTTTTCCCGTCTCCCGGCTCGAGGGAGAGACCTCGGCTCAGGATGGGTAACGCAGCTATGAGAAGAGCGCTTTGCTATGTGTTGCTGGTTTTCTGCGCGGCCTCTGTGGACGCCCAGCAGGAGCCCCCTGGCATCCCCGGTGCAGAGACGAACATCGAGATTGTCTTTCGCGTCAACATGAACACGCAGACCGGTCTCGGCCGCTTCAATCCCGATGCTGATTTTCCCGTCGTTCGCGGAACGATCAACGGCTGGGGGTGCAGCGATGCCATGCTCGAAATGGACGACGAGGAGGGTGTCTACGAGCTCCGGGCGCAGGTCATCAACCACGTGATCGGGGCCGGTGAGTACAAGTTCAACATCAACTGCGGCGAGGGCGGCCTTGGCCGCTGGGAAGACGCGATCTCAAACAGGCGCTATACCGTCACCGGCGCGGAGCCTGACGAGAACGGTGATGGGTTCGGAGAGCTGGTTCTCGACACCGTCTTCTTCGACGATGCGGTGGGCGGGGCCGATGCGGAGCTGTTCTTCCAGGTCGATATGAATGTGCAGATGGCCTCAGGCCGCTTCAACCCGGCCAGCGACCAGGTCTTTGTCCGCGGCGCCCTCAACGGCTGGGGCTGCAGCGAGGCGCTCAGGGATGAAGATGAAGATGGAGTCTACGAGCTCTATCTCCAGGTTCCCGGCCACCAGGCGGGCGCCGGGCAGTTCAAGTTCAACATCAACTGCGCCGATGACGGGTGGGAGGACAGCATCGCCAACCGCCGCTACAACTTTACGGGTAACGAGCCGGACACCAACGGCGATGGTTTCCTGGAGGTCGAGGTCGCGGTTGTTTTTTTTGACAACGTTCGCTCAGGGCCCGATGTCGAGATCCACTTCCAGGTCGACATGACAGCCGCCATCGACCAGGATGTTTTCATTCCTGAAAACATGACAGTTCACGTTGGGGGTGTGTTTAGCAGGTGGAGCTGCAGCGTTGAGTTCGAGGAATTCGATGAGAATGTCTTCGAGCTTGAGGTGCGGATTCCCTCCCATCCTGTTGGAGTGGGGGAATACAAGTTCAACATCTCCTGCGACGAATTCGGCTGGGAGCCGGAGATCGTCAACCGGACCTATCTCGTCACCAACGACCTTCCCGATACGGATGGTGACGGCTTCCTTGAGCTGGTCCCGGCCGTGGCGTTCTACAACGCCCTGGCGAACCCGTTCCTGGATGCCGAGCTGGTATTCCAGGTGGACATGAGCGTGTTGGAGGACGAGGGACTCTTTGATCCCGCGAACGAGACGGTCGTGGTGCGCGGGGCATTCAACGGCTGGGACTGCACCGAGGCGATGTCGCGGCTTGGCGAGGGGATCTACCAGGTGAGCGTCGAGGCGCCGGGGCTGAGCGTCGGCCGGGGAGAGTACAAGTTCAACATTGGCTGCCAGGACGTCGGCTGGGAGGATGCGATTCCCAACCGCCAGTACTTTGTTCTCGGCGACGAGGTTGATTCCGATGGAGATGGCCTGGCCGAGGTCCGCGTTGGTCCGGTCTACTTCGACAACCGGGAGCCGCCGCCGGGGCTTGGTCCCTTTGTACGCGGCGACTGCGGCCAGGCTGGCAATATGGACATCTCGAGCGGGATCTTCCTGCTCGGCTTTCTCTTCAGCGGGGGGAGCGATCCAGGCTGCATGGCGGCCTGCGATGCGGATGGCGACGGTCGTCTTGATATCACGACAGCGGTTTTCATCTTCAACTTTCTTTTCCTCGGCGGCCTTCCGCCTGCGGCTCCCTTTCCCGACTGCGGCCTGTCGGAGTCGGTGGGCGACCTCGAGCTTGGCTGCGCCGAGAGCACGGGCTGCGGTTAAAAGGGCCGCTGGATCCGGAGAGCCGGGGTTTCGGCCGGTTTTCGCCTCCCCGGGCTGGGAAAACATCCATTATCAGAAGTCGGACCTTCTCCCGGCCGCGTGGAACTGCAGAAGAAGCGCCAGGTGGTCGATTTAAAGAGAGCCAGGCGCCTTCATTTCTTTGGCGTCGATTTCAACCTTCGGATCTAATCATCGCGCTATGTCGAAGCTGCTGGATGGAAAAACCGCGATCGTTACAGGCGCAAGCCAGGGGCTTGGTCTCGCCATCTCTACCGCCCTGTGCACTGATGGCGCGAGTGTTCTTATGGTTGCCCGGGACGAGCAGAAGCTGGCGGAGGCCGCGGCCGGCCTCCAGGACTCAGGCCTTCAGGCGACCGCCATGGTCGCCGACGTGACCGTCGAGGGAGCTGCCGATGATATCGTCAACGGCGCCCTCGGTGAGTTCGGCCGCCTCGACATCCTGGTGAACAATGCCGGGGTCTTTGTCTGGAAGGGTCTCTTCGACCTTGACTACGAGGACTGGGATCGAACCATCGGCACCAATCTCAGCGCGCCTTTCCACCTGACAAGAATTGCCGGGAAGACGATGGCGGGCCAGGGGGCCGGCGGCTCGATCGTCAACATCGCCTCGATCCACGCGCAGGTTGGCGATCCGAACGTGATTCCCCATTGCGCCTCCAAATTCGGGCTCGTCGGGCTGACGAAGGCCACCGCGGAGGCCCTGCGGGAGCACGAGATTCGAGTCAACGCCATCGCCCCGGGAGCTGTCGATTCGAATTCACTCGATCGTCGCGGGACCGGGCCCACCCAGAAGGTGACACAGGCGGATATTGCATCGCTTACAGTCTACCTGGTCTCCGACCTGGCCAGGGCGGTCACGGGATCGGTCATCGAGATGTATGGCAGCACCCACAGTGTTATCAAGATCTGAAAGCGGACCGAAGCAACCATGCCGATCACCATTGAAGACATCCTTGAAAAGCTGGAGAGAGGCGAGAGCCTGGTTGGCGAGGGTCTCAGGGGGCTCTGCTTTGAGAAGGCCCAGGTGGAGGGCTCCAGCTTCTCAGCCTGTAATTTCTCGTCGAGCTATTTCATGAAGGCGGCGCTCAAGGCCTGTCGCTTCGAGCGCTGTATCTTTGACGGCTGTGATCTGGGCTACGCCGAGCTGGACGAGAGCGTCTTTGTCTCCTCTCGTTTTCACGGCGCCCGGCTGTCGCACGCCTGCCTGGCGGGGGCGGTGTTTGAAAACGCCGATCTCGCGGAGGCAACGCTCGAGAGCGCCGGCCTGGACAGGGTGAGCTTCCGGGCGACCTGCATCCGGGACTCGGTCCTGCGCGACCTGGATTTCAGCGCCGCGGAGCTTCTCGACGATGTGGATTTTTCCGAGGGTGATCTCGACGCGGTTCTTTTTACCGACATCAGCTCTACCGGCCTGAGCTTTCGAGATGGCTCCCTCCGGCTGGTTTCCTTTCTCGGCTCGCGTCTTGAGGAATGTGATTTCCAGGGCTGCCGTCTGGCGAGGGTTAATTTCGATGGAGCGAAGGGCGTCGGGCTTGTCTTCACGGCCGCCCGCATCGGTGAGTCGACCTTCAGGTTCAGCGAGTTTACGGACTCCGATTTCAGCGGCGCGCGGTTCTCGGACACTGATCTGCGCGACGCCAGCATGATCTCGACGAATATGAGCGCCTGTCGTTTTGAGCCCGATTGCCGGTTCACCGGCGCTCGCCTCGAGGACTGCGACCTCTCCGGGGCGGTGTTCGATGGAGCCGATCTCCGGGGAGCTTCTCTGCGCGGGAGCAAGCTTCGCGCGGCCAGTCTCCGCGGCGTTATGCTCGAGGGCTGCGAGCTTGCCGGAGCCGATCTCGAGGGCGCCCGCCTGGGCGACTGAGGCCGCCGCACGCACTCTTTAAGGAGCGACGGCGACAGGCGCCTCGATGAAGCTCACCTTCTTCGCGGTGGCGTCGAGCCTTACGCGCGCGCCGATCGGGAGGGTCGCCTGGTCAGGCTGGTGTCCGGCCGCGTAACCCGAGAGAACCGGGACTCCCAGCTTCTCGAAGTAGTGGTCGAAGACATCGAGGAGGCCGATCCCTCTTCCCCGGAGTGGAAGGCAGCCTGTAAAGCTGCCAAGGATGACTCCTTTGTATCTCCCGAGCATGCCGCTGAGCCGAAGCTGGTTCAGCATGCGGTCGATACGAAAGGGTGTTTCACTGACATCTTCGAGAAAGAGAATGCAGCCTCTCGACCGGGCCTCGTAGGGTGTTCCGATGGTGCAGGTCAGGACGCTGAGGTTGCCGCCTACAAGAACGCCCTCCGCTTTTCCACCGGCAAGGGTCTTCAGGTGTGATCTTCCTTTTGGTCCGGCGCCTCCCCAGTCCGTGAAGAGCTTGCTCTCCGGAGTGAAGGCCGGCCAGAAATACTTCTCGGTATAGGGCGTGAGCCCTTTTCCGATGGAAAATTCCTTCGCCATGGGACCATGGAATGAGACCAGACCGGTCTTCGTATGGATGCCATTGAGTAGCGCGGTGATGTCGCTGTAGCCGATGAAGATCTTGGGATTCTGGCGGATCGCATCATAATCAAGGCGATCGAGAATCCGTGGACTTCCGTAGCCTCCGCGCAGGCAGAGGATTGCTTTGACCGATTTATCCAGGAAGAACGCGTTGAGCTCGGCGGCGCGGGTCTTGTCATCGGCGGCGAGGTATCCTCGCCGCTGCAGGTAGCCGCTGGAGAGCTTGACCTCGTAGCCGCGGCGGGTGATGTTCTCTACAGCCCGGCGTACGAGCGAGTCGTCCATCGAGCTGGCGGGAGCGACAATGCCGATCGTGTCTCCCTTGCGCAGCTGTCGCGCCTTGATCGCCGGCGCCGGTTTGTCGTCATCTGTCTTTTCTGTATCGGTC
>Ga0310124_10002569_pt1 | contig 12435 bp, 10 predicted proteins | sample CB11b_AW_Bot5_MG_FD_203507 | JGI IMG/M metagenome (GOLD analysis project Ga0310124, IMG submission 203507) | Marine microbial communities from Western Arctic Ocean, Canada - CB11b_AW_Bot5 | ecosystem: Environmental > Aquatic > Marine > Oceanic | place: Canada: Western Arctic Ocean | collected...
AGGTCGGAGTTTTGCAGCAGAAAGTCGGGTGCCATTGCACCGACCTCGAGTTGGGATCCCTTTAGATCAAAGGGAGTGCCTTTGAGTGTGATGGCACCGGTTCTTGTCTCGGACATGGTTCACCTCCTTAAATTACGATTGCTGGCAGGATTGACGTGGGATACTCTCGCGGATCATGGAAGATCGGCATCACCGGTTGGTTTGTAAAGACTGAGGAGCGTAGTTTAACGCGTCTGTCGCGACAGTCAAATAGATCGACCCAGGCGACAACGCCAAGCGATATTGGAAGAGGATACAAGTGAAAGCAAAGAACGGCTCGAGTCGGCCCAGCGTGTCCGCAGACAGACGGTCGACGCAACGTGTGATCTATCCGGAATCGGCCGCCAGTGTGGCTACGCGAGCCGCCAGGGCCCCATAATGCTTGTCCGGTCGAAATCGCTATATTCGTCCGATCGGATCTGGCCCATCATGTGTTTGATATTCCCATCTGACCTTTTCACACCGCAGACGTTTGGCATGCCAAACATCTACAAAGCGCAAGGGGTTTATCGATAATTTATTGGAATTTGTTTTGATATGCCAAACAAATGCTTTAATATACCCGCCCACCGCCATCCGGGCTCGGCGAAAGCCACAAAAACTGCGGGCTCAAATGAAACGCATTTCACGTAACATTGCCATCCTCTGCACCATCGCCTTTGGAATTGCCGGTTGCAGCAAGCAATCTGACACATTCGTGTCCGATGCACCCAATGCCGTCAAGGCTGCCGGGGAAGTCAATGTCTACACCCACCGTCATTACCCTGCCGACCAGGCGTTGTACAAAACGTTTACTGAAAAGACCGGCATCAAGGTCAATGTCGTCAAGGCCAAGGCCGACGAGCTCATCAAGAAACTCGAGATTGAAGGTGCCGCGTCCAAGGCCGATGTCCTGATCACTGTCGACGCTGGCCGCCTGGTGCGGGCCAGAGAGAAGAATCTCCTGCGGCCCATCACCTCGTCCGTCCTCAGTACCAATGTGCCGAAGCACCTGCGTGATCGGAACGGCCACTGGTTCGGGCTTACTGCGCGCGCGCGAGTGATCGTCTACGCCAAGGATCGGGTCAAGCCCGATGAGCTCAGCACCTACACCGCCCTGACCGATGCAAAATGGAAAGGCCGGGTTCTCATTCGTTCGTCGAAGAACGTCTACAACCAATCCCTGCTCGCCTGGATAATCAACCGTGACGGCGCCAGCGCCGCCGAATCCTGGGCCGCCGGCATCGTTGAGAACATGGCGCGCACGCCAAAGGGCAACGACCGTGACCAGATCAAAGCCGTCGTCGCCGGTGTAGGTGATGTCGCTGTAGTGAATACATATTACGTCGGACTGCTGCTCAATTCGGACAACCCCGAAGAAAGGAAAGTAGCTGAGCAGGTCGGCATCTTCTTCCCGAATCAGGCGGCCGGTGGCGCGCATATCAACGTCAGCGGCGCCGGTGTCACTGTGGCAGCACCGAACCGCGACAACGCTGTTAAGTTGTTGGAATTCTTCAGCAGCAGCGAAGCTCAGCAGGTATTCGCGACGTCGAACTACGAGTACCCGGTTTTGGCGGGAACGGCCAAGTCGCCGCTGCTCGAATCGTGGGGTGATTTCAAGGCGTCGACGATGAATCTGACGGACCTGGGTGATTTGAACACCGAGGCCGTGAAAATCTTTGATCGTGTGGGCTGGCGTTGAGCACACTGACCACGAACGGGGCGCGGCTTGGGCGTTTTCTACGCTGGCGCTATCACCTGTCGCCATGGTCGGTGGCAATGTTCGTACTGGTGCTGTGTCTTCTGGTGCCCGTGATTGTCGTCGGCTTGAGCTTGTTCGGTGACGAACCGGCATCGTGGTCGCACATCCGAAGCACGGTGCTTCACCACTATCTGCTGAACACTGTAGTCGTCGTTCTCGGGGTTGGTGGCCTGACGTTGCTGATCGGCGTCACTTGCGCCTGGCTGGTGACCTTTTACCGGTTCCCCGGCGATCGTATTTTCTCGTGGGTACTGGTGGTGCCGTTTGCCTTTCCGACGTATATCGCAGCATTCGCCTATGCCGGTATATTCGACTACACCGGCCCGTTGCACAGCTTCCTGCGCAACCATCTGGACCTGGCACCGCGCTGGCTCGATATCATGAATCTGCCGGGCGTGATTGTCATTGTAAGTCTGGTGCTTTACCCCTACATCTACCTGATCACGCGCGCTTCGCTGCAACGCCAGTCGGAGAGTATCCTGGAAGCATCGCGCAGTCTGGGTCGCGGCCCGATCTACACCTTTTTCTTTGTGGGTATTCCGCTGGCTCGTCCCGCAATCATCGGCGCCCTGACACTGGTCATCATGGAAGTGTTGAACGAATACGGCGCCATGCATTACTTCGGCATCGACACGTTTACGACGGGAATCTTCAATATTTGGTTCGGCATGAACGACACCGCCGGGGCCATGCGACTGGCGGCGATGCTCATGTGTCTGGTCTTTGCCGTGCTGCTGCTCGAGCGCGTCCAGCGCGGCCGGCGCCGCTACGCCACTTGCGGGACGGACTATCGGCCGACGGAGCATCGGCGACTGCGCGGCCTGGCGGCTGTAGGCGCGGTCGTTGTCTGCCTCGTGCCGGTATGTCTGGGTTTTCTGCTGCCACTTGGACAACTGCTGTTGTGGTTCAACCAAAGTGGTACGGAAGCGTTCGACGGCACGTTCCTGGGGCTTTCCATAAAGAGCTTTCTGCTGGCCACCATTGCCGGTCTGTTGACGGTGATCGCTGCTGTGCTCATTGTCTACGCTGTGCGCCTGCATCGCACGGCGTTCATGATAGCGATATCGAAGGCGACAATCCTGGGATACTCCATTCCTGGTGCGGTTATCGCTGTGGGCGTCATGGTAACTCTGGTCCACCTCGACCTCGGTATCATCAATTCGATTGGACAGGCGTTTGGGGCATCGCCGGGGCCACTGCTTAGTGGCACGGTATTTGCCCTGCTCTTCGCCTACCTGGTGCGGTTCCTGGCGGTTGCTGTGAACCCCGTGGAATCCGGCTTCGACCGGCTGTGTGGCAGTATGGACGAGGCGTCGCTGTCGTTGGGCAAGTCGCGAATGTACACCCTCCTGCGCATCAATTTGCCCTTGGCCAGGGGCACGCTACTGGCTGCCGGTGCCCTGGTATTTGTCGATGTACTTAAAGAATTGCCCTTGACACTTATCCTGCGACCGTTCAACTTTGAGACACTGGCCACCAAAACTTTCGAACTGGCCGGCGGAGAGATGGTGGCGCAATCAGCTTGCGGCGCACTGCTCATCGTCGCTGCCGGTATTGTTCCGATCATCCTTCTCGAACGGTTCATTTCCGCCTCGAACAGATGAGTTTCCTGACGATCAATTCACTGCGCAAGAGCTACGGCCGAAACACGCCCGTGGTGATCGACGACCTGTCGCTTGACGTCGAGAAAGGTGAGATCGTTTGTATTCTCGGCGAAAGCGGTAGCGGCAAAACAACCCTGCTGCGTTTGATTGCCGGCTTCGAGGTTCCGGACCACGGCGAGATCGCCATCGACGAAGAAAAACTGAGCGGTGCCGGCGTCTTCCGGCCGCCTGAAATCCGCGGTATAACCATGGTATTTCAGGGCAACTCCCTGTTTCCACACCTGACCGTGCGCCGCAACATTGCTTATGGCCTGCATCCGTTCGGTGCAGCGGAACGCGACGAACGGCTGCGGGACATACTGGAGTTGACCGGGCTGGAATACCTTACCGAGCGTTACCCGCACGAACTTTCCGGCGGCCAGCAGCAGCGGGTGTCGGTGGCTCGTGCGCTGGCTCCGCGTCCCGCCCTGCTACTGCTCGATGAACCGTTCAGCAACCTCGACAATGTCGGCAGCCGGCAAATCCGCGACGACATCGTAAAGCTCATCCGCCAGACACACACGACAACACTGCTGGTGACCCATGACACCGCCGATGCCCTGGCGGTGGCCGACCGCATCGGTGTGGTCAACGACGGCACCCTTTTGCAGATCGGCAGCCCTCGGGAAGTCTACGAGTATCCACGTACGCGGTTCGTTGCCGAACTCTTCGGGGCATCGAATTTTCTCGGTGCCAGGCGGGCGGATAAGGGGGTGTCTAGCGAAATAGGTGAGCTGCCGATCGATCCGTCGCGACTCGGTTCCGCAGAGACGGTCACCGTGTCGATTCGGCCCGAACATATTCAGATTGTCGACGCCGGTGAAGATGCCATCCGAGGCCGTGTCGTCGATGCCGGCTTCCACGGCCCCTTTCAGGTGCTGCTGGTCGCGGTCGCCGGCGTGACAGGTCCGGCCGGTGAAATTCGGCTGCACCACTTCGGCACGACAACTTACAAGGCGGACGACGAGATCCACTTCATCGTGCCACCGGGAAAAATCCACGTGCTCGACGCGGAGTGACAGAGTTTCTTCAGGATTGCACCATGCCGGCGACGGCAACCGATCAATCTGATTTGTACTTTACCCTTGAGTGTCACAGGCAGGCATGCGCCGTGCCTCCAATCGAGGGTGACAGCGCTTCAATCTTGTGCCAGGCGCTCGAGCATCCAGTCAAATTCATCGGTGATCGAGGTGACGATGTCGAGCTTCGGTGGCGGCAGTACATCGAACGTATACGTCTCGATCTCCATGTTGGGACAGTGGTCGGTCGCCAGTTGCAGGAACGCCGGCGTCAACTGGTCCGAGGTGGCAGTCAGTCCACCGGTGCCGACAAACGGCAACGGCACGTGGAAATGTACCAGCCAGGTGCCGACAGGATTGTCCTCGAGGGCAGCGTCGAGATCCCGATAGCGGTTGGTCAACTTGCCGTCGTTCCACACTAGTGTCTGATGTAGATACACCGGTTCGTCGAAGCTGGACAACTGCTGGCGTGCCGCCGCGCCGGTGCGATTGTCGCAACGCAGCGCTGCAGACACATGCACCTTGGCGATCTTCACATCGGCAGCGATGCAAGCGTTGAAAGACACCATCGGATTTTCACCGGCGACGCAGATGTGGCAGGTATCGAAACACAGGCCGATATAGTCGTGGACCTGTGGATCCCGCTCGTAAAGCTGACGGCAGAAGTCGATACCTTCGGCGGCGGATTCGAGAAAACCGTCCGGCTCGGGCTCGAGGCCGATGACAATATGGCGGCCGCTGTCGGTGTGCACTTGCCGGGCATGTCGTGCTGCGGCGAGCAGGTTGTTGATTGCCGAGGCCGGCAGTTCCCTGCCGTAGGTGCAAGGCAGCGTGCTGATGGAACCGCGGACGCCGTCCGGCAGCAATGATGCCAGCGCGTCGATCAGCGCCGTGGTGTAGTCCAGACGCTCGGCGGTGCCCCAGTCCGGGAAATACACCTGTTCCTTGACACGGGCGCCGTGAAAGACGCCATATGGAAAGCCATTCAAAGTGAAAACATAAAGCTGGCGTTCCGCCAGCGTGCGGCGCAGCTCTGGTGCCGCGGCTTGCAGCCCAGAGACGGCGGTGTTCGGCACCCAGAGGCCCAGACCGAACGGTTTATTGCCGGCCACCCGGCGCCCGATGACGGCGGCGTAGCTGTCGATATTCGCGAGCACATCCGCAAACGTCCGCGCCGGATGGACGTTCATGCAGTAGCTCAGATTCGTACCACGGATTTGCATCGGGACCGGCGCTGGGCGAAATTTAAGGTTGGTTGCTGCCGACTTTCCGGTTCATTTCGAGCACGGGCTCCGCCATCAGCTTCATGAATCCGAGGGCGGTCTCGGAATTGCAGCGCACGAATGTCGGCAGGCCATCGATCATGTAAAACTTGGATGCCGTCGCCGTGGTCACCGTGGCAGTGTGGCTGTGCCCCAGCAGTGTCGAGATTTCGCCAAACAAGGCGTCACTGTTTTCGCCTGTCGCGAGTTTGCCGTCTTTGTTGGTGATTTTGACAGAATCTGTGACTGGGGCGTAAACTTTGGTTCCGGGGGTGCCCTGCTCGATAATGGCCTTGCCTGTCTCGAGTTTTTTCTCGACCAGGTCGCTCAAATTCGAAATAGAGAGTATCATGGTGCCGTTCTTCGGTGGCATGTTGTCAGTCGGTCTGGAAGACTAATATTTCTCCATGAGAACAACGGTGCAATCCCAAGCGGCTTCAAAGTTTGTACAGCCCGGCCGCGAACCGAACCGGATGCTGCGGTGGTGCGATGGCTGATACGCCCCTTTTTGTTGGTCTGATGACACTCGGCGAATTGTCGTGGTTGGCTGTCTACATACTGATCGTGCGCCGCAGCTTCAAGGACCGGACCTACGGCGTGCCGATGTTCGCGGTCTGCGCCAACTGCTCCTGGGAGTTCATTTTTTCTTTTGTCGAGCCGTACGTTGTGCCGCATGTCTACGTCTATCACGCGTGGTTCGCCATGTCGCTGGTACTGGTCTATCAGTACCTGCGCCACGGTCGCGAGGATTTTCCGGAGGGACTGCCGAGATCCTGGTTTCTGCCGCGTTTCGCTGCCACCTTTTTCTTCTGTGCCCTCGGCATCCTCTGTATCACCTATGAGTTCAACGATTTTTTCGGGCTCTATTCGGCTTTCGGTCAGTGCCTCATCATGTCCGTGTTGTTTATTCACATGGCATTACGCCGGCCGGCACTGGAAGGGCAATCGCTGTATACTGCCATGGCGCGCTGGCTGGCAACGGCGATCTGCGCCACGGTCTGTTACATGTTCAAGCCCGAATCGAAGGTGCTCAATTTTCTGTACATCAGCATTTTCTGTGTCGATGCGGTCTATGTCTACGTTGTCTACCATAAGAGCAGGGTGCTGGGACTGAACCCGTGGCGGCGACTATGATGCACGATGCAGAACAATTTCTGGAACATCTGCAAACCTCCGGAATCAAGCTGGGCCTCGAAAACACTGCGCGCCTGCTCGCGGCTCTGGACAATCCGCACCGAGGCCTGCGCATCGTGCATGTCGCCGGGACGAACGGCAAAGGCTCGGTCTGTGCCATGATCGCCGCGGCCCTGACGCAGGCCGGTTACCGCACGGGCCTGTTTAGTTCGCCGCACCTCGTCTCCGTCCGTGAACGCTTCCAGATCGATGGTCGCGCCATCGACACCGACACGTTCACCAGCCTGATTTGCGAACTCCGCACAAGAGCAGCGGCGCTGTTCGACGAAACGTCGCACTCGCCGACATATTTCGAATTCATAACGGTGCTGGCGCTCGAGTATTTTCGCCGGGAGACGGTGGATTTCGCGGTGATCGAAGTCGGTATGGGCGGGCGTCTGGATTCTACCAACCTGGTGACACCGCTGGTCTCCGTGATCACCACGATCGCCCACGACCACACGGGCCCTTTGGGTGACTCAATGGCGGCGATTGCAGGCGAGAAGGCCGGGATTATCAAGCCGCACATCCCGATCGTCTGTGGCGAGACCGCGGCAACGGCGGTCGAGGCGATCGAAGCGGTCGCTGCGGCACAGCAGGCACCGATATACCGGCGGGGCCATGACTTCGACGTTGCCGACGTTGTCTTGCCCGTTGTCGCCGGTGACGGGCCATTGCCGCGACAGTCCTGCCAGGTGACCTGGTGTGATCACAGTGCACACCTCGAGATGCGATTGCCTGGGCAGCATCAGGCGGAGAACGCCGCAACGGCATTTGCAACGTTGCAGGTGCTCCGTCAGCAAGGCATCAAGCTGCCCCCGGAAGCGATCACCACGGGTATCGGAGGGGCGAAATGGCCCGGGCGATTCGATCAGCGTCCAGGCGGCATCATTATCGACGTGGCTCACAATCCGGCGGCACTGACGCGGTCGCTGCAACTACTGGAGCAGTTGTATCCCGGCGGCCGCTGGCTGGCAATGTTTTCGGTGATGCAGGACAAACTGTGGCCGGAGATGCTGGCAACTCTGGCACCGTATCTGTCCGGAGTTATTCTTGCGCCGCTTGCTTACGAACGGGCGGTGCCGCCGGTAGAAATTCGGGCACATCTGCATACGACACAATCAGACTTGGAAGTTACAATTGTCGACAGTATGCGAGACGGCGTGGCCCTTTTACAGCATCATGGCGCCGGACTAGTTATCGGCTCTGTCTTTCTGGCAGGCGCGGTTCTGGCGCTCGAAACTGGACAAAAACCGATCACACCAGGGGATGACCAATGAAAATGATACGAGCCTTTTTGCTGTCCGTGGTACTGATGGCCGGTGCCGCCGCCGTTGCAACCGATACCGGGGACCACGAATTGCTGCTGAAGCAACAGCGTGAGGTGGAACATGCGCTGCTGATGAAACGGCGTGAGTTGCTGAAGCAGGACGAGGAGCTGCGCGATCTGAACGAACGAATCATGAAGCTGCAGATGCAGCTCGCCAGAAAACTCGACCGCCGACCGGAGATCATTGAGTTGCGCCGCCGACTGGCTGTCATCGAAGGCCGGGTAGCGGAGACAGGAGAGTAGCGATGTTGCGCCAGTACCGCAAATTCGGAAAGGCCGTCGCCGACTTCCTCAAGACTGTCGACCAACCGTTCGCTACTGCCGACGTAGTCAGCGCAACAGCGGACACTCTGCCCCCGGACACGGAAGATCCGGAGGAACTGGTGGACGACCTGCTCTGTGACCACGGCGAACGGATTTTTGAACGCTGGGCCGACGATCGCCTGGAGTACGTGCCGCGCCGATCGTATTTCAAGGGCGCCCGCTTCCGCATCGCACTGACGCCGTACGAGCGGAAAAACCGCATCCTGGTCCCCGGGCACCGGTTCATCCCATTCTGCAACCCGACGGTCATGCCTTTCGAGGTGCAACTGAATTACCGCGGCGAACTGTTGTCGACACGTTCCATCACGTGCTGCGTTGAGGACATGCTGATCTACCACAGCCTGCTGCCGCCCGCGGCTACCGCAGGTCTGTTGCTGGCACACCGGCAACTCGATTCTCTCGACCCTGACGCCCTGGCGCCGGCGGCACAGGTGGAGATGGATGTGTTCGATCTGGATGCGGTCTTTGAACATGACAACATCAGTGACAGCGATACCCTGCTATGCACGGTGACAAGTTGGGAAAACGGCTGCTACGACGTCGTCAATAGCCCGTTGTTGGAACGCGAGTTCGACTTCGCCTCGGTTCGGCGCTGGAGTGACACGCTCGAGCAACTTCTAATTGGCGGTTTCGACGAGCTCGGCCCGACGAGCAACTGGCACAGGCGCTTTTCGCCGGCCCCCCCTTCCTGCTGACCGAACCCGGCATGCACTTCGGCGGCTTCCTGAGCTGGAGCCGGGAAGTGCGCTTGCGTGGCGACAGCACGCGCACCTTTCTGTGGTTTCGCGACGAAGAGCCGCCGGAGCTCTTTGAGCTCTTCGACGAAGACGTGTTCAATGATGACGGTGATGGCGACGGGGAGCTGGAATCATTGATGGAGTTTCTCGGTCTTTCAGTCAATGAAGATGAGTACGAAGCGTTCATCCGCGACGAACTGTTCAGTGGTGGCAACAACTTGGATAATGTGGTGGAACGCATATTGACTGGACGCCCCGTGGACTTTTCGGAAGATCATCGACAGGCGTTCATAGCGATTTCCGCGGAACTTTGGGATGACATCAGCGCTGACTATGATCGCGAACGGGATGCCGTAGCAGGGCCGCTGCGGCAATGCGTGCTGGAAATATTCACTGATCAGGTCAAATGGATTCGCCGCCTCGACCGGATCAACGTCGACATCGCAGATCTGCCGCAGGAAAGTTTCGTCGCCTTCAGCCAGGTCGCTTCCATTACCAACATGCTGCTGACCAAACTCAATGACCCCGATGACGAGGAGTTGGCTCCGGAGCAAATTTTTGAGATCGAAAAAACTATGGAAATGACGCGACTGATGATGCAGGAGATGAAGAAACGGATCGAGACCCATATCCGGGAGTCGCGTCAGGACAAGTGGATGCTGCTGGAAGATTAGGCGCTGGTGCGGATCTCAGTCTTTGCTTATCCCCTGGACTTTGGCGATGAAATCGTCAATATCGAATTCGTCGTCGTCGGTATCAATGATTGCGTCCAGCGGATCAGCGGCGGGGTTTTTGGTGGTTTCCGTCGCCAAAACAGTACCGAGCGCATCCAGATTGTTCGGCAACGTTTCGTCAGCCTGCGTCGGTAACGCGGCGATATACTCATCGCGTTGCGAAGGTGTGGCGCGCTCACGCACTTCGCTGGCCGCCGGTAACATCTGCGGCTGCGCGAACTCAGCTTCCGCCTGCGCCTGTTCTGGCGGGTTGCAGGCCTTGACGATACTGCCGATCAGAAACACGAGAAGATCGCGGCAGTGCTTGTGTGACACGGGCTGGACCTGAACGATCGGTACATCGTCGGGTAGATTCAGCTTGTGCGCCAGGTGGTCGAGAGAGTCGGGTATGGTCAGAGTCTTGTTGCAGATGGGGCATTCGCCCATGGCTCCCTGCTGTGCCATGTCGACGCTGAGCGTGTAGCCGCAGTTCTCGCAGTCCATGCGGAATTCGTACTTTTCATGGCGGTTCGCCACCTGCGGCGCGACGCAGCAGTAGACGCCTTGGAATCGTTGGCGCAACTGTCGCAGGGTTCTCATATTATTGCGAATCGCCTTGCCTGTCTGGGACGAGCCCAGGATAATCGTGCCGCAACAGTCTATGAGACATTCGTCCAGCGCTCCAAGCACGTGTTTGCTGAAGGCCGGCGGTAAGGCCAGCACGTCGAGGATCAAGCGTTCGTCCAAATAGAGACGAGTGACTTTAATGCCCTTGTGCACGGTGCGGGTCGGCGGCTTACGGTTGTTGAGAACGGTCGCTATGTCGGCAAGCGAGCGTATCAGTATCGATACATGATCGGGGTTGTCGCCGGTAATTAGAACTTTCGGCGCCGGCGTCATCCAGTCGATCGAACTCAAGGTCAGCTTCGGAGGCAGCTCCGGCAGCGGAAACTTCACATTAGACAAGACTTTGCTGATTTCGGTCAGTCGGCTCTCGAAGAAGCCGCCGGACTTCTTGTACTGGTCGTAGCAGCGGTTGGTATAGTCGTGGAACGGCGGATTTGTTGCAATCAGGTGCCCGCCTTCGAAGAGCCAATGCAAGGCCATGGTGGCGCGTCGTTCGCTGAGGTCGGGATCGTGTGTGATGGTATCGATCGAGTTGCCGGTGACCGCCATCTCAAAGACCTTCTTCTGCAGTTCCTGGACGTCCGGCGGCAGTTTATTGTCGCCGGGGACGAGCATGGCGTTCTGGTCGGGCATTGCACCCTTAGCTTCGGCGAACTCGTCGACTTCGAAGACACAGTTCATGATCGTGCCGGTAGTTTCCATCGAGAACTTGACTTCTTCCTCGCCGATCTCGGACTCTTCGAAGGTGACGTGTGAGGTCGGCCAGCACAACGCTTCGACGATGGCATCGAGGCCTTCGCAATTGGGTGCTTTGCCGTTGGCCAAACGACCTTCCTTGAGATAAATGACGGCGGTCTTGTCGTTGCTCTTGATGCTGAGCCTGCCAGTCTTGGTCTCCGCTTCGAGGAACGTCAAGACACCCGGCAGCTCGCCGCCCGAAATTTGCACGGACAGGGATGAACTGACGCCGGTCTTCGCTTTCTTTCTCAGAAAGCGTTTGATTCGTGCCATCAGAACGTTGGGAATAAAGGGCGCATCGATAAAATCGTCAGCACCGGCCTCGAACGCCTCGACGCAAACGGACCCCGTGTCGTTATCCTCGTCGATGATCAGCAGCGGCACTGTCTGGAAACCCGCGTCGCTTCGAAAGTCCCTGCAAAAATCGATCGCCTTCGCGTCCGCGACATCGCCGGCAACAATGATAACGTCGACCTGTGTAATGGTTAGGAGCTGAAAGCTTCGCAGGCGGGAATCACGGCAAAATACTTTAAAACCGTTTTGCGCGAGGAATTCTTCGAGTGGGCCGCGGTCACCTGATTCGGGCGCCACGATGAGCGCCTTCAGTTGCGGTTCTTTGTCCTCAGCCATCGGTTGTTGCGGGGATAGGCTTTAAAAAATGCAGTCTACTGGTCCTGGTGACAAATCCAAGAGGTAATATACGACAATACCCTTTAATGCGCAAGGTTCACGCCGGTCAGGGCAGGGCGATTCCCAACCTCGCAGAGCGAAAATAAGCCAGCTGCAGAAAAGGCTTTCGATACCGGTTCTGTCGAGGATTGAAGGGGAAAACCAGAGCAAAATACAGGTGTTGTCGTGAGGTTTTACTGCCCGTAGGCTTCCTCGCGGGTGTGGCCCATACGGCCGGGGCACAATTGTTGCATATCCGGTCATAGGTCTTGGGCCATACCGGCTGGTGGTTGTCCTCTATCCAGTTGTTAAACCAGCGTGGGTAGTAGGCAATATTGAGGCCGATTCGAATTTGGTTGTTGCTGACGTTGGCCCGAGCCATGCAGCAAATGAGGACCAGCGCCCCCAGCCCAGCCACCC
>Ga0310124_10002570_pt1 | contig 12432 bp, 8 predicted proteins | sample CB11b_AW_Bot5_MG_FD_203507 | JGI IMG/M metagenome (GOLD analysis project Ga0310124, IMG submission 203507) | Marine microbial communities from Western Arctic Ocean, Canada - CB11b_AW_Bot5 | ecosystem: Environmental > Aquatic > Marine > Oceanic | place: Canada: Western Arctic Ocean | collected...
GGGCTGGTTCGATACACAGCGACTCGATCGCCAGCTCGCCGTCATCGACAAACACCGGCGCAGCACGCTGCGTGTGGTCAAGGGCGCCGAACCGGTTCGAACCGCTATCTCGACCCCGAGCTCGACCCCGAGTTCGATTCCGGCGGCGAAAATGCCGACAGCGACTCACGCCGAAACGACACCGGTGGCCGTCGCTCCGGTGGAACCCGCCGCGCCGCTGATCAGAGCCGTGGAGCCGGTGGCGGTGATGACGCAGCCCGATCCGGGCGTGTCTATGGCCGTCGAAATTATCACCGAGCAACCGGCTCGACCGGTCGAGCGCCCGCCGGCACAGATCGTGCCCGAAACGGAGCTGGTGACCACCACGGACTTCGAGACCACGCCGCCCGCCGAGTACCAGCCGCCAGTCGAGTCGGGGCTGATCACCGACGCCGGCGTGATGGCCGACCAGAGCACTGAACCCCTGGTGTCGCAGGCTCAACCCGATTTGGACGTATCCGTCGACGCCCAGGTGATGGATGAGTCGCCGGCGAAGCCCATGGTGTCGGTGCCGACACAGACGGAGCCGTACACCGGCGCGGCTGGCGGCGTCGAGGTCATGACCGACCAAGACGACCTGCTGCAACAGGCGATGAGGCAGCGAGCGGCCGAACTGGTCGAGGAGGCCCGCGTTGCGGAAACAAACGGTCAACACCACCTGGCCGCCGAACACTATGCGGATGCGGCCACGCACGACCCGTCGAACGGGGATGCGAGGGATGGCTTTGTTCGCCTGGCATCCGCCGACAATGCCGGACCTGTGCCCATCAACGTGCTCGACACGACGATCAAGAGCAGCAGCGTGCGCGTCCAGGCGGTGATCGCCGAGTATGAAGAGAAGGAAAATAGCGCCCTGCAACTGCAGCAGGACGGCAAGTACTCCGACGCCCTTCGTGAGATCCAGCAGGCCAAGATTTTGCTCGACCGAAACGAGCACCTGCTGCCCACGGCAACGCGTACCGCGTATCGCGGCCGGGCCGAAGGCCACGAGGCCACGATTCGCCTGGCGGCGGACGAAGCGGCCAAGATCGCGATCACAGAGGTGAAAGTGCAGCAGCAGATTGACGCCGACAACCGCCGGATTACGGCCGAGAACGAACGATTGAGAACCGTTCAGGAACTGCTCGCCCGCGCCCTTGAATTCAACAAGGCCCAGCGATATTCCGACGCCCTGCGCGAGCTCGATAAGGCCCTGTTCATTGAGCCCACCAACCCGGCGGCCGAGCTTCTGCGCCAGTCAATCGAGACCAATCGCCGCCTGTCGAACTCGCCCCGACGCCGGCCGCGTGAGGGCTTTTACCGTGACCGGGACGGCGCGCGTCAGTTGCTGCATAAACGCAACACGAGCGTCGCAAACCATCGATACGACAACATCGAAGCCACGACGCCGGTGACCGAACTGGTTACCTACCCGGAGGATTGGCCGCAGCTGACCAACACGCGATTAGCGGCGGCGGACCCGGAAGGCGCCGAGTCCGACCTGAACCGCGCCGTGCAGTTGAAGTTGAAGGAGACGCTCGACCTTCCGTTCGCGGACCACGATTTATCCTCGGTCCTCGACCACATCCAGCAGACCACGCAACTGAACATGGTCGTCAACTGGCCGGCGCTCGAGGCCGCCGGGATCGAGCCGGACATGCCCATCACGGTACGGCTCACGAACGTGCCGGCCGAGACGGCCCTGAAGCATGTGCTGGCCCAGGCCTCGGCCGGTGCGTTGGACGACATGCTGCAGTACACGGTCGCTGATGGAATCGTGAACATCTCCACACGGACCGACCTGACGCGCGACACCGTGGTGCAGGTGTACGACATTCGCGACCTGCTCGCTGGCATTCCGAATTTCGACGATGCGCCTCAGTTCGATCTGAGTAACGCCCTTTCGAACACCAACAGCGGCGGTGGCGGCAGGGACGGCGGCGGTTCGGGGGGCGGCGGCGGCGGCAACTCCGGGGGGGGCGGGGGGCGCCCACAGCGGCTCGATCTTCGGCAGCACGGCCAACGACAGCGGGGGCGACCGACAGGAGGATCTCGAGGAGCGGCGCCAGGAGCAGATCGAGGGCATTTCCAACGTCATCCGCGACACGGTCGGAAACCCCGAAGACTGGGTGGAGAACGGCGGCACCGTATCGTCTCTGCGCGAGTTGAACGGCCAGCTGATCGTCAAGTCGACATCCGAGAACCATGGGGCGATCCACGGCCTGCTCTCCGATCTACGGGAAACGCGGGCCATCCAGATCCATGTCGAGGGCCGGTTCCTGCTCGTGGACCAGAACTTCCTTGAGGATTTCGGAATGGACCTCGACGTCCAGACCAACAACGTCGGCGGCAACTTCGGCCCGATCAGCATCGCCCAGGACTCGTTCAGCCTCGCAGCTCGCCCCAACACCGGCCTTCCGGGAAGTTTTCTGAGCGGCTTCGGTGGCGGCAACCCGGGCCCGTTCACACCGGGGTCGGGCTTCACGCCCAGCGGCCGCTCGCTGGACTTCACGCTCAGCTACCTGGATGACATCCAACTAAACCTTCTGATCAGGGCCACGCAGGCGTCGCGGCGGTCGATCGCCCTGACCGCCCCGCGGATCACCTTCTTCAACGGCCAGAGCGCCTACGTGTACGTCGCCAGGCAGATCTCGTTTATCAGCGACCTCGAACCCGTGCCCGACGCGGGCGGCTTCGATCCTACGCTGAGCGTGATCTCGTCCGGTGTCGTCTTGAGCGTCACCGGGACCGTCAGTTCTGACAGGCGCTACGTCACGCTGACCGTGGAACCCTCGCTGGCGACGATCATTCAGCCGATACGCACGATCTCGCAGAGCTCCGTCGTGAACATCCCCGGCGGCGATCCCAATGACCCCACCGCATCGCAGGTCCTTACGGCCTTCATCGAGGCCCCCGAGATCGAGATCACCGAGGCCCGCGCCACCGTCAGCGTTCCCGACGGCGGAACACTGCTGATGGGCGGCCAGCGCCTGGTTGGAGAAATCGAGGTCGAGGCCGGCGTACCGGTGCTATCGAAGATCCCCCTTCTCAAACGTTTCTTCACCAACCGCAGCAAATCCAAGGACGAACGCACGCTGCTGATCCTGATCAAGCCCACGATCATCATTCAGAACGAAGAAGAGCAGCGGCTGTTCCCCGGGCTGATGCAGAATCCGTGAACAAGTTGGGTTATCGCGAATGCCGCACCAGATCACATGGGTGCGCATTTCCCAATAGCAAACAGCTGATAGCCAATATTCCCCATTGGCTATCAGCTGTTTGCTGTTCGCTATTGGCTATTTGTTATTGAAAGCACTACCGCACGCTTCGTACTGTTGGCTTGTCGATTCGCGTCTGTCACCTTTGGGTCGCCAGGCGCGTAAGCACCACCCCTGCCATTCCCGTCACTGCGGTCGCGAGCCAGATCACCAGGACCGCGGCCCGGTGCGACAGGCCGCGGCGCACCAAACGGTGTGATAGGTGGCTGTGGTCGGCCGAAAAAGGGCTGCGCCCTTTCCAGAGTCGGATCAGCACGACGCTGACCAGGTCGTAGAGCGGCACCGCCATGACCACCAGGGGCATCAATGCCCGGTACCAGACGGTCGGTGGCTCGGTCGTGGGCATCACGATGTAAGTCGTGCGCATGCTGATCGCCGCGAGCAGTAGCCCCACCACCAGAGAGCCGCCGTCACCCATGAACAATTTCGCGGGCTGGAAATTGAACACCAGAAATCCGCACAGCGCCCCGCCGAGGACCGCGCAAAGTGCGGCGACAAACCATTGACCCCCGATGAGCGTGGCCGACAGGTACGTGAAGGCGATGACCGCGCCGACGCCGCCCGCCAGGCCGTCCATATTGTCGAGCATGTTCATCGCGTTGGTAATCGCGACCAGCCACAAGGTACTGGCCACGAGGCAGGCGACGGTCCCCCACGGCTCGAAGTGAACAAGAAACTCGAATATTCGGATGTTGAACACCACGGCGAGGACGGCAGCGACCGTCGCCTCGGCGGCCAGCTTCGGCGCCGTTCCCAGATGCCGTCGGTCATCGACCACGCCCAGCAAGTGCATGGCCAGAAGCGCCGTGAGGATGGCCGCGGCCATCGGGGCACTTCGCTGCAGCCCGGGCGCGTGCTCCGCCATGGGTGATGCCCAACCGCCCCAGACATCGGCCGCGGCCAGGCACACGGCGACCAGACAGGCGATCACCGGTACCGCGACGGCGAAGAATATCGCGACACCTCCGGTATTGGGCACCGCCCGCGCATGCGCCTTGTGACCTTCACGTCCCGGCTCGTCCACGTGCCCGCGCCTGGGGCTGGCGCGGATCAGCCAGCGACTTATGCATACGCTCAGAAGGAACGAGACGGGGATCAGCGAAAGACAGATGGTGCGCATGGGATGTTGGAGTGCTGGAGTGCTGGAGTCATGGTAGAGAGAATCTCCAACCAGCACCCCGATACTCCATTACTTACTCCAATTCTGCTAATCCGAGCACGTCCGCCATCGAGTAGCGGCCGGCGGGTTTGCCTGCGAGCCACGTGGCGCCAGCGAGCGCCCCGCGAGCGAACACGTCTCGCGTGCCGGCGAGATGCGTCAATTGAAGCTCCTCACCCAATGTCGCGAAGCTGACGGTGTGCCGGCCGACTACGTCTCCCAAGCGCAGGGCGTGCATCCCGATTTGACCTTTCTGTCTGGGAACGTCGTCACCGTGCCGGTCGTACGACACGACCTTGTTCGGATCCCTGCCCGTCGCCCTGCAGATCGCCTCGGCGATGCCCAGCGCTGTCCCGGACGGGGCGTCGACCTTGAAGCGGTGATGGGCCTCGACGATCTCGATGTCGTATGCGTCCCCGAGCTGACTGGCCGCCCGCGCCGCCAGGGCGAACAGCAGGTTGACCCCCAGGCTCATGTTGGGCGCCTGCAGAATCGCGATCTTCCCTGCAGCCTCGTCGATGGCCGCGTGATCGTCATCGTTGAGCCCCGTGGTGCCGATGACCATCGCGCATTCGCTGGCAACGCACTTCGCCAACACCGCGTGCGTCGCGGCTGGCGTTGTGAAATCGATCAGAGCGTCCACGCTTTGCGGAACCGCATCGGCGATCACTACGCCGCAGGGCCCCAATCCGCAAATGACACCGGCGTCCTGACCGGCCAGATCGTGCCCGGGCCGTTCGAGCGCCGCGGCGAGCGACAGGCTGTCATCTTCCAGCACCAGTGCCAGAAGACGCCGACCCATCCTTCCGGCGGCGCCGTGAACGGCAATGGTGGGCATTGGGGTTCTTTCCCGTGCAATCCTGGTGCTTCGAACAGCGAGTGCCCGTTTGAACGCCTACTACGGTTGCGGGCCAGCGACGGAGCGACGAAGGGCCGGCCTAACGTGCAATTGGTGGAAATCACGATCGATGGTGAATAACACGCATCCGAAACAGACGTCATTTCGCGCTCACTCACCAGGACGAACCAACGACAACAACCCCTCCGTCGCTTCGTCGCTCCGTCGCTATCTTTCATACACTTCGTGTGTCGGTCGCCCGGCGAGTACCTGCTCTTTTCCCCAGTTCGCGACGTTGCGAAACTTGTCCGACGCGATGAACGCATCGAAGGCGGTGCGGTCGTTCCAATCGGAAATAATCAGGTAGCTTTGATCGTCAGACACATCACGGTAGAGCGCGGAGTTGCTGTGTCCGGGATCACTTTTCATGACATTCAGCACGGCATCGAAGACGTCTTCGAATGCCTTCTGCTTGCCGGGTAGGACGCGGTAATTCATGCCGACGGTCACCATCACATTACCCTTTCGAAGGCAAGACGATACGCGGCCGGGACACGTTCGGCAACCGACCGGATCGACCATACGCCGCAACTCGAGATCTCTCGATGATATTACCTTGGATATAATTCATGTATGATTATCAAGATAACGTAGTGTGATTCGCGGCGACCGCCGGCTGGCCGTCCTTGAACGACCGCTGCGGGCGTCCCGGGCGCCACCGCGATGAGGGCCGGAAGTTGTCGATATTTCGAAAGTCCAAGACCGAAGCAGACGTCGCGATCGAGCGGGATCCGAGCAAGGCCCGGTCATGGTTCGACCGCGCCAGTGACGTGGCGGATTCGCGCCAATACGACTACGCGATCGAATGCTACATCAGCGGTCTGCGCCACGATCCAGGCAACATGGCGATGCACGAGGCCCTTCGGGACGTCGCCCTGAAGCGCAAGGTCGGCGGCGGCAAACCGGCGGGGCGCATCGAGCGAATGAAGGCTTCGGGAAGCGACGCGATCGACAAGTTTCTCAGTGCGGAAAAGCTCTGGGCCAAGGACCCGCTGAGCCTGGCGCCGATGCTGCAGACGATGAAGCTCGCCGTCGCCGTCGACAAGGAATCGCCCGACGTCGGGCTCAATGAGTTCGCTCACTGGGTCGGCCAGATAATCCTCGAAACCAACGCGGTCACCAAGATGCCCGACAAGGCGGGCTATATCGAGTTGCGTGACCTGCTGGCGGACATCGAGGCGTACGGCCTCGCCGTGCAGGCCTGCAAGCTCGCGGTGCAGGCGGATCCCAAGGACACGATGCTGCTGAACGAACTGAAAGACCTCGAAGCCGAAAATACGATGAAGCGGGGCGGCTATACGGGCAGCGAAGGAGGATTCAAGGAAGCCGTCCGCGACATGGACAAGCAGCGCGAGCTGGACCAGGAAGACGCGATCACCAAGACCGAGGCAATGATTGAGCAGATCCTCGAGCGCCGCCGGGCCGAATTCGAGGAGGACCCCAACGACATCGTCCGCCTTCAGAAGCTGACCGACGCACTGCTCCAGAAGACAGATCAGGAGTCGGAGAACGAGGCGATCGAACTGATCGAGAAGGCCCATGAGCAGACGGGCGAGTACCGCTACAAGGTGAGGATAGGTGACATCCGAATGAAGCAGATGGTGCGGCAGCAAAAAGAACTCAAGGCCGCCTTGGACGCCGACCCGAAGGACGAGAACGCCAAGTCCCGACTCGAATCTCACTATCGCAAGCGGATGAAGTTCGAGCTCGATCAGTACTCCGAGCGCGTGCAGAACTATCCGACCGAATTGGGTCTGAAGTATCAGTTGGGCATTCGGCTTTTCGCGTTCAAGAAATATGACGATGCCATCGGCGCGTTTCAGCAGGCCAAGTCGGATCCGAAGCTCCGCGCCGGCGCGCACGACTATCTCGGCCGCTGCTACCTGGCCCGCGGCTGGTTCGACGAAGCCGTGGACACCTTTCGCCTCGGCATCGAGCTGTATCCGCACAACGACGACCGGCTCGGCAAGGAACTGCGCTATCAGCTCATGACGGCGCTGGAAAACGCCGCGACAAAGAATCGATCGCCCGACCAGGCCCGTGAAGCGCAGAAGATCGCATCGCAACTGCTCCAGACCGACATCAACTACCGGGACATACGTGTACGCATCGATTCGATCCGTGATTTAGTCGAGTCGCTACAGCCGATCGCGGGCAAGTGAGGGGGGATGAAAAAAAGAAAAAACGGAAAAGCAGAAAATCAGAAAATCGCAGAGTGGCCCTGCTCCTCTAGTTTTCTGCTTTTCTGCTCTTCCGCTTTTCTGCTTTAGCCCCGATCTCTTATTTCAAAAGACTCCTGTCCACCCTTTACCAAATTCGCACAATTCATGCCTACCCCTGTCCCCACCGCTACGGCAATCATTCCCGCGCGCTACGGATCCACGCGCTTCCCGGGAAAGCCGCTGGCCGACCACACCGGCAAGCCGCTGATCCGTCACGTCGTGGAGGCCGTGGGCGGGTCCCGGTTGATCGGCCAGGTGATCGTGGCCACCGACGACCGGCGCATATTCGAAGCGGTGGTCGGCTTCGGTGCGCGAGCGGTCATGACGCGAAGCGATCACCCCAACGGCACTTGCCGCGTTGCCGAGGCGGCAGGGCAACTCGGCTTGCGCGACGGTGACATCGTCGTCAATGTGCAGGGTGACGAGCCGGAGATCGAACACGACGTCATCGACACGCTGGTCGACCGTATCGCAGCCGATTCTGAGGCACCGATGGCGACACTGGCCAGCAAGTTCGCCGAAGACGAAGACCCCGCCGACCCCAACATCGTCAAGATTGTTCTGGACGGCCGCGGCCGCGCGTTGTACTTCTCACGGTCGCTCATTCCTTTCGACCGCGACAGCAGGGGGCATGTGCCCCTGAAGCACCCGGGCCTTTACGCCTACCGTGCGGACTTCCTGCCAACGTACGTGGCGCTGCCGCCGACACCGCTGGAGCAGGCCGAACAGCTCGAACAGTTGCGGGCCCTGGAGCACGGGTACCCGATCGCGGTCGCGGTCACGACGGTCCGCCATCACGGCATCGACACACTCGGTCAGTACGAGGCATTCGTGGCCCGCCACCAGGCCGCGTGCGGTCGGGCGTGAGGCCGGCAATCAATCCGGCTTCGAACCGCGTATCGATCTGGGTGGCACGCGCCACCGGCGACCGTTGCCAGAGCGTTTTGAATCCAAACGTAGCGTCTTGAGCGTCTGCGAAGTAAGTCTGGCGCGGAGGGCGAAGCAGGCGACCCCGCTGCGGGTCGTCGATGCAGCACGACAAAGCCAGGCACGGCTGTAGCCAGTTCAGGACGCTACGTTTGGATTCACACCGCTCTAGCGTGCAAACGCGGAAACGGGGTGTGGGGCGTTCAGTCGCGTGCCCCAAGATCGCTCGAAGCCGCGATGTCCCCGCTGACGAGGCGAATGGAGCGACGCGCCTTGAGCGTCCCCGGCACGCGGCTGCAACGACCGGCGGGAGCCGCCGAGCGCGGGTGACGCCCTGTTGATATTTCGACGGCGGTGCGTTACGGTACGCTATGCACCAGAAGCCCCCGCCCATCTGGCAGCGGAACCCTGACCCGCTACTACTCTTCTCCACCCAAACCTCCGCCCGAATCTCCACCCAAACCTCCGCCCGAACGTCCTCGGAAGCCGGCACCCACACCGTTGCCCAGGACATTCTCGCGGATGCGGGCCACTCCACGCAGGAATCGGAGTTTTTTAATCCCCTTCCGCCGGGCTATCGGCCTTCGCAGCACAAGTACGTCGCGGTGCTGGGGACGGTCATGAGCGGCCTGGGCAAGGGTATCTTTTCCAGTTCATTGGCCAAGCTGCTGAAGGACAAGGGGCTCACGGTCGCGCCGATTAAGATGGAGGGATATCTGAACATCGACTCGGGCACGCTCAACCCTTACAGGCACGGCGAGGTCTTCGTGCTCGACGACGGCATGGAAACCGACATGGACCTGGGCACGTACGAGCGCATGCTCGACCAGGACCTGACCCGCGACAACTACACCACCAGCGGCAAGATCTTCCACGCCGTCCTGGATAAAGAGCGGCAAGGCGGATACCTCGGCCGCGACGTGCAGATGATTCCCCATGTCACCGGCGAGGTGAAGTACCTGTTGCGGCAGCTCGCCGTCACTCAGCGGGCCGACGTCGTCTTCATCGAAGTTGGAGGCACCGCGGGCGACTACGAAAACGGATTCTTCATCGAGGCCCTGCGCCAACTGGCCTACGAAGAGGGCGAGAACAGCGTCTGTTTCGTCGCCCTGACCTACGTCATCGAACCACGGGCGCTGGGTGAGCAGAAATCCAAAGCGGCACAGCTCGGTCTGCGCAAGCTGATGGAGGTCGGGATTCACCCGCACATTGTGGCCTGCCGGGCCCGCAACCCTGTAGAAAAATCCGCCAAACAGAAGATCGCGATGTTCTCCAATGTGCCGATGCAGCGCGTCTTCTCGATGCACGATCGTAAGTCGGTCTACACAATCCCTGAGGCGATGCGCGAGGCGTGCCTCGATCGCGAAGTTATGAGCATCCTGAAACTGCACGACCGCGTCAATCCGATCCATGAAGACACGGCCCGCGAGCGGTGGCGGATATTTAATAACCGGCTCACGTCGCCTCGCCGATTCAAGGCCAGTATCGGGATCACCGGCAAGTACGCCGCCCTGCGCGATGCCTATGCCTCGATCGACAAGGCGCTGGAACATTGCGCCGTACACCTGTCGGTCGACCTGGACGTGCACTGGATCGACACCACCGAAATGACCGAGGGCGGTGAAGCAGCCGAAGCGCGTCAGAGGCTCGAATCGCTCGACGGCGTGATCGTGCCCGGGGGGTTCGGCATCCGGGGCACCGAAGGGAAGATCGCCTGTGTTCGAGTTTGCCGCGAGCAAGGATTGCCGTACCTCGGAATCTGCCTGGGCTTCCAGATGGCAGTCATCGAGTTCGCCCGAAACGCGTGCGACCTGTCCGAGGCGGCGAGTACCGAGTTCAAGCGGGACGCCGCCGAATCGGTGGTCGACATCCTGCCCGAACAGAAGAAGATCGAGGGGCTTGGCGGCAACATGCGTCTTGGTGGCAAGCTCGTGCAGGTCAGCTCCGGGACGCTGGCGGCGCACTTGTTCGAGGACGAAGCCGACAAGCGATCGGAAGACGGCTCATTCACGATCCGCCGCCGCTTCCGCCATCGATATGAAGTTGATCCTCGCTACATCGACACTCTGACCTCTCGCGGCATGGTGTTCTCCGGCCGTCATCCGCAGCAACCGATCATGCAAATCCTGGAACTGCCGGTGGCGCAGCACCCGTACTTCGTTGGCTCGCAGTTCCATCCCGAGCTGACCTCGCGTCCGATGCGACCGTCGCCGATGTTCATGGGGCTGATGGCCGCGGCGATTCGCCACGCCCACCCCGATATTCCAGCCGTGCAGATCAGCGCCCGCTGGCTGCCCGAATCGGGCGATCCGCAGCACGCGGACAAGCCGACGGTTCAGTAGAACCGTCAGACCCCTGCGGTCGTCGCCATCGAGCACGACATCGGCCGCGACGCCGCGGACATTGACTCCAGCCGCATAGCCCGGTGGCCACTCAGCACCGATGACGACCAGCACCCGATCAGCCATCGAGACACTGACCCGCGGCGTCGACGCCGTTTACAGCGTCGATGAGCTGAAAGAAAAGCTCGCGGCGGGCAGGCCCCTGCGCATCAAGCTGGGGATGGATCCGACCGCCCCGGATATCCACCTGGGCCACACGGTCGTCCTGCGCAAGATGCGCCAATTCCAGGATCTGGGCCACACCGCGGTCCTGATCATCGGCGACTACACGGCCCGGATCGGAGACCCCACGGGGCGCGACACGACGCGTCCGGTGCTCGATCAGTTCACGATCGTGCGCAATGCCGAAACCTACATGAACCAGGCCGGGCGCATTCTAGATACCTCCAGCGACAGGCTTCAAGTTCGTCGCAACAGCGAATGGCTTGGGGGGCTCAACTTCGCCGACGTGCTGCAGCTGACCGGAGAGGTCACCGTGCAGCAGATGCTGCATCGCGACATGTTTCGACGGCGCATGGCCGACCAGCACGAGATCGTGGTCAGCGAGTTCATGTACCCGCTGATGCAGGCGTACGACTCGGTCGTCATCGAAGCCGACGTCGAACTCGGCGGAACGGACCAGACGTTCAACAACCTGATGGGCCGCGACCTGATGGCCAATCGCGGCATGGAGCGACAGGTCGTCGTCATCATGCCGATTCTCGCGGGGCTCGACGGCCACGAAAAGATGAGCAAGACCAAGGGCAACGCCGTCGCCGTCACAGACGAACCGGACGACATGTTCGGCAAGGTGATGAGCATTCCCGATGAGCTGATGGAGAACTACCTGTGCCTGCTGACCGACCTGCCCGAACCGCGGATTCGCAGCCTCGTCGATCCTGCCCAGACGCACCCCCGCGAGGCCAAGGACATCCTCGCGCGAATCGTCGTCGAATCGTTCCACGAGCCCCAGGTGGCGAACGAAGCCAGCGCGGAGTTCCGCCGCCGTTTCAGCGAGCACAAGCTGCCCACGAATCTGGAAGTCAGGACGGTGACATCATCACCGATCGGAATCCTCCAGCTGATCACGTCCGTCGACTTTGCCCCAAGCAACTCCGAAGCCCGCCGCCTGGTTCAACAGGGGGCGGTCACGCTCGACGACCAGAAGGTGACCGATCCGACGGCCAAGGTCGAGATTGACGGGGTACCGGTCCTCAAGGTGGGCAAGCGGCGCGTATGTCGCGTGCGCGTGCGGTGAGTCCAAAAGAAAGCAAGAGAGCAAGAACTCGACGAGGTCAACTCCCCAAAGACTGAGCCCGCACAAGGCGGGTAGTCATCAAGATTTTGACAGGATCGACAGGTCGAAGATCCGCCGTGGCAGAATGGGATCGGATGATTTATACGCATTCGGATTAATTTTCGCGCGCATGTTCGGCGCCTGTCAGGTTGCGCATTTGTCGTGTCCCTGTAATGACGTGAAGTGAGATTCCTTTGGCATGGAGGCCCGCAATGGACATTCCGCTTCGCAATCCGTTTGACCTGGCTGAGT
>Ga0310124_10002571_pt1 | contig 12429 bp, 20 predicted proteins | sample CB11b_AW_Bot5_MG_FD_203507 | JGI IMG/M metagenome (GOLD analysis project Ga0310124, IMG submission 203507) | Marine microbial communities from Western Arctic Ocean, Canada - CB11b_AW_Bot5 | ecosystem: Environmental > Aquatic > Marine > Oceanic | place: Canada: Western Arctic Ocean | collected...
AAGAAAATAGCCTTTTAATTGGTGTGATTTATCGGCGCTTCTTGTAGCGTTTCCGTGTGGTATTCGCCCTCACCACTCGCCCGTTCTTGAGCGTGTATCCTTTCTTAAGTTGGCCGTTTGGTCGGCGGCCTTTGCACTTGTGTCCTTTCATTCGGTATCTCCAGTTTTCGTATCCGTTGCTCTTGGTCTTGCTGCACTCGTTTTATCCAATTGATGTCCGTTTTCAGAGCCGCAATCGTGCCAAGACTTGAGACTCCGCCTGTCATGAACGCAATAATCAGTGTGTCGATAAAACCCATCATTTTTCCTTCCATCTCGAGACGTAAAACTCGAGTAAATAGCGAACCATGGCGCGCATCCCGAGTGTGTCGACGACGACAGCACCCACAACAAACCAGTACGGATTGGGGATACGCTGCAGCGCGTTGAAGCCTTGCTCAACATAGGGCGCATAGTTGGGGATAAATGATAAGATGAGCGGCACAAACACCACCAAGAGAATGAACTCGTCTTTGAGTCCTCGCTCTCGAATGCTGACTTCATCGAGACTACTGGCCTGCTCTTCGCCATTCTGCAGTCGACGCACCCTCGCCTGATGCTTCTCGCTCTCGAGTTCATCTTTGCGCTTGAGTGCTTCGGCTCGGTTTTGGTTGTGCTGTTTGTACGCAGCCACACCACCGGTCACGAGATTAAGGAGCGCGCCCATCATGTGTACACCTGACGACTCAATTCAATGTGCGGACCATCTTTAAGGCTCTTCCAGTCGCCGCCCCAAACGATAGCGACATTCAACTCTCTCGCCGCCTGTTTAAACGCTCGGCTGATGGCGTCGTAATACTTAAAGTCCCACGTGACTTTGTTGTTCTCGTCGTAGGCGACAAAATCGATCGCATGACCTGATTGGTGGCGACTGAGACGTTTAGCTCCATCGAGCTGGCTCAAGCCTTCTTGATAGAGCTGATATTGGCGTTTCGCAGTACGTAAGCCTTCCGTGATGCCAAAATCATACGGTGACAGCTCTAAGGCGCGGCGCACGACTTTCTTTAAGTCGCCATGCACGCCCAACATGCGGGTTTCGCTACGGGCAGACAGCACAAAATCGCTGACCGTCTCATCGATGGTTTTCTTATTCATAAGGTACACTCCGGCCAGTAAGCCACTGGCGAGTAACACTAGCCATTTCATTGTTCCTCCGATTTCACAACGAGTCTCGAATGCAGCGTAACGCTGGCATCAACGTTGGAGACGGTGATCTCAAGCTTGGTCGCGGCTTTCGGTTTGATAAGAAACAGTGGATAGCCATAGAGGGAATTCGAGGCAAAATACAGATACAAGAGGCGGGAAGACACTATGGTTCCGTTGGCTTTGAGAAATCTAAGATAGACGATGCCAGGTTTCGCCAAAATCGAATAGGCGCTGCCACTCTGATTGTGTGGCGTCGCTTGCGATTGCTTAAAGCGCCTAAGGGTCAAATCGAGCATTTCAACATGGTTGGAAAGTGGGAACGTCGCCTTTCTACGTGAGCCAAAAATGAATTTCATCTGATTGTCGTGTTTTGCTTCCACGTTCAGCAAACCATCATTAGCGCTGGCAAGCTCAGGATTGGTTAATGACAGCATCATAGCGCTTCTCCTACTTTAAGGCGGTCGCTGGCGGTGCCTTTCAAGCTTACGGCTTGATTGGTGTTGAGCATCAAATGCCCGCCCGGGCGCAGTTCCAAGAAACCCTGCACGATGACCGTGCCTTCATTGGTGGTTAAAGCTTGTAAGATGAGTGCCTTTCTCGCACTTTTCTCTCGAATGCGTTGATAGCCTCCCGTCATCAACAAGATGCCATTACCAATTTTGGCGAACGTCACGCGCTCCGGATCTGACGTCACTTTCAATTCGGTGTTGGTGATGGTCGCTTGCACGTCCAGTGACGCATTCCCAACCTCGACATTCACCGGTTGTTGGATGCGTTCAATGGTTAATGGCTGTGTGATTTGGTCGACCGTCACCGGCTCGACCACTCGATTGACATTGACCGGCGTTTGAACCTCACTAATCGTGGTAGGTATTTGTATTTCTGATACTTTAACCGGTGTGACAATGTCACTAACCTTGACAGGCTCTCGCAATTTTTGAACCACGACTGGCGCTTGTATTTGCGCGACAGTCACGGGCGTTTGCACCTCGCTCACCTTAACGGGATCGAGCACGTTTCTCACTTGGATAGGCTTTTCAATTTCACTGACCAACAGCGCGTTATTGACGCTAATTTTCTGCGCCTTGGTCATGATGAGTACGTCCGACACTTGGTATTCAAACGTCACATCCACGGTCTGATGATTGTGCAGCTCGAGCTTGTCAAAACGGGATACATCAACGGTGTCACCGGCAAAGATCTCAATGGGACGCATCGCATCGCCCTGCAAAAGAAATGAGCGCGTGGTCTCACGCAAAATAAGGTACTTACCGGACTGACCCGCATTGAAGGTCAGCGTTTGATCGGGTTCTAATGTGTGCGTCTGTTTCATGATGCGCGCCTTGTCATGACCACCCCAATGGTGACCATCGTCCCGATGATCCCAAGGATGAGAGATAATTTTTTCAGCGTAGAGTTATCGGATTCATTGCTGCCCGTTTGCTCTCTCGCTTTCGCGTTGTTGGCTAAGGCAATCGCCGCTTTGGTGGTTTCGGTTTGTTGGCCGGCCATCGATTTGATCGAATCAATGGCATGTTGACTGACTTCGGATTGCTCTTCTAAGACCGACGAACCAAAACCGAACGCTTCGTCGACGGTGTTATCGACCACGCGCAGCGAATCCCCGACCACCGATTGATTGACTCTTAAAGCTTGGGTACCCAAATCAAACGCCTCTTCTGCAGTACGCCCTGCAATGGCCATCGCCCCATGGTCGGTCATGGTTAAATTGATGTCCGAATCACTGACGCCCGACAGCATCACACCGGTGTTGTCGCCACCGACCGCCGCGCTGCTGCTGGTGTTCGTGGTCGTCGTGGTGTTGCTTTGACGACTTTTCGAAGAACTTCTTCCACCCATATCCGCTAACCTTATTTGTAAAACCCGTTCATCGCCGTGACGTTCAATTTCCTGAACCGGTAACTTTAATCGTCTTGCAATGAATCGCTTGGCACCCTCACGATAAAAATGCGCTCGCACCGAATCAAACCCGTGGGCTTTGGCGTGCTTGATGGATCCTAGTGTTCCTTTGGCCATATCACCGGCTAAACCCACAACCACCAGTTCTTTGGTGTGGTTTTCGAGCCGCTCACCGCGCAATAACATGACAGTGTCACTTATTTGATATACCGACTCTAAGCCTTGTGCGACCTTGATTTGTGCGTGTTGGTAATACTCTCTCAGTGCCGGCTTCAACCGTTGATGGACGTGAGCCCACTTTGCTGGCTGTAAGCTACCGTTTGGACAAGGCATACAAGGCAAACAGCGCCATCAGCACAATGAACCACCACGGCATGCCGCGCTGCTCACCGAGACTGATGTGCCCGCCTTCAAACCCGCTGTTGTTGGTGGTGTTGCCCGAAGTGCCGGACGTCGCCGGTCCTGCCGTGCCCCCTTGAAGGCCACCGCCACCGGTTAATGATGTCAATGATCCGAGCATCATCGCCCTCCTTTAAGCCACATCAGTGACGCGACAAGCACCACCACAAGCAACACTTTATTGAGTCCTTTGCCGGCACTGAGCCCAAACAGGCTGCCTGCCCCAAATCCACCCAATACCCAAAACAATAACGGCATCACCGTCTCCTTATTTTCGAAACGCCAGCGCGCCCAATATCAAGACCAGCAACACACCAACACCGCCACCGACGTACAACAAAGTGTTGTCTTTCGCGGGTTGGGCGTGCGGTGTGGTCACCGTGTTGCCCTTGTCATCCACCCTAGGATGATTGGGTTGCTGCGTCTTGTCGGGATTGGCCGATTGGTCGTTGGTTGGAAACAACCAGTCGGCGTTTTCACCGACCGAATCCAACGCGCCCGCGCCAAACTCCAACAGATCATCAAAAAAAGCGTTCATTGGCGCTCCTTAGGCCCCGCCGCTCTGCAACATTTCCGGTCGCGTCACTTTCACCGACTCCACCAAGATCGGGATTGAACCTGGGACATCGGTGGTGGTCACAGAAAACTTCAGATTAGAGCTGTGCTGCGTTGGAAACAGTTCGTCAATGGAGAACCCACGAACGATCGGGTCGAAATGAAAATACCCCGACGGCGGCGTGCGCTCATTGCGTTTCGCATTGGCTTCTGAAATGAAGGTGTTGGCTTCGTACTCTTTGACAAAGTCGCGCTCAATTTCCAATTTGCTGATCTTATCGTGCATGAAATGCATGCGACGAATGCTGATGAGCGGACTCGTCACCAAGTTGGTGAACTCGTTCTCGCCCTGTGCATTGGCTGGCATGGTTTCGCGTTTGATCATCGGCACCAAGACACGCATCGCTTGAGAGTTGCTCACCCACGCATGCACTTGGATAGACAGTGGCGTCGCGTTGGCCGCCTTGCCTTTGAATTGAATATCGAGGTGAATATTGTCACCCAGTTCGGTGACCAAACCGGTGTAACGCACCCCATTTTTGGTGCGCGCCACGATGTCACTGATTGGGATCACAAAATGCCCCGCCGTGGCGTCTCGCTGCTTATAGCGCTCAAGCATCACGAGCTCTTCACCGGTTAACACGTAAATCTCTTCGGCGTTAAGCGTTATCGCAATGCGCTGCATGTCCGCGGCGCTGGCGTTGGTTTCCAGTACCAACTCGTGGTACGTCGGGCCATTAGGGATAGGCAATGTGCCTTTTTGTCCCCACGACGCGCCAACCATTGAGTTCAATTTGATTGGTTTGACTGACATCGTATTCCCCTCTAAAACCAGCCCGAGCGACCCAACAACTTATCGAGGCCACCGACTTTATTATTCACGGCAAAGACGATCGCACCCGTCGTTACCGCAGCAATTCCGGCGACAATCGCCACATTTTTCACGTTCAATCTCATGGGAGTTCCTTTAGAGTGATTGATGCTGATAACGTGGTGTATTCAGACGAAAATGACCAGTGTCTTTAACCTGTTAGGTTAAGAGTTAAACCTATTAGGTTACCGTCATCGCTTGGGGTAGATTTTTCCTTGCTCCCACTTGCCTAAACCCGGTGATTTGAGGATGTAATCCGCGAATTTTTTACGCCCTAAATGCTCTCTATCGACGCAGCTTTGCAGCCCCAAAATGGCCTCCATGGGAATATCAAAATACTCCGCAATGTACTTGGCATTGCGCCGTGAGCTGACCGCGCCAACGTACACATATTTGGATTCATCGAGCACCGTCTTAGGCACTTCTTGTCCACGCTGAAACGTTGCGTGCATCACCAAGCCAAAGCCGCGGCCACCCGTCCAGAGTTCGCCGGCTAACCCATCGAGCTTTGAGGGCGTGTTGGTGAACTTGGCCAACTCTTCAATCACGCAATGCAGCTTTTTCGGATGCTGGCCATCGCCCAATGACCACACCATGTTGGCAAACAGCTCGAGGTTTTCTCGGGTTCGCTCTTGCTCAACCAGAGCCAACCGAAACGCGACCTTTTTCTTTCGGGCAAACCACGCCTTGTGGTAGAACTCATCAAAGCTGTGGCACGCTTGCACACGGCCGCCTTTGAGCGGCGCCTCGATGTGTTCGCTGTACGGATCGAACATCACCACTTGAGACGAACGCTCAATGAAATTGAGCTGACGAATGGCGGTGGTTTTGCAGCTGCCCGTGGTGCCCATGTAACAAACGTGCTCCGCATTGTGGGCGTTATTCTTGTTCACTGGATTGGGGAGCTTCACTGTCCACCTCCTGCGGCGTCTCGGGCTCAGTTGTCTCCTGAGCCTGTCTAAGTTGGCGCACTTGTTTGGCGCAACCTCCAATCAAGGTCATCGAGGCCATAGCAAACACAAACTCGCCTTGGTACTGTCCAAACCATTTCAAACCGGCGGGACCATACTTCTGCAGCATGGGTGATGCGGCGTCTAGCCACTGGTTACCGGCTCGGGTGTCGATTTCAAACGGCACATCAAACACACTGCCGACGGTCATCTCCACCACACCTAAGCCGTAAGAGAGCATCATGCGCGCATCTTCTTCCCCGAAACCCAACGGCTCCGGCGAGGCTTCTTGCGTCTCTGACGGCTCGGCCTCGTCTTGCTCTCGGGCTTCACGTAAGGTTTCTACCGCTTCAACGGCTTGTTGGTCGCGTTCATCCAGTTCGTTCTCCACGGGCGTGAATGGGGCTTCATTGCTCATGCGTGACTCCTTTTTTCTTCGTTAAACCAAACCACAACAACGCACAGGTGCTTAACAGCAACAAAAATGACCAGCCTAATCGGGTAGTAACCGGCGCGGGTTGGTTATCGTTGGGTTTGTCGGGATTGCTTGAGCCCTTATCGGGCTTGGTTTCGTTCGGTTTTAAAGGGGTGTTTGGGTCGGGTTTCTTATTGGCACTGTCTTTATAGCCAGTAGTGGCTTTGTCTGGACTCGACACCATGTGGTTGTGCAACCAGTCTTGAAACGGTTTACCCGCACTTTGATTGGTTTTGCAACTGGGGCAAATCGTATAGAGCTGACCGAGACGGCGCTTATTCTTAGGCGGCTCGCCCCCTTCGATCAGTTTTTGATTAAGCTGTTTATACGTCGCTACGCTACCGATCACAAGATTCAGTACCGCGCTAATCATGGGTACACCAAACGATTCAATTCAACGTGTGAACCATCTCTAATGCTTTTCCATTCACCGCCCCAAAAGTCCAATGTCACGTTGTTGTTTTCATCGTAAGCCACGAAATCAATCGCATGACCGGGTTGATGGTGACTTGGACGTTTGTGGCCGTCAAGTTAGCTTAAGCCCTCCTGATAGAGTTGGTATGAGCATTTGTTTTTATGTAGCAAAGAACGAGTCCTATCAAAAACACTGTTTCTCGATTCAATGAACCAATCAATACCACCAATCAGGTAGTCAAAATAACCATTTTAAATCAATGATATAAAAGTAGTTGCAAGTTTCATCTATACTCCGTCGCTGTATTAAATCGGAGCCAAAATTTTGCAAACAAACAATGACCAAAAGCAAGCAATTATTTTATGCGCACTACTAATCATTGGATCTACTTTCTTTAATGTTGACCTAATGGTGGCGAGTACTGGTGAGCAAGTCATCTCCTTTGTTTCTGCGTTTATCACATACGTTGTCATTATTTGTTTGTTCTTACGATTCACTAATGTGGACGTTATCAGTTCTAATTATCGAATCTTGATCGGTGTTAGTTTTGTTGGCATGACGATCTTAGAGAATGTTTACCCGGTCATCCTGTACAGTGACCAAATATTTATTACTGAGTACTACGTTATCTTTTGCATCGAACTCGTTCTAAGTATCTACGTTACGGACGTCATAATTAATGTATCCAATATACTTGGCATTTTGGGAAGGCTCTCTCTACTCGATTCATTGCAGGCGAAGCTAAAAGTAAGACGAGATTCAAAAGCTGAAGCAACTCGGGTATATAAAAAGCTCTATCCAGTATTGGAGCTCCTTCTTGATCAAGGCTATAGTTTTGATTCACTGGAAGTTAAAGGTATTGTTAAAGTGTTAGGCGACTTGCCAGCATTGGGAAAGAAGCGAAAGAACTTCGCTAAATCTTATCTCAGAGATGAATTCACATTACGTAAGTTACCGCGTGATCCTTCACACTTAAAAGGGCAAACGCTGTGGCATTAATATCTTCAGATAAAACACTGACACCTAAATCAATTGTCCGTTAGCGCACTTCGGCATTGCATCAACAGACGTGTCAAACCAATCGACTTACGTCGTCGCTAGATAAAGCGTTAAACACACTATCGCACTCTCATTGGTAAGGCCGTATGTCATCAATTTTTGGCCTTTCTGGGCTGTAGCTAGTTTCAGCCTCAAGAAGGAGTTGTTAAAACTTCCGAGCAATCCAACAAGTTACGTTGTATCTTCCTTAAAAGCTACAACTTGAAAGCTTAGCCTTTATGCAAAACAAACCACTTAAACCGGTCACTATTTCGTGTTTAAATTTTGATCTATCAAACAGTTGTGCCAGTAAATTTGGTGATTGAGCAATCAAATGCTATGCATTCGGGTATGAGTTATGAATTAAAGTGTTAACATCAAGCAATGTTGTAAACTAGGTGTTTGATATGTTGCCTAAACTTTATAAGTTCAGATCTCTCCACGACAGAAACATACAATCTATTGCCGAATGTTCGTTATGGTTTGATTACGCTAAGACCTTTAATAACCCATTTGAGTCTAACCATCTGCTCGACAAAGAACTTCAGAACGATTTCAAGGTTGTGTGTTTTTCTCAGTCAAGTGACCACCCAATACTATGGTCTCAGTATGGCGACAACTTTAAAGGCATGTGCATCGAGTATGATCTCAATTGTTATAATGGTGAGGCCAAGCTCAATTGCTTTGGAGTCCAGTATGAAGACGACCCAAACATGTTCCACTTAGAATCGTTGAATGAATTCCAAACATCTGAATTGGATGTAGAAATATTTAAGATCAAGCATTCTAATTGGCGCTACGAAAAGGAATATCGCTGGGTGTTACCTGATGAGGAGATGCTCGGCAATAAGCTGTACCTTAATAGAGAATGCCTAAGTTCTGTGATCCTCTCTGAACACGCTCCTGCCGACAGGAAGCTTAAAGTTCTGATGACTTGCCAACGCCTTGGTATTCCCGTTAAGCACGCAACAGCAAAACAAGAGTCGTTTACATTCGAAGTGGTCAGCTAAAATAACACAACCAACTGATTATTATTGAAAAACTAGCAAATTATCAGAAGTTGCAGTGTAACAAAAAGGGAGCCACATTTAATGTGGCTCCCTTTTATTTACATGTTCGTCGTCAGTTGTCCAGGAACTCTAGCCTGCATTTGTTCAATTGTCGTTATAGACATTTGAACTGTGGAAAACCAATAAGGGTGATGCTTAACGTTAAACAATTCGCTGTTATCCAACGCTTCGAAAATAGAAAACTTTCGACCTTGGGCGAGAGCCGCGCCATAAACTGTTCGCTCAAGCACGGGGATATCATTCACTTCCTCTAGAAGCGCCCTCTTAATGAACAGATTACTTGGGCTCCAATCTACAAATTCAACGAGATTTTTTAGTAGCTTAAGCTCCAATTTCTCTACCATTTCTTCGAGAAACTGTGTGTTTGGTATCACCTCTGTACAAGCATAATATTCATCATGCTTGTCACTTGCTTCACGATAGCCAAGCATCGTTTTTACCAATGCATCTTCAAAAGTTGAAGAAAAGTGGTTACAAATCAAGAATAAAGGCAGAACTCTCAAAACACCTAGTAGAATACCGACGTTAGGATCTTTTACCGACGTTTCTTGAAGTCGAATTCGAGTCGCATTTGAAGTCACTACCAGATGCTGCCAAACCTTAGGCGAGATGTGCTTGATGTTGCCATCACTCCATTTAATAAGCTGTTGGCTCATCAGCAATGGAAACAACAAACGACAGTTCTCGATACCTATTTGCCGCGCTGCAACTTTAGGATCGAGAATTACCTTGGATTTTTTACCGTACTTTTCAGTGAACTCACGATTGGAAACAAACTCGATTAAGCTTGAACTCAATGCACTACTTTTAGCTGATATTTCATGAAGCTTAGAAAAGTTTAAGGATGGCGAATAGCCAACATTAGCGAACTGGTTGTAGTCTGGTAGCTCTGAAAACAACGTGCTTATTAAAGTCCCTTGAAGCTTCTCAAGCATAAGCTCCGAGGCTGCATTACTTACATCATCGACCACGTAACGCAATGTTTGTTGCTTCGCGACGACTTTCTCACGATGAGCGTTAACTCTATCTTGTTCACAACGCAATAAAATACGTTGATTGTGAGATATGCGGTCAGATTCATCAAATATAACGCTATCACAGTACCTATTTTCCAAACTCAGTAATGTATCTACCGTAGATTGCTCGAGTTTACACTCCGGAGAGATCAGCCACCGATTAAAGCGAGCCTCAACATTGATTGAGACTTTTCTAGATATCTCAATCACTTCAGGGGGGTAATTTTTATGTGCTAACAACAACCGTGACTTTCCTTTGCCCTAAATGCTCTTTTGCCGGCATATCCTGCCTTTGTAATAAAACTAATATTAATAGAAATTAGAGATTGGTTCACGTAATTGTTTCAATAAAATTAAGGTTATTTAGTTATAGTGCATGGAGATCGGATTATTATGTGATATGGAGGCGGATGTACTTTTCAGGAAAGCTGTATTTGAACTTTTTCTTCCTCGGTAAATGCTTTTTAGCTTGTTTGCATGCTTTGCTATCGCCAGATGCCCTAACCTTTTTAATTCTGGCATAACCTTTAGAGTGCTTCATTTCTATCATCAGGTCACAATAACCATCAAAATCAATATTACTCTTGTTGAGCCCTTTCAGCACTGTAGCTTTAATTTTTTTGGCTACGGGGTTAACCAATGCATCGTCGGCAAAAACGAATGGGGATAAAAAACACGACAAGAATATTAGATATCTCATACTGCTCTCTCTTTATTGGGGGTGAGAACAGTATGCTTACAGTTAAGGGGGATGAAGAATTAACTAAGTATGACGTTTTACCAGATAACGCGTAATTCTCGACAATTACGCTTTCTTTGAACCTTTGGATTTAAATCCATTATGCGGAAATACGTTACGAATACGTTGTTGAACGCTTTTAGGTACATCTTTAGTAAATTTGAGATTGTAACCAGAGCGCTTCGCATACACTTTCAACTCACCCTTGAAGGAATTATTGTGGCCAATTTCTTGAAGGTTGTGCTTAAAGCTCGGTGGAAGATGACCTTTAACTTGTTCGATCGCCCCGCCACTAAATTTGATTTTCAATACCGGCCGATCAACTGCGACTAACCAAAAAACCAACGCTGCACCAATTAAGATTACATACATCATAATGTCACCACTACTGTTGACGGTTATTTATCGTCAGAAAGGAGCTTACTCAAATCTTCTTTAAGGCTAGTAACTGTCTTGCTGGCCTGCTCACTTCGAGACGCTTCGCTAACCAAATACTCTATCGCATCAGATAACGTACAACCGAGTTCGTTTGCTCGTTGAGATAACTTCTCCCAGACTCGATAATCAAGATCGATAGACTTCTTTTTAGTATGAACTTGCTCAGCGTTGAAATGGCGCTTACGTTTGGCTCTGATCGCTTGCTTGAGTTTGTTCTCAAGCTCAGGCGACATGTTATTTGAGATCCAATCAAGAACCCCTGTAGGTTGGTGTTCTAGCTCCAACAAAGCTTTCACGGCAACATCAGCTTCACTTGAATCTATATGGCAAGTGATCGAATCACCTTCTTTCCATTTTTTTACCAAGTAGTTCCATTTCCAACCACATTCTAAATTTTCAAGCTGCTGATATTTCATGTCTAATCTCGAGAGTTAACCTAGTGACAGCGTAACCCATAATAGGTCACTTAACAATTATTGTCTTGAAAGAATAGACCAAGATCATACTTATATTAGCTTAGTGTTTAGTAACTACAACATAGACCTATATGAGTCCTCGGTTTTTCTATATACTCCCTACCTTATTATCATAATCAGACATTTAAATGACTCAAGTAGATTGGCGACATGTAACGCCTCAGTACGATGAATATAGCGCTCAACTAGAGCAATTCCCTGACATATCTCCTTTCACATTCTCAGATATTCAACATAGATTTAGAGATGCGCTAACCCGTTTTGTACGCCTATCCAATCTTTCACGAGTTCTACTTGTTAATGCGCCTGACAACTCAATCTATCGTCAACTTATCGTTGAATCTTTGACGACAGAATTAAAAGACAATGCTCAGCCTGTTATAAAAACCGAATCTTTAAATGCAGCCACTTTATTTGACCAAGTTCAGTCTAAAAATGGTGAAATTGTAGCGACAAAGCCAGGTCTACTTTCTAGAGCGAACAATGGTTACCTCGTTGTCTCAGCGAATCTGATCCTTGCAAACCCAGGAAGTTGGTTGTTATTGAAATCCGCACTTCTCGGTGAAGCAGTCGAACCAATTAGCAGTTTTCCAGAGCATCTAAATCAAACGCCTATCGCTGCACTGACATACAACATTAAGTTGATTGTTGTCGGAGACCGCGCTCAACTTGGTGATCTGGATTATCTAGATGGCGATATTCAAACAGGGTTTTGTCTATTCAGTGAAATAGAACAAGATATTAAGCTTTCACACGATACTTTGACCCAATATCTTGGGTATCTAAGATGGCTTCAGCAACGTTATAACCTCCCATACATTACGCAGCAGGCACTAATTGGGATTCTTACCGCTGGCGCGCGTGAGACTGAAGATCAGAGCT
>Ga0310124_10002572_pt1 | contig 12427 bp, 6 predicted proteins | sample CB11b_AW_Bot5_MG_FD_203507 | JGI IMG/M metagenome (GOLD analysis project Ga0310124, IMG submission 203507) | Marine microbial communities from Western Arctic Ocean, Canada - CB11b_AW_Bot5 | ecosystem: Environmental > Aquatic > Marine > Oceanic | place: Canada: Western Arctic Ocean | collected...
AGTGGTTCCCCTTCGAAGGACCTCAGGTCGAGATCTTCACCAGGCACTTCGGCGATCAGTACCCGACCAACACCATGGTCGGAGTCCAATTCCTGACCGACAACGTCCTGCTCGAAATCGACGCGATCGCCGAGCTGCCGTAGCCGACCCCGGCGACTCCGGCGACCCCGGCGACCTTCTTCACGCTGACTTCAAAATCGAAGCCCGTGATCAGCTGCTCACCCCGGCCCGAATCGTATGCCCGTTGATCTCCAGAGCCAGCCGATCGAGGTTGTGCTGGCCACGTGAGCGGAACCGCATCGTCAGCGTCCGGGCCGAGTGCCGGCACGGGACCTGCTCCAGGCCCCAGGTAGCCCTTGGCGAATCTCTGATTGCGACGTACACTTCAGTCAGACCCTTGGACTCCACTAGGAGACCGGGGCGAAGCGGTTGGAATTCAGCGAGTAGCGCTGTTTCTTCATGAGTTGAGAGCGCTGTTCGTGGAAGCGGAGTGTTCTGGCAAAGCCGCCAGTTGTCTCCTCCGCGTCAGACACTCGTTGCCCAATTCGCCGCCATTCTCTGTTGCTGTCCCGTGGCACATACTGACCGCGGGCAACAGGGCGTTCTCGATGCCACCGGTGCTGACACGGCCCGCTGCGTCTTCGTCCTGTGCATGCGATCATCCGATCGCGACAAAATGAAGGAAGACCATTGAAGACGTTTGCTGAACTCGACCTGATCCAGCCGGTGCAACAGGCCTTGGCCGATCAGGACTACAAGACTCCGACCCCGATCCAGGCCCAGACCATCCCCCCCGCGATGCGGGGACGCGATGTGCTGGGCTGTGCCCAGACGGGAACCGGCAAGACCGCCGCGTTCGCCGTGCCGATTCTCAACCGCCTCGGTTCTCACAACCGCAAGTCGCCGCCCAATCACCCCTTCGTGTTGGTGCTGGCACCGACCCGCGAGTTGGCGATTCAGATCGGCGGGAGTTTCGCGACCTACGGGGCCCACCTGCACCTCCGCCAGACGGTGATCTACGGTGGAGTCAACCAGGCGAGCCAGGTCAGGATGCTCAACCGCGGAGCTCACATCCTGGTCGCCACGCCCGGACGACTGCTGGACCTGATGAACCAGGGCCACATCCACCTCGATCAGCTCGAAGTCTTCGTCCTCGACGAAGCCGACCGCATGCTCGACATGGGCTTCCTGCCGGATCTCAAGCGGATCATCAGCCACCTGCCCACCCGTCGCCAGTCGCTGTTCTTCTCGGCCACGATGCCGCCGAGCATTCTCCAGCTGTCCGCGGGACTGCTGTCGGACCCGGTCAGTATCGATGTCACTCCGGAGCAGATCAGCCTCGAAGAAATCGAGCAACGGGTTCACCTGGTCCCGAAGCAGGGCAAGCAGGATCTGCTGCAGCAGATCCTCGGATTACCCGAAGTGGTCCAGGCACTGGTCTTCACCAAGACCAAGCGGCGAGCCAACATGGTGACCAAGAAACTGATCCGCTCGGGCATCGGTGCGGCGGTGATCCACGGCAACAAGTCGCAGGGGGCCCGCCAGAGAGCACTCGGAGACTTCCGCGAAGGGCGGGTCCGTGTGCTGGTGGCAACCGATGTCGCCGCGCGTGGCATCGACATCGAAGGCATCTCCCATGTGATCAACTTCGACATCCCGATCGAACCGGAGGCCTACGTGCACCGGATCGGTCGAACCGGACGCGCCGGCGCAGAAGGAGTGGCCCTGTCGTTCTGCAGCCCCGAGGAACGTGGCGAACTGCGGGCGATCGAAAAACTGATCTCACAAAAGGTGCCCCTCGCATCAGCAGAATACGCCGACGAAACCGAACCACCAAAGCCCAAGCCGCCGCAGACCAAGCCGCCGCAGACCAAGCCGCCGCAGACCAAGCCGCCGCAGACCCGGCAATCAGAAACCGGTGACCGGAAACTCGCTCGGAAAACGGATCGGAAGCCGGGTCGCCAAACGGGCGGGCAGCCAGACCGCAAACCCGCCCGCAAACCCGCCCGCAAGCCGAAACACCAACACCAGCAGGCTCAGCACGACCTGCGGGCCACGCAGGGCCAGATCAAGCTGATCACTCACAAGGGATTCGGCTTCATCGAGAACGGCAGCAGCAAGGATCTCTTCTTCCACCGTTCGGCTGTCGAGGGTGCCAGCTTCGAAGACCTCGAGCTCGGCCAGCACGTCTCCTTCACACTCGGCCAGGGACCCCGTGGTCCCTGTGCCACCAACGTGCAGGTGATCTGAAGTAGCTCAGGCTGTGCCTGACAGAGCCATCTGCCACTGAGCAAGTCAGCCACGCCCGACCCTGTCCCCCTGCGGCTTTGTCGGCGAGACCGCTGAGTCTGGAACCGCTGAGTCTGGACCGGTGACGGGCTGTCAGGGGATCGCGTCAGGCACAGCCTGACCTACACCTTCGAAAACAGCGTGTCGAAGGCGGTGCCCGAGCTGTCCGAGAAGCCTCGCTGCTCGATGCCCATCGAGTGCAGGATGCTCAGGTACATGTCGGACATCTTCGTCGGGCCGTCCTGCCGGTAGGTGCCGTGCTTCAACCCCATGTTGGCACCTCCGACCACCATCGTCGGCAGGTTCCGCGGGTTGTGAGTCGTGCTGGCACCGCTGCCAAAAAGCACGATGCTGTTGTCGAGTACCGTGCCGGTCTTGTCCTTGAACTCACTCAAGCGGCCAAAGAAGTAGGCCAGTTGTTCACTGAGGAAGCGGTCGTACTTGGCGAATTCCAATTGCCCCGCCTTGTCGCCGGCGTGCGAGAGACTGTGGTGGGTGCGGGTCAGGCCCAGCTTCAGCGGGAAGGTGTCGCTGATCCCCATGCCATCTTCACGGTTCAGCATGAAGGCGACGCTGCGGGTGATGTCGGCATCGAAGGCCAACGCGATCAGGTCGAACATGTTGCGGTAGTAGTCGGCCGGCTTGCCCTCGTTGGTCACGTCGAGATCCAGGTGCGAATGGTCCTGCTTCTTCAACGGGATTTCGACCCACTTCTCCGAGGCAATCAGGCGGCTCTCGACTTCGCTGAGCGAGGTCAGGTACTGATCCATCTTGAGCCGATCCGAACGACCCAGCTTCCGGTTCAATGACCTGGCACTCTCGAGCACCGCGTCCACCAACTTGATCCTCCGCTTCAGCTTCTGACGCTCGACGGCCATCGACGCCTTGTCGGCTCGGAACAAGCGATCGAACACGCGACGCGGGTTGTTCTCGGCCGGGATCGGTTTCCCTTCGAGGTTGTACGAGATGGTGCCGGTCCGCGAGAGGAAGCCGGTGCCGGCGTCGATCGAGAGGACCAGGGACGGCTGGCGGCAGTGCTGCTTGGTGTGGTGGGCCACGACCTGGTCCAGGCCCACCGAGTTGAACTTGCCCGGCTTGGGATTGTGCAACGGCGCACCGGTCAGCCACATGTCCGAACAGATGTGCGGGTCGGCCTTGATGCCGTTTTCGTGGTACATCTCGCCCAGGAAACTCAACTGGTCGCGGTACCCCGCCAGCGGTTCGGTCGACTTGCCGAAGACGAACTTGCCGTCCTTTGCTGCTCGAGGAAACCAGCTCCAGTCGTCGATCTTGTGCTCGGGCTTGGGCAACGACATGCCGTTGGCCGTATAGATCGCACACAGACGCCTGGGCGCGAGGGTCGAGACTTCCTCGCCCATCGCTTCCAGCACGGGCAGGGCCAGGGTCGCGCCGGCGATTCCCTTGAGAACCGCACGACGATCGAGCTTCACGGGAGTGGTCATGGACGGTTCCAGCTCAGGTCCGTGTTCTTGTTCTTCTTGTTCTTCTTGTTCTTCTTGTTGTTCAAGGCGTGACACCGCCGATCCTTCGGCCGGTGAGCACTTCGACTCAACGACAGTTTGTATCCGGCCCGGGCGGCAATTCCAACAGCAGACCGCCCAACAACTCCTGCGGTGTTCTTCTCATCGACTGCCGGCGGGGTGTCACTTTTCGAGAAACAGCGGACTGTGGATCACGACCCGAAAAGCGTCCCGCACCCGGTAGTCCTTCTTACCCAACTCTACGGCCTGCTCACGCAGGAACTCAAGTTCATTGTAGCTCAGCGTCCGCCCCGTGGCGTATGTGGCCAGGTGCTTCAGGAAACTGAACACCACCTTGTCGATCTGGTCCTCGGCCAGGTAGGCCTTCAAGGCGTTGGCGTCGGCGACCTCGGTCTTGTCCGGCAAGGTCGAAGTCGGGTCATGCTGCTTGTCGCTGCGGAACAGACCCGCCGCATCAAACTGTTCCAGCGGCAGGCCCCACGGGTCGATCCCCGAGTGGCACTTGGCACAGCCGGGTTGGTTGCGGTGCCGCTGCAGCTTCTCCCGCAGCGTCAGTTTCCCCGACTCGTCCTCGGCAAGATCAGGGACATTGGGCGGAGGTGGCTCGGGAGGCTCGGCGATGATCTTGCGGGCCAGCCACGCCCCCCGCTTCACCGGGTTCGACTCGCGGCCATCGGACAGACCGGCCAGGATTCCCGCCTGCGTCAGCAGGCCACCCAGGCTCTTGTCCTCGTGACGAATCGGTACGAACCGGAACCCGCTTTCGGTCCGATCAGCCAACTTGTAGTAACTGGCCACCACCTCGTTGGCGACAATGAAGTCGGACCGAACCAGGTTCCGCAGCGACAGGTTCTCCCGAACCAGGTGTTCAAGGAATCGCGCAGGCTCTTCCCGCAGTTGTGTCCTGGTATCACGGGTCAGTCGCGGGAACCGCTTGCGGTCGACCTCGAGCACGTCGAGCTTCTCGAGGCTCAGCCACTGGCTGGTGAATTCCCGGAGGAACTGCCACGAACGAGGATCCTCGAGCATCCGCTGCAGCTGCTCGTCGAGGGAACCGTGCAGCGAGCCGTCCTCGGCCGACTTCAACAGTGACTCATCCGGAGCCGCGTTCCAGAGGAAGTACGACAGCTTCGAAGCCAGCTCGTAGGAACCCAGAGGTTCGGGCCCAGGCGTCTGGCTGGTCTCGATCAGGAACAGGAACCGGGGTGAAGTCAGCACGACCAGCAATGCGTCCTTGATGCTCGCCGTGAAGTCCGACGAGTTCTCGAACGAGTCGTGCCAGACCGAGACGAGCATCGAGAGTTCGCTGGCGGCGAGGGGCCCTCGGAAGGCTCGAGTCGCAAACGCACCGATCACCTCCTGAGCGTACTCGCGGGTCTCGCCGCTGTTGTCCGACTCGATGAAAATCGCCCGATGCGGTTTCGGCGGCCACATCTCGAAATAGGGGCCCTCGAACTGCACGCTCCGCACGACCAGCCGCGGCATATCGCGTCCGTCGGTGAACTCGCTGCGGACCCCGATCTCGCTGATCCCCGCCAGGTAGTTGACGTTGTCCTTCTCGACATCGGGGCTGGGGAAGTTGTTGATGGCTCCTTCGAACACATAGTCACTCAGTTCGGTCGCACGCACCTCTTGAGCCTCACCGACCGGTGCCAGCGTGCTACCGCAGTCGCGTCGCAGTCCGACGTGAACCCCCAGGCGGGGCACCCGCTTTTGGAACGCTGTAAAGCGAACCGCTAACGGATCGTCATCGGCCAGCCTCGTCAGCACGACGCGACCGATCTTCAGGCCGTTGCCCCATCGGGCAGCCAGCCCGAGCGGTCCGGCGGGCAGCACGACGGCGAGGAAGGCGGGTTGGGCCAGCAGTCCGGTGAAGTGGCGATCGCCGAGACGGAGTTCCAGGTTCCGCGGCTTGTCGTCCGGCGGTGCGGTGGCGAAGTTGCGGCCCGGCTCGATCAACGCCTGCAGCTCCGGCACCCCGAGTGCACGGCTGTAGAAATGCACCTCGTCGATGTTGCCCTTGAACAACTGAGAACCCTCGACCCGGCCGATGTGCAGAGCGGCCTTGGGGTTGTCGAGGTTCCAGCGGCGGACCTTGCCCACGGCCACCTCGAAGCCGTTCACATACAGCCTGGTCATCTTGTCCCCGCGGCGGACGACCACCGCGACGTGCTGCCACTGGTTCTTGCGAATCACACCGGGTCGCGACTGCACGGTGCCGTTGTGCTCGTTGCCCGACTTGAACGTCTCGATCCTCAACACGCCCTGGTCGTTGGGCATGTCGAAGACGAACCCCTGCTGGCCGTAACGGCCCAGGCAGACGATGCCCGCCTGTCGCAGTTCGGTCGGGTGGATCCACGCCGCGACGCTGAATTCGCCGTCGCCGACCTTCATGCTGTCATCGCGAGGTGCGACGATGTGGCCGGACTTGCCGTCCAGCGAGATCGACTTGCCAAACGGCGAATCGACGAAGCTGGCCTCACCGACCAGCTTGCCGGCGACCTTCTCCGGAGGCTTCTCCAGCGGCAACCGCCTTGTGTCTCCATCGAGAGACCAGGTTCCGATCAGCGAGTCACCGAGTTTCGAGTCATCAATGGTAACCTTCGGGGCGGCCGCCACCGGGGTCCCGCGAAAGGCGTCGACCTGGTAGACGCCGGCCATCGTGATGTCGACTGTCTGCGGAGCCTGCAGATCGGCGGTGGGTGCTTCGACCACGATGACCCCCTCGGCACCCTGTTTGCGAACGGCCGCACCGTTGTCCAGCAGCAGCCCATCGTCGACACGTGCCGCCTGGACCGTCACGCGAAAGCGGCCGTGATCGGGCAGCTGTCTCAACGAGATCTTGAAGTTGGCCCGCGGCCCGTAGGTGCTCTCGATGCCGAACAACTCGGCACTGGGAATCGCCGGCCGCAGCATCAGCCCGTTGTGACCCGGCTGGTAGGCCAATCCCTTGGGATACCCGTCGGAGCCGCGGACGCAGGCGAAGACATTGTGGTAGATGCTGTCGTATTCCCGCCATCCGCGAACCGTGGCATTGCCCTCGTACCCCTCGATGAAACGGTACTTCGTCCGCATCACGAACGGCTCGAATTCGAACGGCTTCTTCGGGACCGGCTGCGAGACGATGAAATCGCTGTTGCCCAGCAGTCGGCTGAGCGCACCGAGGATCAACTTGTCCTTGAAGGGCTGGGGATTGATCTCGTTGCCCAGCTCGACCCGGAAACTCTGGATCACCGGCTTCTTCGACTCGTCGACGATCACCCGATCCAGTGCCTTGTCGGCGATGTCGAAATAGGCTTCGACAAGCAGTGGCGAGAGCAGCATCGAGGGGCCGTGGTTCAGGAATCCGTCGGCTGAGACGCTGTCGGCAGGCAACACGTCGACCAGTTCGTCGTCGATGCCCAGCAGGTCCCGCAGCGTGTGACGGTACTGAGCGACACTCAGGCGACGCACCGTTCCGTTCTTGTCACGGACCCGGCTGCGGGCCACCGCCAACGCCTCGCCGATCCACTCGTCCAACACCTTCCGCTCTGCGTCGGTCGGCTGAGGCTCGTCCTCGGGTGGCATCGTCGCGTCCACGACGTTGCGACGGATGCCCTTCCACAACGGCAGCCAGCGTTCCTCGAGTCCGCCGTCGAGCCGATCGACGCGGATCCCCGACTCGGTCTTCTTCTCGCCATGACAGCGTACGCAGTGCTTGACCAGCAGCGGCCCGACCTGTTCCCCGAACCGGCTCTTCACCTCCGCGGCCCGCTCCGCAAACAGCTCGTGTGGCTCGAGCTCCCTGGCAAACAGGATCGGAGGAGACTCCGAACCGGGACCGACCATCGGTGCGGATTCGGCCTGTGTCGAAGATCCGCTCGAGGCCTCTTGGTCGGAGGCCGAGTCCTGGCAACCGGCCATCGCCGCGAGCAGCATCCATGGCAATACGCGGTTCATCAACAACAGCCTCCCCGGCCAGTTCCCCCAGCCACACTAGTCTGGCCGACAGCACCGCAGGGCATCAAGGTCGACTCTCGGCACACGCCACCCGCCACACGCCGCGACGATCCACCGCCGTGCCGTCGCAGGCCTCGTAGAGCATCGCGAAATGGCCGGCTGCGGGAGTCGAATCGGGGAGCTCCACCACGCACATCTCCGAACACTTCGCCGCATCCACGCCTTCGCCCTGCGGTGAGAGAACCGGATCGGAGGCAACCTCCCAGCTGAGACCATCCTCGGAAACGGCCGTCATGATCGCCGAATGATCGGGGCGGCTGTAGGCCGCAAAGTACATGCGGTACCCCGAGTCACCCAGCCGCAGGATCTCCGAGGCGAATGCCGTGTGGGTGGCGTGAGGCGGACCCTGGGCGACCCGGACTCCCGCTTCGAGCTCAAACGTCGTGCCGCCGTCACCCGAAACGGCACTGATGATCCCCACGCCACGCCGGTTGACATACAGCCGGCAGCGACCGTCTTCCAGGAACACGATCCTCGGTGAACAGATGTTCGATTCCTCGACACAAAACCGCTCGCCCGGCTCGACTTCCCAACTCAGACCCGCGTCGTCCGAGACCGCACTGCGGATCGCGTTGCGGGTCGCCTGCGAGCCCTGGCAACACTCGAAGTACATCCTCAGCCGACCCGTCTCATCGGACATCGGTACCACTTCCGATGAGACCACGCGGAATTCACCCGCTCCACCCTGCTCGGAACTCAGCCGCACACCCGGCTCGGGTGTCCAATTGAGACCATCGTCGGAAACCGCACTGAGAATCCTGGTGGTGGCGTTGTCGTAGTCGTTCGCCCCGGCCGGGAACCCCTCACGAGGCAGGATCTGAGAATAGAACATCCGGTAGCCACCCTCCGGCAACCTCACCACCCGCGGGCTGACCGCCCCGCACACCCCGGTCCGAACCGCATCGGCAGCCCAGGTCGCCTCGGGACGCGGCGAGCTGTCCGCATCGGGCGCAGCATCGATCGCCGCCACCCCCCGCCGAGTCCACTCACAACCCGGATCGCACGCAACGTCATGAACGCGAACAGAACCCACCGCAACTTCCGAAAGGTTGATCATGCCATGATCATGCCATCAATTGGGGTCAGTCCGCCAGAGGCGGACTGACCCCAATGGTCGCGGTGTGGGCGGGCGTGAAAGCGAGTCGATCGGGTGATAGGCTTTGCAGGCACCTACGGTGATGAACTTCGAGAGGATCAGCAGATGAGAACCGGTTTCGTGGCGGCGATTCTCGTTGGCGGGCTGCACTGTGCAGCGTGTGCCCAGGACGCGTTTCCCAAGTTCAAGCCGAAGGTAATCGATGCGAACATCGGTAAGGTCTGCTACGCGGTGACGCATGCGGATGTGGATGGCGACGGGAAGCGAGACATCGTTGCGGTCAGCGAGAACCGGGTGCTGTGGTACCAGGCTCCTCACTGGAAGCCGCACGTGATGATCAAGGACCAGACGCCCCGCGACAACGTCTGCATCGCGCCTCTGGACATCGACGGCGACGGCAAGATCGACTTTGCGGTGGGGGCCGGCTGGACCGGCCAGGGCACTCTGCACTGGATCCGCCGCGGCAAGTCCCTCGACGAGCCCTGGCAGGTGCACCAGCTCGGAGTCGAACGCTGGACTCATCGCATGCGGTTTGCCGACGTGCTGGGCACCGGCCGCGCTCAACTGGTCGTTTCGCCGCTGAACGCGACCGTCGGAAAAGGCATACGGCTGCTGGCCTTTGAGATCCCCAAGGCACCTGCCAAGTCACGCTGGAAGCCGACGGTGTTGAGCCACGAACTGAACCGGGTGCACAATCACTGGCACGTTGATTTCGACAAGGACGGAACGATCGACACGCTGGTCGCCAGTCGCGAGGGCGTGCACCTGGTGCGGCGTGGCCCGGGTGGCTGGACCCGCACGAAGCTGGGTTCGGGAGCCAAGGGAGCCAATCCGAACCAAAGCGGTGCCGGTGAGATCAAGCTCGGCAGGCTGGCCGGAGGTGCGATCTACATCGCCACGGTCGAGCCGATGCACGGTACGGCCCTGGTCGTATACACCTCACCCGACAAGAACGCGGCAAAGGACTCGCTCTGGCAGCGTCGCGTCATCGACAGCGGCTTCCGACGCGGACACGCCCTGTGGACCTCCGACCTCGACAACGACGGCAGCGACGAGATCGTGTTTGGCCACAGCGACACTCCGAAGGTCCACGGCGTCAACATCTACGACCCGCAGGACAAGTCGGGCACGAAATGGACCAAGCACGTCGTCGACGCAGGCGGAGTCGCCACCGAGGACCTTGTGGTGGCCGACTTCACCGGAGACGGCCGGCCCGACATCGTCGCCGGCGGCCGATCCACTCACAACGTCAAGCTCTACGTCAACAGCCGCTAGAGCATCGAGCCACGGGGACTGGCTCGACACGAGGCGCCAGCCGAGTGGAGTGCCTGTCCCGGGGCGGTCCCTGCAACCGCCGGAGGTCGCGGACTACCTGACCCGCACGAGCTTGATCAGCCGGCCCGAGATGTTCCAGTCCTGGACGTAGAGGTTGCCGTCGTTGTCCCAGTAGGAACCGTGAGTGCCACTGAAAACTCCCTCGATCCATTTCGTCTGCGGGACCCGGAAGTTGACTCGCGTCTTGGGATCCACGTTGTGGCCCAGCACCGAGATGATCGTGTTGCTCTTGTCGAGAATCACCACACGACCGTGCAGGTCGGGCACCGAGACGTAGTCGCCCTGGACCGACACCGAGGTCGGCATCCCCAGCCCGGTCACGACCACGCCGATGTACTTCCCATCGAGGCCATAGTGCAGCAAGCGGCCCTTGGGCTTGTGATTGCGGTCGCAGATCAGCAGCCGGGGAGGGTCATAGCGAGTGTCCAGCGTCATACCGTGGGCGGTGTTGAACTGCTTCAGACCGTTGCCCTTGGATCCGAAGTGCATCAGGTACTTGCCCGCCTTGTCGTACTTGAAGATGTGGTTGCTGGCATAGCCGTTTGCGAGAACGATGTCGCCGTTGGGAGCCACTGTGATCGCGGTCGGGCTGAAGGGGAATTTTGTCGTCTTGCCGTTGTTCAACCCCGACTCCTTGGGGAACGGCAGCCGCAACACGACGTCGCCGGTCACCGAGTGGATCTTGATGCCTTCACGAGCACTGTTGCGAGCACAGTAGATGAATTCGTCATCACCCTCCTGGCGAATCTCCACATCGTGGATGTTCGTGTAGTCGTCACCCAGGAACTTGCGGACCAGCTTGCCGGAGGGTGAAAACACAAAGACGCCGATGTTGGCACTGGTGTAGATGTTGCCCGCCTTGTCGATCACCACGCCGCCGTGAGTGGGCCCGAGCACCGACTTGCCATTGGTATCCAGTCCCCAGCCGGGCACAGTGTCAAACGTCATCAACCCGCTGCCCATCCGCACCGGCTCGACCTTCTCGGCCCCGATCGCAGACAGCGACAGGCCCAGCAGAACTGTGAACGCAACGCAGAGCGAACGGGTCGTCATGATCGGGACTCCTGGTGGTGTCTCTGTGGCCGGTGGCCGGTGGCCGGTTGATGATTCAGAGTGTGAGGCGGTCCAAGCTACACGTCGGGGCAGGGGGGAGCAAGCAGTCAGTCCAGCCCCAGGATTCTCCGGTTCGCCTCGACATCTCCCGAGCCGCCTCCGGCGAAGTCATCGAACGCCACCTCGGTCGTTTCGATGATCTGCCGCGAGATGAACTCGGCTCCCTCGCGGGCTCCCTGCTCGGGACTCTTGATCGCACACTCCCACTCCAGCACCGCCCAACCGTCGTATCCCGCCTCGGCCAGCAGCGTGAAGACCTGGGCAAAATCAACCTGGCCATCGCCGAGTGATCGAAATCGCCCGGCCCGACTGCTCCACGGCTGGTACCCGCCGTAAACACCCACCCGTCCCGACGGCCGGAACTCGGCATCCTTGACGTGGAACCCTCGGATCCGGTCACCGTAAATGCGGATGAACTCCAGGTAGTCCAGCTGCTGCAACAGAAAGTGACTCGGGTCGTAGTTGATGCACGCCGCCGGGTGATGATCGACCTTGTCGAGAAACATCTCGAAAGTGGCCCCGTCGAAGAGATCCGACCCCGGATGCAGTTCAAACGTGATCGTCACCCCGTTCTCAGCAGCCAGGTCCAACAACGGCTTCCAGCGGCTGGCCAGTTCGGAAAACGCCTCGTCGATGATCCCCGAGGGTCGTTGCGGCCACGGGTAGACCATCTGCCAGGCGAAGCCGCCGGAGAGGACCGGGACGCTGGAGGTGCCCATCGTGGCCGACGCGGCGATCAGTTTTCGGATCTGGTCCGAGGCCCAGGCGGTCCGCTCGTCCCCGCCCAGGCCGGGCGGGTGAAACCCCGCGAACATCTCTGCATAGACCGGATGCACCGCCAGCACCTGTCCCTGCAGGTACCCGGCCAACTCGGTCACCTCGAGTCCCAGTTCCTTCAACCCTCCGCAATAGTCGTCGCAATACGTCTTCGATTCCGCCGCCTGGTCCAGGTCGATGGTCCGCGGATCCCAGCCCGGAATCTGCACTCCCCGGTAACCCAGTTCGGCAAACCACCCGGCGATCGACTCCAACGCATCGAACGGTGGTTCGTCACGAAGGAACTGTGCCAGGAAGACGGCCGGCCCCTTGATGC
>Ga0310124_10002573_pt1 | contig 12423 bp, 7 predicted proteins | sample CB11b_AW_Bot5_MG_FD_203507 | JGI IMG/M metagenome (GOLD analysis project Ga0310124, IMG submission 203507) | Marine microbial communities from Western Arctic Ocean, Canada - CB11b_AW_Bot5 | ecosystem: Environmental > Aquatic > Marine > Oceanic | place: Canada: Western Arctic Ocean | collected...
AAACCCGAGCGTGATGGATTTCGAAATGCTGCAGGCGGGGCACCGCGACATCGGGTCCGTCGCGCGCTCCATCGAGCAGGTCACCGAGGCGGTCGGTGCCGAACCGGTCATGCCGGTCATCGAGGCGGAAGTGAACTTCGAAGGCATCCTCGGGCGTTCCTGGCAAAATGTCCAGCGGCTCAATTTTTATCACGCCGTCATGCGCGGCACCGCCGGACATAACTACGGCGCCAACGGCATCTGGCAAATGAGCACGACCGAGGAGCCGTACGGCCGGTCACCCCATGGCCGCAGCTGGGGCGAAATGCCCTGGCAGGAGGCGGCGCAACTGCCGGGTTCCCGGCAGGTCGGACTTGGCGGACAATTCATCCGTCGGTTCCCATGGTGGGCAATGGAACCTCGACCTGACTGGATAAGGTGTGAGCCCGACTGGACCTGGGATTGGCCGGCGGATGTTGTTATCTACGGCCCCGTGTGCGCCGGGATTCCACGTCAGCTGCGAATCGTCTATATGCCGATGTTCTGGACGCCAGGTGTGATCGTCGCGATCGAGCCGGACGTTTCATACACAGCGTACTGGTTCGATCCGTGCACCGGCAAGGACATCGATATCGGTCCTGTAGAAGTGTCGGACGTCGGTGAATGGACTCCCCCGTTGCCGGGAGAATGCCACGACTGGCTGCTGGTTCTGACGAGTACGGAGACAACTTTGTAAGGTGGCGGAGCGCCAATCAATCGCTCTTTTTCACTCTGTCCGGGCAGGCTGAGCGCGCTTTCACCAGCAGTGTGATGGCATGATTCCACGGCGTCGGGATGCCGAGAGCCTGCCCTTCGCGCACGACGGCGCCGTTCTGCGAATCGATCTCGGTCTGTCGTCCGCTTTCCATATGCTGCAGCATGGAGGGCTTGATCATGACCGTGGCGGAGGTCTCCTTGATTTCCACTGCTGGATTTTCGTCTGCCAGGACGATTCCTTTGGCGCGCACGATCTCGAGAATCTCGGACAACAGATGATCCTGTAACTCATCGGCCGCTGGATTACCGGCAATTTCGCCGGCCAGAAGTCCGGTCACTGCCGAGATCGGGTTGATCGCCGAGTTGTGGATCCACTTGTTCCAGATGACCCCGACGATATTGTCCGAAATCACGGTCTCGAAACCGGCGCCCTCAAGCGCTGCGCAGAGCAACTGAACGCGGTCCGTCCGGGTGCCGTCCAGCTCGCCGATCAAGGTATGCCCGGCGTTGGTATGGGTCGCGTGCCCCGGGTTTGTGTTGGTGACGCTGTTGTAGCTGATGCCGCCGAGGACTCGGTCCTTGCCCAGGCAATCGCTGAGCGTTTCGACATTACCGATACCGTTCTGCAGAGTAATCGCACAGCCGTCGTCGCCCACCAGGCGCTGGGCACACTGTGCCGCCGCGACGGTGTTGTTGGCGTCCACTTGAACCAGGGCATAATCGACGCGCCCGGAAGCAGTGTCCGGCGTTGCTGCCTGGACGCGGATCCGGCGATCGCCACCGATGCCGTCCAGCCGCAGGCCGTCGCGGTTGATTGATTCGACGACCTCGGACCGGGCATCGATCAGAGTGACCTCATGCCCGGACGCCGCCAGTCCGCCGCCGTAGAGCGAGCCCATCGCACCGGTGCCAATGATACAGAATTTCATGGGTCGCTCCCAGTCTTGGCGGCTGAATTTCAATCAACATAACGGACCCGGTCGGAGTCGAGCAATTCCCGGATGTGATCCGGAATCTCGAGCCCCTCCTTCACGGCGGCGCTCAACTCTGCTTCGTCACTCCGGATCTTCTCGAGGCGCTCGAGCACACCGGTGATTTGCGCCTGCGGCACTACTACGACACCATCGCGGTCGGCAACAATCAGATCGCCGGCAACCACGGTGACGCCGCCCAGCGTAACCTCAAGACCGACAGTGCCGGGTCCGGTGCGAGCCGGCGAGTTCGCGGTTACACCGCGACAGAAAACCGGCAGACCAACCGCAATAATGTCCTCCAGATCACGGACCAGCCCATCGGTAACCAGCCCGGCTGCGCCCCGGTTCTTCGCCATGCCGAGCACCAGATCACCGGTCACGCACCGGCCCTCGAAACGATCAGTGCCCGCGACCAGAACATCGCCCGGTTGCGCCTCGGCGACAGCACCGAATAAGGCCAGGTTATCGGCCGGTCCGCAGTAACAGGTCAACGCCGGACCGACAATCCTGCTCATCTGCGGATCACCGCCAGCTATCGATTGAATGTCAAAATTCAGTGCACCCTGTCCGTCCATGGCATCAACTACAAAGCTCGACGGCACACCGACAAACGCCGCCACATCAGCTGGGGCGGGACGCTGAATGTCACGTTTCACTGTGAGAACAGGCGGTGCTTCGATCATGGAATCTCCTTCAAGTTTTCTGTCTGACCGGTAGAGTAACTTCGTATCTGTCCCGATACAACAAAGCCCCCGGGCCATAAAGAAAGGCCCGCCCCGTGTGGATCGGACCGGTCGTTTTCGGAGGCTCGACATTTGAAAATACCTTGCAACCAAACCGAAAAAACAGTAAAATGCAGTTCCTTCTCTGCCGCCATTGGAGAGCACACGGACGCATCCAGGTACTCACGCAATCAGCGAAGCACGATTATGATGAAACGGCAATTCGCCGCACACATCTGTATATTGCTGCTGCTGGTTGACATTGTTTGCAGCCAGGGTAATTGAAGCAAGCGGGCATGGCAATGAGTTGTGAAGCCCGGCTTTGACCAACACGAGTGCGAAATCGCGATGCAAATGAATCGTGCAGTAAAAGATGCCTTCACCCTCATTGAGTTACTCGTGGTCATCGCGATCATTGCGATCCTGGCTGCAATGCTGCTGCCGGCCTTGTCCTTCGCCAAAGAGAAAGCGCGGACCATTGAATGCATGTCACGATTAAAACAGCTCGGCCTCGCCTTTCAATATTACGCCGATGAGAATGAGGACTGGCTGCCGTGTGCAGACTATCGATCCGCTGACCCGCCGACACAGCCCAGCGGTTATACTGGAGGCGGCTGGATTGATTCGGTGCGTCAGGTGGGCGGTTACATCGAGGACAAAGAGATATTCAAATGCCCGTCGCATCCCTATTATCTACCGGTGCAAAGCGGTTATGGTTCCTATGGGATCAACATTCATCTCAATGGATGGCGATTGAACGTCGGCATTTACGACGAAGGATATACGACAAACGTGGCCGCGACCTCGGAAGGGCGGCGGATCCGGAAACGCGGTGAGCTGGACCTCTTGTCGTCAGGTATGATGCTGACCGACGGTTTTGTCATGTTTACCGCATCCGGAACAGTCTGGTCGGACTGGGAACAACTCAGTGCGGCAAGTGACCTGACCGAACAACGATATGGTCCCCGGCACCAGGACGGCAGAAACGCTGTTTTCGCCGATGGCCATGCCGGCTGGAACAGCCAGAACGACATTCCCTCCGATCACGACACGCCATACTGGGGCGGGCGCTCTGGGACTATTCCCTGGCCGTAAAGATTCCTGCAACGGACAGGGAATACAACGGATGTGGACGGAGGCAAGCAGGTGGGTCGAGCCACTATTCCCATGGGAAAGTTGACGGCACCTTGAACAGCGGTGCCAGCTCCCGGAAGAACGCCAGGTGCCCCAGTGGCCCCGGATGACTGCAGTCCGACATGTGTAGCCAAAGCTCGTTGGGCTCTTCACGCCTGACCCCACGCTGTCCCTCGAGCCGTTTCCAACACTTGTAATGATCGACGACGGCGCAGCCTCTCTGGTCCGCGACCTCGACAATCGTCGCCGCGAACAGCGACTGTTTCGTTCCCGCCGTTTCAACGGCCGGCTCCTGGCCGTCCTGCAAGTTCACGGTCGTCGGCGGATTGACAATCGGATTCGGCGTGCGCAAGAGCACGTCGGCACCATTGTGGTCGCGAACACGGTCGATGAGACTGGCCAATGCGGTCCGGAATTCCTCGACATCACCACCGGCGTCGTTCATGCCGTAACTGATGATCACCAGGTCGGGGTTAAACCGCAGTACGTCTTCCTCGAGACGGTTTGCCCCTTCTGCAGCAGTGTCTCCGCAGCGTCCCGAGTTGATGACGCAGCAACGGTTGCGGCCATACGTTTCGAACAGCGCCTCCTGTAAATACCCCACCCAGTTCAACCGTCCCGCCGTGTGCCAGGTCAGTTCGGTGATCGAATCGCCAAGCGCCACGACCGTGACCTTCTGACCGTTCTCCAGCTTGTTCAGAAACTCTCGCATTGTGTGATACCCATGTGACTGCTGTTACTGCAGGGTGACCGTCGCGCCGATCCTTATGGATTCTTGCGCTGCCAGGGCGATCTGCACGCTGTCCCGGCCAGCCTCTGCCCGTGCCAGCGAAGCGGCATTGTCCGGCGGCAATGCCCTGCAGTCAAGAAAATCCAACCAGCCCGAAGGATCGCCGTGGACCTGGCTCAATTCGTAGTTCCAGGTTTGAAAGCTGCGGGTTTCCTGGTCCGCCTCCCACAGTTTCAGCTGTTCCAGGTCGGTCACCAGGCGGCGGCCGTTGTCTCCGACAATTTCCAATTCGTGGGCGAAGGCGGGACAGAAGAAACACATCTCCAGACAAGCCCGCGTGTCGTCCGCGTAATCAACGAGGACGAATGCATGATCGAGCAGCTCGCCAACGTTGCCGCCGTCCTCGGCCGTGAGGGCCTTGCCGCCGATGGCATTGACGCGCACCGCCCGGCTCCCGCAGTACCAGTTGAAGAGATCAAAATGATGACAGTTCTTTTCCACCAGGGCGCCGCCGGATTTGTTTTCGTCCCCAATCCAGTCATCCACCTTCGGGAGAAATGGCGCCCGCAATTCGCGGGCAAACATCATGGAGGGCTTGCCCACAACACCGCTGTCCACCAATTTCTTCATGTGCTTGAGCACCGGCACGGTGCGCAGCTGAAGCCCGACATAGAAGAGGCAGTCTGAAGCCTTTACCCCAGAGACAATCCGGTTGCAATCCTCGAGACTGTGCGCCATGGGCTTTTCGCAGTAGATATCCAAACCGGCCTCGAGCCCGGCCAGGACTATCTCGCAGTGCACGTACTGCGGGGCGGTGACCAGCAACACGTCACACTCGACTTCGGCCAGCATCTCCCGCCAGTCCTCGAACATCCGCGCTCCCGGTGATACGGCCGCTGCCTTTTCACGGGAAGGGCCATGCGGATCGGCATAGGCGACAATCACGCCGTGATTCGGGGACGCCGCAATTGTCGACATACAACCGACACCGCGGCCGCCGGCGCCGGCAACAACTACTCTCGGAGGGGCCATGCGTTGCTCCTTGGCTTGGGGAGGAAGAAGGTCACGTCAGAGTTTTATCCGTATCAACCGCACCGGCACCGCCAAACGCTTCTATGATGCCGATCCGCGGTGATATATAATAGCGCGACAATGAAACGAATCGACGTATGACATCGGCACAGACAATATCAATATCTTCAATCTCGTCGTGACGGGCGAGCTCCATATCCTGCCAGCCGTGTGCGTCCTGCGAATCACCCAGCAACAACAGCACTTTCTTACCCGGCTGCTCACGATGTTCGGCAAGCAGGATCCGCGGCCCAGTTGCAGACGCCGCATACTCTCGCATGAGCCGGCAATTCGCCGGTGCGCCAATGACAATCAAGTTGTATTCGAACATGTGCGGCTGCGTCGGCCGATACGTCTCCCAGCGGATATCCAGATCATCATTGGCCAGGATCGAATGCAGAACATTGTGCAGGTTGTAGGCCCATTCGGCATCCTTGCGGGTAGCCTTTTCGCCGACAACGATCGTCGTGGGTTGATTCAGGTCGATTTGACGCAGCACCTCGACACCGCCCTCATATACTAATTCCCCGTACGGCACGCGTTCGACATCCAGGCGTTCCGGTGTAAAGCTGCGATGCCGCAGCAGGCTCCAGCCACAAATTGTTTTGTCACCTTGTCCGTCAGCGTAGCGGACAACTGGAAATACGTGATAGTAACCCGATTTGCTTTCCGGCTCCATCGCCAGAACAGCCGTAAAATCCCGGGCCTCGCCATCGGCCAGGTCGAATGATGCAGCCTCGGCAATGGCGGCATGTATTTCCACTGGCCCGTCAACCGTGACCGACGAAACCGTGATATCGCCACCTGAGATATTACGAACAGTGAAGGTCAGTTCGAAAGGGTTTGCTGCCTCGATCTCGCCCTCGTTGCAAGTGATCGCGACCTGGTTGATCGGCAGGTCACGCGGCCCGTATTGTTTCTGAAGATCACTCAACAACCGGCCTTCGCCGCGCAACGTACGGTCCCAACGGACAAGATCGTAGTGGCGCCGGCCGTGACGTTTCCAGAATGTATCCATGAACCAGCATTTATAGATGTGCGTAAGGCCGCGCGGCATCATCTGTTCGCGGTACAGGTGTTCGCACACTTTGACACGATCCTCGTCGCTCAAATGTGTCAACCCACCCCATCCCGCCTCCGTTGCCATCGGCTGCAGGTCGTGTGCAGCGCAATAATTCCCCAGCGAGATGGGATAGTTTGCACATTCATAAGTCTGTTCGATCTGTTCCTCGACAGGCTGCCATCCGCGACGGAAGCCGGAGAAATAGTCATGAGAAGAGGCAGCACTGAACTCGAGGCCCGCTTGCTTTGCGATACCGAGATAGGCCCCCATCCCTTTTGAGATCGTGATAATTACCGGCACGTCCGATTTGTGAAACTCCGTCAACATCTCCCGGGCACGTTCGAGGTAATCGACGTTGACCCCTTGACAATACTCACCGGTCGCGGCATCGGCATAGATTGCTTCGTTCATTGGCTCATTAAATTCGATAATATCCGAAAACTCGCGGTTCAGCTCGTCGATTGCAGCGATCGCACCCGGCTCATAATCAATGTCCAGACACATTTTCACACCGTATGTGCGTGCTGTTTCGAGGATGAGCCGGACCATTTCGAGCTCGACATCGTTGCGGGCCTTGAGATGGTGGTAGCGGCAAACGAGCCCGAGCGCACTCATGATGCGAAAATCGCGCTCGATAAAATCTATCAGCTGCCGACTCTCCGGTTTCATCAGCAGGTCATTGGTTTTGCCGACGGTCGTGTCGCTGTGCCAGAGGACGAAATCCTCCGCGAGACGATCGGGGATGTAGAGTACTCCGATGGTGGTATGCCGGACACCGAGATCGATGACCGCCACCCCGTTGACGTTGTGACTCCTGCGATAGCCCTCATAGAGAATGAAATTCTCGTTTGCCCGGGCCGTCGCCAACGGGTCGTCAATGCACAGCCGCATCGCGTATGACACACGTTTGCCGGTGGGCGGTGTGATATGATCGTAATCGCCATCGGCATCGTATTTCGTCTTCTCATATCGCCGTCCGGTGATTGCCGTCACACAACAAAGGTCCGCGTCCGACTCGGCCAGGCGATGCATGGCCATGCGGCCGTTGCACTCCAGATACCATTTACCGTCGGGCGTGAGTTTGTGCCAGTTGAAGGTCTGGTCATTCATCAGTTCGACGGCCCATCCGCTGCCTTCGATCGTCGCCCAATCCAGCCCCTGGAACAGAATATCCGGCGGCGAGTCGAACTGCAGCTCGTCCTTGACCCGGCCGTAGAGGCGGGAAGCGCTGCCGGTCACCGGCTGGTTGACGGACAGCTTCTTCACCAGGGCGAGATACGCGTGCTTGCGTTCCGCCGCTTCGTTTGTCACGCCCACTTCGATGTCTACGTATCCAGCGTGAAAGCACAGGACCGCCAGGTCGATCCGGTATGTTTGCCATTGGCCGGTCAGCTCGAGCCGCGTGAAGACAGAGCCGCTCTGGGGGGCGTGAATGGTCATTTCCGGCCACTCGGCAGCATCGACAGGAGGCGCTTCATACAGGCACATGTCCCCTTCGATCAAACCCAATGTCAGTTCTACGGTGAGGTCACTTGCAGGCCGCGAAATCCGCAAAACCCCATCGTGCCAGGAAACCGCTATACCGTCCGGCGTCGACGCATCGGGATCGGGCAGGTAAACAGTCTCACACTGTGCCGGAATATCGGCGATGAACACAAGCCTACCGTCAAGCTGCTGGGCGGGTACTCGCTGCCCATCGGCGGCTTCGGGCTGTTCCGGTGGAGCTTGCGACAGTGTCTCCGCCGGAATCGTCGCCGGCGTGCGTGCAGGAAAGTCAAAATTATTTCGGACTGTGACCATGGGAGTCGATCTTATAAAGATTGGCGGCAGTCGAACGTAACCGCGGTGGAAAATTATACCACGGAGACGAATTGCGTCGCGACGCACGGTCCAGGCCGGCAGTGTCAGAGACGAAGCCTGCAACTCCGCTCCGTTGCACCCCGGGCTGCGTTATTGCCGGTCTTCAGCCGAAGAGAAGTTCTCGCGCACCTCTTCTGCCGTCAGCGGTCGCCCGTAGATCATCAGCTCATCAATCAAAGTGCGAACTTCGCCATCATCATTGCCCGGTTTGGTTCGCTCGACATGATCGCCGACAGTAAACGTGTTGCCAATCGTCGCGGGCATGGCCATGGTCGCGCCTGCTTCCGGCCCGCGGGCACACAGGGCACCATCGATATAGAACGCCATGTGACTCTCGTCCCAGGTGACGGCGAGGTGGTGCCATTCGTCGGGTGGCATGGGCGGGACAGACGCAAATACGGTGGTGTTGGCGCCCCAGCCTTCTCCGGATTCGTGCCTGACATTGGCCTGCACGACAAACACACCGGTATCGGCCTGTTTGTATATACGGAAATAACCCGGCTTCGCCGATGAGTTGAAGAACATGTGGACCTTGTCGTCCATGCTGTTCCAGTTGTTGTTCCGGAACCACAGGGCGATCGTCCCTTTAGTGATATCGAAGTTCCCGAACGTCGGGTACTCGCACCGTGACTGCTTCTCCCCGCACAGAATCGCTTGACCGATTATCCCGGCTTCATAGATCTCGTTGCCTGCCATTGAAACGACTTTCCGGTCGTCGCCGAGCACCGTGACGCTGACCGTGTTGCCGCCTCGGGCAACGGCCGGCGCCGGCGCCCCATCGAAGGGCACATGCAGCAGCAGCGGAGTATCTCCCGACTGCCCCGGTGCCGCGTCCGGCACCGCTTCTTTCAGGTCGATACGAAAGTACCGGATCCGTCCGCCCGGTATCGACAGGGGAACAACACCCGCGGCGGTCATATCAACAGGACCGGCGGCGAAGGGATCGGTGATTGCCAGCATGTCCGCCTCGAGATTCAGTTTCTCCAGATTCACACCGATCTTTACCTGATGATCGACGCGACTCGTATTGAAAACACCGAAGATGGCGGTGTTCGCCTCGGTCCGGTGATAAAACGAGACTTCCACGCCCTCAGGCAGCATGGTGTCCGCGGTGAGATACGCAGCGTTGTCCCAATAGGGGTGAAAGACGACATCGGACGCGCCGATATCGAAGTCATCGCGAAAAACCGCCAGTGCCTTCTGCCGGTATGGCTGGCAGGCGCCGGCGATGTAAGACCAGATATCATGCATGAAGAACAGGCCGAGGGTCCGGCTCCTGGGACCCTGTGGATCATAGTGATCGGCACCCTGCGTGTAAAACAGATAGCAGGGAATCAATCCCCATTGCGTCCCCATGTCTTCGGCAATGACACTGTCGAAGGAGGCCAGGTCGAGATAATCCTCGTGCTGCATAGAGACAAAAGTCTCGCCGGCCAGCGCCACGTCGATGAACGAATGGATTGCCATCAATCGACTTTTCTTCATGTTGGCAACGACGAGGAAATCCGGATTTTTCTCCTTGCCGACAGTGTATATGCGCTTATAGATCTCGCGCGTCGCGAATATTTTTTTCGGTGCGTGCAGCTCACCGTCGACCTCGTATACGCAGCTGCCGCCGGCATGTGCTTTCGACTGGCAACCGAACGGCTGCACATGATCGGCATAGAAGCCGGCGATGTCGTACTCGCGGATGAACTGGGCATAGGCTTGGACCAGGTAATCGCGTACGCTGGGAAGATTGACACATACCTTGGTCATGGGGGACATGTAACCCTTGTCAAGCTCCGTCTTGTCATAGCCCCGCAACCCCCTCTCCGACACGTGATACCGCCAGCGCGGCTGCAGCAGCCACTGGTAGTGATAGCGCAGCACCGGGCTCTGCTCACCCAAGGTTGTCTGATACACGTACAGCAGGGGGCGCCAGCCCCGGTCGCGGCAATACCCCTGCAGAAACTCCCGGTATTGATCCGGATGCAGCGGCTCGGGGAAGCCGAACCACTTCATTCCCGAGTCGCCGGGTTTCAAACGTAAATTGGGCCAGAGGTAGGCGAACGCGTTATAGTCGGCGAACCATGGGTCGCCCGTGTTGTTCAGCACGAAGCGCCGGCGCTTGACCGGATCTACAGGTTTCGCCGGCGTCGCATGAAGCCCGAAGGTGTAGTGGATCGGCCAGTCAAGCAGATAATCGGGGTCGTTGATGAAATGGATCAGGAGCTTGACGGTCGTGCCATCCCGCACGACTTCCATCGCTGGTTCGCCCTCGCCGTTGTGCCACTCCTTGTCCGACTCGGCAAACCACTGCAGGCCGCGCCGGTGATCACCGAGCCAGATATTGTGCAGAAACGAATGGCCAAACAGCTGGCCCTGTTTTTCATCGAGTCGCCGGCCGGTGTGTTCGAAGGCGCTGATCTGCGCGTTCTGGATGAAGACCGCGCGTTCCCCGGGCATCGGTATCTCGAGTGCCAGCGCCGACAGCGGGGTCAGATCCTCGGTGCGAGCTACATCCAGGTCAACACGCATCATGCCGTCGTACTCGATGGCAACCCGGACCCGCAGTTCCAGGTATTTGCTCCGCGCCGATCCAGTCAGCCGGACTTCGACGTCGCTGGCCGATTCGATCGTCATCCGTTGCCGCGACCATTTGATCGGCTGGTCATGGGCCACCCCGACGATGCGGATCGGGGCGGCAAGGAGCTCCTCCTTCAGACTGATTATCTGTTCGGGTAGAACAGAGTCCCGGAACGCGTAATCCCGCCCCCAGCATGAAACGATATTTCGTTGCGCCGTAGTCATCGGCACCCAAGGCTGCGGGACCTGCTCCGAAATCCCGATGCGGTTGCCGTCCCACGGGTCGGCAGTGCGCTTCAGAAAGTCAAATGTATCAGCGCCGATGGCCTTGCCGTCGCGGATGATTTCCAGGCTCATCCGGTATTCGCCGTCAACCAGGGTTTCCAGGTCGGCGGTCAGCCTGGCCTCCGATTCCCCGTCGGGCAATGTGTATTCCTTTGTCAGTGCAGGTTCGGCATCGCCGGTCTTCTGCGCCGCGAAGCGTGCTGTCAGATTGCTGATGCCCCCCCGCAGCCCCTTCAGTCCGACATCCAGTTGCAGGACCTGTCGATCTGAGAAATAAGCCCAGCCCAAGTCCACCGACGGATAGAACGCAAAGGGAATTGTCGTCGTGTAAACCGGCTGCTGTTCGGCGGTGGTGACGAGGAAGGCGAGGTTCGATCTCCCCGGCTCAATCATTTCCAGAAGATCCTGCTCGACCCGGATCGTCTGCCTCGAATCGGGCGTGACGTCCAGCCTCTGCGAATAGACAACCTTGTCGTTGATCTGCACGACGGCATCGGCTTTTCCGCTGCCGGCCGCCGCGCCGACCAGTTCCGCTTCGAAGGCGATCCGGCCCTTCGCCGGCGTCCCTATGGAAAGCAGACGAACTGCAGGTGCGTTGGCGCCGAACCTGATCTCGCCGAATCCATCCGGGGCGTTGAAACTGCCTTCGGCACGATTCCATGAGGTCCAACGCACCGGATCCTGCCAGGAGTGGTTGACGTTGAACCCCCATACGTCCCCATCTGCCGGCGTCCCGTCAACGCCCAGCTCCGAGAACGCCATAGACAACTCCGCGGTCCATGCGTCAATCGTGACGGTGCTCTTGTAGTTCCATTGGCCATCCCAGTCGTTCGAACCGTTCTTTCCATCAAGGTATACACCGGTGGAGTTGCCAAGGAATCGATAAAAATCGCCCTTTCCAGGCTGCAGTGTGATTTCGACGTCGTCATCGGTCCAGACTGCGCCGTCTCGTTCCGTGGCCGCACTCTTCAGCGTTCGCCCCGCTTCCAGCGGCACCTGCACGCACAGATAGATCGCATCGGCGTCGTAGGTCAGAAAGACCATGCTCTGTCGTGACGAGAACGTACCGTCCGCATTAATGTCGTCGACGAATCCGTAGAGCGCGGCGGCACCGTGCCATTCATCGTGGTCCAGTTTCCCATCGATGACAATCGAATTTTCTTTCCTGGCGATGGTAACCAGATTGCGGCCGCTCGCATCGCTGTTGCCAAGCAGCAGTGCGGCGAGCAGAAGCAAGAAAGCGCGGCAGGGTATTACAGTCATTTGAATTTAAGCCGGTCC
>Ga0310124_10002575_pt1 | contig 12418 bp, 14 predicted proteins | sample CB11b_AW_Bot5_MG_FD_203507 | JGI IMG/M metagenome (GOLD analysis project Ga0310124, IMG submission 203507) | Marine microbial communities from Western Arctic Ocean, Canada - CB11b_AW_Bot5 | ecosystem: Environmental > Aquatic > Marine > Oceanic | place: Canada: Western Arctic Ocean | collected...
ATTCCCAAGTCAGCAAGCATTTCTGGCTCCTCTTTTCCACCAATGTTTATGTGTAGAGATACTCCATCTGCACCTAGTCTTAACGCCTCTTTAACAGAACCAGTAAGCATTTTCCTGTTTGGTGCAGTAGAAAGTGATGTACTTGCAGAAAAATGAACCAAGATACCTACCTTGGGAGGTCTTGGTAATGTTTTGATAATACCCTTGTTAATTATAACGCAAGTAATTCCATGACTTTCACATTTGTAAATCATAGAATGTGGTTTTTCAAGACCTTCAATGGGACCATTAGAGATACCATGATCCATTGGGATACAAAGCATCCTTCCTTTTCTTAAAATTCTATTTAATCGAATTTCAGTTCCATTTGCCATAGAAGGTAAATTTTCGTATGCTACTTAAAAATTATAGCCACACCATATTGCTTTCAAGAATTAAATAGCCACTAAAAAATATCACAGTTAGATTGAGTCAAATCATTGATCAGATTCCTGATTCTGAAATTAGAGATATACTTGAAAATTCTCTTCAGGGAACTAGGCCTGAGTATGATGATTATGTTAGATTACTTGACTCGGACGATGTGTCTATGATGGGTTTAGTGGCTGGAACTTTAACACGTAATGAATTTGGTAAGAAGGTATCTTTCGTAAACAACATAATTCTGAATTATACTAATGTATGTATAACAGACTGCAAATTTTGTGCATTTTACAGACCGCCTAACCATAAGGAGTCTTACACGCTAACCTTAGATGAAATTGAATCACGTGTCAAGACTGCCTATGATTTGTTCAAAATAAGACAAGTATTGATTCAGGGTGGGCATAATCCCGACCTTAGGATTGAATACTATGAAGATTCATTTAGAATGATCAGAAAAAAATTTCCACAAGTAGGGGTTCATGGCTTGTCAACATCCGAAATTGATACTATTGCTAAAGTTGAAAAATCATCAACTAAGGAAATTTTATCGAGACTAAAAGATGCGGGATTACAATCTTTACCAGGTGCTGGGGCTGAAATTTTAACTGACAATGTGAAAGAGATTATCAGCCCAAAAAAAATTACTAGTGATGAATGGCTACGTATTATAGAAGAAGCACATACTCTTGGAATTCCAGCATCTGCCACAATGATGTATGGGCATGTTGAATCAAATCAGGATATCGCGGAACATTTTAGAAAAATTGTAGAATTACAAAAAAAGACTGGTGTTTTTATGGCATTTATCCCTTGGAGTTTTGAGCCAAATAACACCCAGATGCAAAAAGAAGGAACGATTAATTTTGGTGCTGGTGGATTCCAACTTCTAAAAATGATTGCAATATCTAGGCTTGTATTTGATGGGTTGATTCCGCATATTCAATCATCGTGGCTAACAAACGGAGTTGGAATGGCTCAATTAGCGCTGCAATATGGTGCTGATGACTTTGGTGGAACGCTAATTGGGGAAGAAGTTGTATCATGTACTGGTTCTCGCTCTACAGAGCTTACTGATAAAAAAATTATTAATGCTATTCATCAGATTGGATACAAGGCAGAGGAAAGAGACAATTTCTATCAAACTGTTTGCATGCATTAAAGCTCATAGCTCGACCACTTTGAGTCAACCATTTTCTTTGTATCAGTATCAACCTTAACCTCTTCTTGAATTTCTCGTTCAAATCCTTCTTCTTTTGTCTTTTGTGTAGCATCAATTCCTAATTTTGAACCTAAATTAACTCTAGGCGAAGCAGGATCTAAAGTGTCTGTTGGTGTATTATCTATGATAATTGTATCACGTGCAGCATCAGTTTTAGTTGTAACAGCCCAAATTATTTCATTCATGTCATGTACGTTGACATCGTGATCAACTACTATGATTATCTTAGTTAATGCCAACTGACCCATACCCCATAATCCCATCATAGTTTTTTTTGCTTGACCAGGGTATCGCTTTTTTATCGATACAATTGCTAATCCTTGGAACCAACCTGCAGGCGGCATACTAAAGTCAACCACTTCTGGATGTAACATCCTTATCAGCGGTAAAAATGAACGCTCTATAACTTTTCCAATGTATGCATCTTCTAAGATTGGTTTACCAACAACAGTAGTTAGATAGATAGGATTTTTTCTTTGCATTATTCCTGTAAGCGTGAATGTTGGAAAAGGTTCTTGCGGCGTGTAAAAACCAGTGTGATCACCAAACGGTCCCTCATTTCTAATATCAGCAGAATCAACATATCCCTCTAACACCATCTCAGCATTTGCAGGAACTTCTAGATCTATTGTTTTGCATTTTACAGTCTTGATTCCTTTTTTCCTAGCAATACCAGCAAAAAGATATTTGTCAAGTCCTTCTGGGACAGGAGCCACTGCAGAAAATATAGTTGCAGGTTCTCCACCTATAATTATAGCGACATCAATTTTACTATTCTTTTCTTTTAATATATCATAATGTGCCGCTCCGCGTTTGTGTTTTTGCCAATGCATTAATGCATGAGTGCTATCAATGATTTGAATTCTATATACACCCAAATTTCTTACATTTGTTTCAGGATGTTTTGTAGCTACCAGACCAAATGTAATAAATTTCCCTGCATCTTTTGGCCACGACTTTAGAATTGGAATTTTATCAAATGAAGGAGATTCGTTTACCACTTCTGTTACAGGACCACTTTTTTCTAATTTTGGAAATGATTCACTCATTTTAGACAGCTCCGGTAATTTTTTAATTTTATTAAAAAGCCCAGACGGAATTTCCATCTTTGTCATATCAGCAATTCTTTGCCCGATCTCAGAAAACTCTGTTGTTTCAAGTCCAATCTCAAGTCTTTTTATTGAACCAAACGCATTTCCTAAAACTGGAATTTCATAACCTTTAACATTTTCAAATAGAATGGCTGGGCCATTTGTATAAGACACTCTCCTCAAAATCTCAGCAATCTCTAAGTTGGTGTCTACCTCTGTTTTTATCCGCTTTAATTGACCAGCTTTTTCCAACTCCTCTACAAATTGTCTAATATCATCAATAGGCACGACATTTCTGTTTGAGAATATAGTATAAGCTTAACTCGATTTGCCCTAGTTGGTATGTTTGAAAAAATTCTTAACGCAAGTATTTTAATTACTTTAAATTAGCATGTTTCTCATGGGCAACAAGAAAAATTGTGCTGTGTGTAATGGTAAAGGTAAGATAGAATTATTGGATTCTTCATGTCCTTTTTGTAATGGTACTGGAGAATTTACAAAAATTTCAGAAAGTTATTTCAAATCTCACATCTGTCAGTGCATTTTCTTAAATCGAAAAACTTGTCCTTTATGTGGAAAGAAATGTCATCATGATACACCAAATAAGCCAAAAATATTGTTGGGTCCAACGTAGTTTTACTTAAAATTAAGGCATAGGAGGAAGTTCACTTTTCTTATCATGACCACCTGAACCAAATCTACAATAAAAACACAAATCTGATTGCATGTGTTTTAGTACTACAACTTTGATTGCACCAATCTTTAATGCAATTTTTGTCAATATTTTGTATTTCATTGGCATTGCAGGTATTACTTCGTTCATGTAAACATTGTAGTGTTCAGGACAAAATTTTAGAGTAACACGAGCATCTTTTCCAGTTTCATTTACTTGTTTCGTAAACTTAACTTGCTCTCTGACATATTCATGCTTAGGGCATGGACAGTCTTTACCGCCAGGATGCTTATACGCAGGTGTATTTTTCCAATCAAAATCTGGAAATTCTTTATCAAAATCATCCATGCCTAGAGTAATAATACATTTTATAAAAATTCGATCAAATTATGCACTGATTATAAGCACAATCTAAATAAACCACGTGTCATTTATTGAATTCATATGGCGTCTAAGGGATCTAGGAAAACTACTAGAAGGAAGACTACTAGGAAGAAAACTACTAGAAGGAAGACTACTAGGAAGAAAACTACTAGAAGGAAGACTACTAGGAAGAAAACTACTAGGAAGAAAACTACTAGGAAGAAAACTATTAGAAGAAAAGCCAGAAAAGTAACTAGAAAGGCAAAAAAGAAACCTGCTAAGCGAAGAAAGAAAGCCATTAAATCAAAAATTGCAGATTTAGAGAAAAAATTAAAGGATCTTTCTACAGAAGCACCAAAACCTGCTGAGGTTACACCACCACAACCTGCTGAGGTTACACCACCACAACCTGCTGAGGTTACACCACCACCACCACAACCAAGGGCGGAAGCACCACAGGTACTAGTTTACGAACAGTGGAAGTCAGTTCCAGCCAAAAATTGGAATGATCAAAAGGCAGTGTTAACAGGTTATACAGAACCTAGCGATAGATACTTTGCTAGTCTTCATGTACGAGATGTACCTGGTGTTTCAACAGCGAATTGGAATGATCAGAAAGCAGTGTTAACAGGTTATACACAGCCAGGTAACAAGTATTTTGCAACAAGACAAAGAATGTCATATCATCCACGAGACAAGACTTTCCTTACACCAGGAACAGGCTCTAGTGGATCTTCAACACAAACAGCACCTCCACCTCCACAACCTGAACAATCACAACCAGAAGCTAAACCACAGTCGAGTTCTGGGAAGAAATCAAAACAGCAGGAATTAGAGGAATTTGAAAAGGAGTATCTTGTTAGATACACGCAAGAACAAGAAGAAGCTGCAAAAGCTGAAGTCGAAGAGGCATCTGGACAAACAGCATCTAAAAAAGGCGCAATGCCAAAAGGTTTCTAAACAATTTTTTATTTTCTTTTTTTATTCTACGCTTGCGTAAGCTTCTAGAACTTCTTTTGAATGACCTTTTGCCTTAACTTTCTCAAAAACTTTAAAGATCTTTCCATTTTCATTGACCAAGAATGTACTTCGGTTAATACCCATATACTCTCTTCCCATGAACTTCTTTTTACCCCAAACTCCAAATAATTTTGAAACTGCTGTCTTAGTATCTGCAAGTAAGATATATGGAATTTTCATTTTCTCACAGAATTTTTTATGAGATTCAACATCGTCCTTACTTATACCTATAATTTCAATACCAACTTTTTGAAATTTTTTATAATCTTTGGAAAATTCATCAGCCTCAATAGTGCAGCCAGGAGTAAAGTCTTTGGGATAAAAATAGATAACATATTTTTTTCCTCGTAGATCTGTCGAGCTAAAGACGTTTCCATCAGCATCATTCAGCTCAAATTTCGGTACAGATTTTCCTTCAGAAATCATATATTATTTTTTAATTACCTAACTAATTACTTTTAGATCAAGCAATTAATTCGAATCTTTTATATGGAAAACATATTCGGTTGTGATTTATGGTTAATCTAAGAGCATGGTTTGCTGAGGCTATTGCAACATACGCTTTAGTATTCTTTGGGCCATTATCTGTAATATTATCAGTGGTTGTTTTTGGTGATGGGTTAACTATTGAATCAATTTTAATGATATCACTTGGTCACGGTGTAGTTATTGCATTGATGGTGTATGCATTTGGGCATGTATCTGGTGCTCACATAAATCCAGCAGTTACAATTCCTATGATGATCACAAAAAAAATTAGTGTTGCAGATGGTATAGGATACATTATTTTTCAAGTAATAGGTGCAATCATTGCTACATTATCTTTAATGGCAATATTACCAGAAATTGGCAAACCAGTTCTTTGGGGTGGACATGGCGGTCCAAGTGAGTTACTCAATCACAGTGTCATGTCTGGATTTGTGGTAGAAGTTATTCTTACGTTCTTTTTAGTACTTGTAATTTTTATGACAGTAGTTCACAAAAAGGCACCAAAAAGTATCTATGGTGCATCTATTGGCGGAATGGTATTCTTATTACACTTAGTAGGCGTTCCATTAACTGGTGCTTCTATGAATCCAGCAAGATCATTAGCACCTGCTATTGCAACTGGTGACGCTGGTCTATTAGAGATACAATGGCTATATTGGGTGGCACCAATAATCGGCGGAATTATTGCAGGCGTAATCATGAATTATGTTTTTATAAACAAGGATGAAGCTGAAGCAAAAAACCTTAGAGAAAAGAAAAACAATCTATAAACCTCCTAAAAATTTAAGAGTATTATGAATGGACCCGTTGCATAGCCTGGATAGTGCGAACGCTTGCGGAGCGTTAGGTCGCAGGTTCGAATCCTGCCGGGCCCGCCTTTTTATTTAATTATGATTAGAAAAAATATTTTCTATGGCTATTATTACTGAAAAAATTAAAAATTTTGTCAACTTTCAAAAACTAGGATATGTTGCAACAATATCTGCAGATAATACACCAAATCTGTCTCCCAAGGGTACTATCATTGTGTTAGATGAATCATATCTAGCTTTTGCAGATATACATTCACCACAAACAGTTGAAAATTTAAAACGTAATCCTGCAATCGAAATTAATGTCGTTGATCCATTTTCTCGAAGAGGATATCGTTTTAAGGGAATTGCAAAAATAATTTCAACTGGTGATAAATTTGATAAAATCATTGCGCATTACAAAGAAACTGGAGTCAAAAGCTCAATCAAAACTATCATCGCAGTGAAAATCGAAAAATTAAGTGAGGTACTTTCGCCACTTTATGATCTTGGCTATACAGAGGAAGAATTAAAGGCTAAATGGAAAAAGCATTATAAATTTTGAAACAGTTAGGCAGAACTTTTTTGTCGCCCTCGTTCATTTTCAAGAGCTTTTTTTACTGCGTTTAATTCTGTCAGCGTAGTTTGCAATTTCTTATTCATTGATGCTACAACCGCGCTAGCTGCATCAACAATTTTATCAGATCCTTCACTCTTGCTTGATTTCGCCATCTCATCTTTAATGAATTTTAGCTCCCTGAATCCAGATTCAAGTTCTTTCCTTTTTTGTATTATTTCATTTTCAAGCTTTTCTCTTTCCTCTTTCATTTTTTTAACATCTGGAGAATTATCTGTTTTAGTTCTTACAGATTCGAGTTCTTTACTATATTTCTTAATTTCATCTTTAATTTTAGATAATTCCATTTTTGAGTTATTCACTTCTTGAACTACCAATCTTTGTTTTTCGTGCCCATTTGTTGATTTTTCAGATTCAACACTTTTTTCCTTGAGCTCATTATTTACTTTAAGTAGCTCTTCTCTAGAAGATTTGGTTCTCGAAACAATACTATCATGTTCATTATTCAATTCTTGAATAATCTCTTTTACACTCTTTAGTTCTTTTTTCGCATTCATCAAATCTCCTATTGTAACGCTGTATTCTTGTTTGGCAGATTCAAGTTTTGTAGATAGTGCTTCTGGTTCTTTTTTTATGGATTTTTTATCTTTTGATGTATTTTTATTTTGTTTAGGTTCTTCCTGTTCGTTATATCGTGTGAGATATTCTTTCTCGTAATCTTTTGTTTTTCCAGAACTTCTAAACCATTTCATATACATTCACCTTTTTTACACTCATTATCTCTTTATTTTCCCTTTTACATACTTTAAGTAAAAACCAATTCCGCCCAAAATGAATCCAGAAACTAATGCAAGTATTCCAAATTCAGGGGATTCTTGATATTGAGTTGGTCCAACCATAAATAACACTGCTCCTAAAATAATCAGAAGTAAAGCACTGCTTCTTTTTGGTTTATTATGTTCATTATGCACCATAATGATCAAATATATTTAGAAATAATATCTACAACTTTCTTTTTTCCAACATCTTCAATAAATGGCCCAATTTTTGGTCCACGATTTGTTGAAAGAATAATTTGGTAGAGAATTTTGAAAAAGTCTTTCGGCTGAACCTGATTTTCCTTCGCTACAGTGTATATCGAATTTTGTAAATCTTCGATTTTCTCATTTTTTGATAGCAAGTCAGCTAATTGTCTCAGAGCATCTTTAGCAGAATCATCAACTGTAATTTTCGTAGCAGGTATTTTTGTTTCCACAAAGTCGGCAGAGTATTGTTTAGCAAGCCCAATCAGTTTTTCTAAATGTGGATTTGTTTCCTTTATTGTACTATAATCAATCAATTTTGAGACCACATGTTCCACTGTATGATCTTTGAATATTTTACATAATTCTATTAACAGTCTATAGCTTACATGTATGCTAGAATTTTTTGGTGGATTTAGTAGATTAACATATTCATAAAGTCCCTTGGATTTTACGAGTTTTGCTTCGTTATCCACCTTCGTTTTTCCAAAGTAAATGTTTTCTAATTCATTATATTCATCCATTAGTCCAGGAATGTCTTCAAATCCAAGCTCTCTTGCACCAGTAATTCTCTTGTAAAGTAAGAGAAGAATTGATTCAGGCGTTCCATATGTTAACCATTTCTGTGATGTTACAACATTTCCAAGTGATTTTGAAATTTTCTTTCCTCCCTTATCCAAAAACATTTCATATTTTACATGATGTGGATGTGGAAATCCTAGGATTTCATCTGCAACCCAATCATTTACCTTTACTGAATCCATGATATCTTTACCATACGCCTCAAATCTAATGTCAAACGCACTCCATCTTGCAGCAAACTCAACTTTCCATGCTAATTTTCCTAAACCTTTTGTGATATCGGATTCACCATCATGTCCACAACCAAGGATCTTATTAGAACCAATTTCAGAATCCTTGCATCTATACCTAACTTTTTTTTCTTCTTCAATGTATTCGAATGATTCCGTTGTGTATAATTTATCACATTCAGAACAAATTGGGAAATATGGAATAACTGTTTGGAATTTTTCTTGACCAGTCATCTCTTCAATCTTGTCACCAATTTTTTTGCTGTTTACAAGTATTTTGTGGATTTGATCAACCAAAAGACCATTTTTGTAAGTTTCATGCGCTGTTTTATGCACATATTCGATCCCCAAATTATCAAGTCCATCTAGTAGTAAACTACTCATGTGTTCTCCGTATGAGTTATGTTTACATCCTTCAATTGGGTCTGGAATAGAGGATACTCTTTTACCGATATTTTCTGAATCGACTGTTAATCCTTCTGGAATTTTTCGTAGCCCATCTAGATCATCTGAATATGCTATCAATTCAGACTTGTAGCCCAAATTTTCAAGTGCTAATTTTACACCGTATGCTCTAACAGCATCACCAAGACTACCAATATGTGGGATGCCAGATGCACCTAATCCACTTTCTACTCTAACCAAGTCAGTTTTTCGCCCAAGCTGCTTTTCACGCTCAATTAATTCAAAGGCTAGTTTGTCTATCCATGTACCCTTACCGATTATTTTTTGTTCAGTCATTGTTTACCTCAATTGCTTCGACATATATGGTCCATCTAATGAGTAGCCTAATTTTTTGTAATATTCGCGTGTACCAACTGCACTGATAACAAGAAGTTTTTTTGCGTCAAAACTCTCTTTTGATATTTTTTCTGCTTCATCCATCAATTTTCTACCTAACCCGGAATGTTGAATACTGTTTTCTTCGTGTTTACCAATCTTAATTGATTTCCCAAACACATGAAGCTCCCTAACTATGCATGAATTTGTAGTAATTTCATCTCTATGTGTCAATTCACTTGGCTTTCTTAAGCGTAAGAATCCATAAATTGTTTCATCTTTATCCTCAAAAGAAATGAAAATCTCTCTTCCACCTGAGGAATCATATTCTTCTCTATCAAGTTTCAAAAATTCTGATGGTATATTTTTTCTAGAAAGACCTGCCTCTCTACATCTAATACATTTGCAAGAAAATCCTTCATTCTTCAATTGTTTATGAACAATTTGTCTTAGATTGCCTGCTTTTGGACCAGCCTGAATTTCACCTGGTGTAATTTCTCTCTGAATGCGCATAATTCTAACCCATTTTGGAACCATTTTTTTTGCTTCAGTAAGTACATGTAACATTTCTTCGTCAGTATATGGCTCGTATTTTTTTTCCAGGTAATCGTTGTACAGTGGAGTGTTTTTCAAAACCAATGACGGATAAATTTTTAACATGTCTGGTTTGAGATTCGAATCATTGAATAACTTCTTGAAATCACTGATATCTTCATTAGGTGTCATAGTAGGTAATCCAGGCATCATATGCGCAACTATTTTGTATCCAGAGTCCTTTGAAATCTGAAATGAATCAATAACGTCATTGTAGTTGTGTCCTCTATTAACAATCTTGTATACTCTTTCGTGTAGGCTCTGCACACCAATCTCCACTCTTGTTACACCGTATGAGAGCATTAGATCAATATGCTCTTTTTTACAATAATCTGGCTTTGTTTCAATAGTGAATCCAACATTCCGATTTTCTGTCTTCTGATTATTTTCCATAGCAATTTTCATGTTTAGTGATGGAAATCCATTCAAAGCATCGTAACATGATTTGATAAAGTTCTCCTGGTAATCCTTTGGCATGAAAAGAAATGTTCCACCAACAATAACTAATTCAATTTTTGTTGCATCATGCCCAAATATTCGCAGTTGGTTAAGTTTTGAAGTGATCTGAATATTTGGGTCATATCCATTTTTAATGGAACTAATTGTAACAGGCTCTTTTCCTGTATAGCTGTTTGGAGTATTAAATTCAATTCCACCTGGGCAATAGGTACATCTTCCATGAGGGCATGCATATGGTTTTGGCATTAATGCAATTACTGCAACACCGGATGCAGTTTTTACTGGTTTTTTTAGTAAAATCTTTTGGAGTTTTTCATACGATTTTCCATCCACCGTTGATAAGATTTCATAGTTTTTTGGTATTTTATCCAACGAATATTTCGTACAAATTCTTTTGATCTCAAATTTTGCGTCACTTTTTGTAGGCTCTGTAATTTGCAGTAGATTTTGTGATATTTCACTACATGCCTTAGAGAAATTTGTGTTTTTCATGTTAGATTATACTATTTTTTAATACAATTCTTTATAGAAATTTTACGGTTAAGTACTGCTATAATTCCGATAATTACAACTGCTAAGATTTCTAAATATAACCAATCTAATCCCTGTAATTGGAAAATTTCAAGTGTAATGGGAGAAAACAATGGAAATCCGCCTGTTGAACCGGGATGAATCTGTCCAACAAGCCAAGTATCAAATGCAATATGCGATATAATGGCAGAAAATGAGATAGCCGCCAAGCGATAGTCTTTTTTTCCAAAAACGTAGAGCATTATCACAGCAATAATTATTGCGAACGGCAATGAATGTACCATACGTGAAATCATTTCCACATCCAAAAACTGTAGTAAATGATCAGCATCAACCAACAATGCAAGAGCTCCACTCAAAAATACATATCTTAAACTTAAACTAATTGCACCTGCAATCATTCCAAATGCTACATGACCAAAAATATGTTCTAAGGTTGGATTGCTGACTATAAGCGGATTCCCAATTATATACGAATCATCTGGGAAAAGAAATCCAGTTAGCGAAAAACCAAAAGATAGAACTGAAAAAATAACACATGATTTTATAAAAAATTTTATTTGTTCTGATATCTTCACGCATTAAAACATTTTCTAGCTATTTTTAATCTTCACTGTTGATTGACAAAATTAGAATACTGTGTATATGTAATATTATGTAAAAACTTCTGACTTGCTATTTTTTTATTATGAATATTTTCTACTTTCTCTTTCTTTTTTTCTGATTTCGTTTAGCTAGCCTTTCCAAACTTTTACGATATTCTAAATTTTTTAACTTAGCTAATTCAACTTTCACTTCGGCATTTTTTGTTTGAGCGTCAAGGTACTTTTTACCAACATCAGTAAGAATAGTTCTCCCTTTCTCACCAAGTGTTACATACCCAGACTCGATAAGGTTTTGAACAAACATTTTTTTTAATTCATCAAGCTTTGGTGGTATTTTTTTTGATTTAGTTTTAACTTCCCTTATACCCTGCTGAAGTAACATTGTTGTAAGATAGTCAGTACCCTTGTCCAGATGTTGAACTTCCTCTGTTTCAACATTCTTATTCTCATCATGTTTCTTTTTTCCACCCAGCAGATGTGAGCTTAAAACATCAGTCTGACCAGGGGATGTTTCTTCGTTAATTTGATCAATTCCAGTTTCTGGCAATATCGATCTTGGTAAACACTTGAATTTATGTTCTCTTTTCTATTAGAAGAAAAATACTCTTACGTAAAATGCTCCAAACGCGACCATTGTGGTTATAACCATAAGTGGTAAGCCTTTGATGAGAAATTCCCTAAAGAATATCCTATATCCAAATCTTTCAGCAACTGCTATCGCCACAAGGTTTGCACTTGCACCAATTAACGTACCATTACCACCAAGGTCTGCACCAAATGCCAGTGCATACCACAATGGATTGTAATCAAATGCAGTTAAGTTCTGACTAAACGTCGGATCAACAGATATGCTTTCAATTATTGGAATCATTGTTGCAGTAAACGGTATATTATCTACGAACGCCGACGCAAATGCAGATACAAGTGTTATACTAAACATTGTTTTTCCCAAGTCACCTCCAGTAA